>Ga0209960_1003640_pt1 | contig 12895 bp, 14 predicted proteins | sample ThiBiot_500_plan_2_FD_183947 | JGI IMG/M metagenome (GOLD analysis project Ga0209960, IMG submission 183947) | Wastewater bioreactor microbial communities from Cape Town, South Africa - Thiocy_expt_500_plan (SPAdes) | ecosystem: Engineered > Bioreactor > Thiocyanate-remediating >... | reverse complement strand
TTTTTTTTTTTTTTTTCCCCCAATTTTGTTCTTGTAACTCCTCATTTCCTCTAATTCCTCTAATTCATTCCTTTTTGAAAGTCTATTCTTTTTCATCACTTTTTTGAATTATCTTATCTTTTTTTGAATTGAAATTGAATTATAGTTTGTTTGTTTTTTTTTAAATTGAATTGAAAAAAGAAAAGGAGATTGAATTTCTTTTGGGGAAACAAACAAACTTTGAAGGGGACGAAAAGTCAAAACTTTTCTTTTACTTTCACTTTTACTTTCATTTTTTTTTTATAACTTTGAATCATTATAAAATTGTGATAAATTCAAATGAATAAAAACTCTTGATTTTAATGCGAAAAATATAGATAATTTTGAGTTAAATGTAATCAATTGAATTAGTTGAAGTGGAAAAAAAAAAAAGGTCAACGCCAAAAAAAATCTTTTGAAACAAAGATTTTTTCATCTTATTTATTTCCAATTCTCATTCATATCTTCAATTTCAATTCCAATTCCAATCATTCTATTAATTAATTATTTTCAATTTCTTTATTATAATTTATAAAAAAAAATAAAAAATCCAATAGGTTGACATTGTTACAATCATGGGAAGAACCAGTCCATCAGAACTCCTTTCTCTTCTTAACTCCAAGTCAAAAGCTGAACGACAACAAGGACTTGAAAAAATGAATAAAGAGTATCAAGACCATCCAGAGCAATTAGGAGAGCTTGTTGAAAGTGGAATTATTCATACTCTTCATAAAATAATTGATGGGTCATTTGAATCAAAAGGGAGCTCAAAGTCAGAAGATGAGCTATCTTTCGATGAATGTGTTGCACTTAGACTCCCTTCATTAAAATTAATTTATCTCTTATCTCAATCCTATGATGAATTTCCAGATACTTCTCAACGATTGATTTTTGATTCTTTATTGGGATTACTCTTTAAAGTTTCTTCAAGTTTTGATTTCACATCAAATGATGAACAGATTGTATCTATCGCATCACTAAGAAATTTTGCATTATCTCCTGAAGCCGCAGTCCGTTTTATGTTGATTGGAGGAATCCCTCTTCTTTTTACTCTTATGTACCATAAAAATCAAAAAATCTCTGCTCATGCTATTGCCTCATTAGCAAATCTCTGTTTAACAGATACTGTTCAAAATTTGATTTCTCAAACTTTAAGAGAAAAGGTTTGATTTCTTGATTTCTATTTTATTTTAATTTATTATTTCATTTGATAATAATCTTTCAAAAATTAGGAAACTGACCTCAAACACTTGTTAAATACTTGTCGATCAAAAGAGATTTCAGATGCCTTTTTTGCTGCATCATGTATTTGTTTCCTCTTAATGTCTCCACAAAACACTTCAATTCTTTTGGGATTAAGAGGTTTTTATTTCTTTTCTTTTTCTCCTTATTTTCTAAGATCTGCTTTAACATTTTGATTAATTCAATAGCTTTGTATCAACTTCGTGCTTTTTGTGATAGAGATCCACTTGATGCTAGTGATAATTTTTTCTTCTCCAAAAAGACAGCTAAACGATATTGCTATTTAATGTCTTCTCAAATCCCTGAAGTGTTATGCTTTTTCACTTGGTTTGTTGCAAGATTTTCATCAACAAATGCTATGATAAATCCAAATGAAGTTGAAATGACTAAGGTTTTTTTTTTTTTTTTTTTTTTTTTTTTTTTTGAAAAGAAAAAAGTAAAATAAAAATAATCACAAAAATAGTTATGGAGAGGACATTTAAGTCCAAGTCTTGGACATTTATCTCGTCATCCAACAAATCGAATTAGAACTTTAGCGAAAATTGCTTTGATAAATATTGTAGATCTTGAATACCAAAATTTTCAAAGTTTTCTTTCCTATTTTTATTTTTTTCTATTTATGATTTATTTAATTATTTTTTATTTTTACTTTAGCTGTTGAAGCTTGGTTAAAAACAATAGAGTTACCTGATGGAGGTTCTTTCAAAAAAATTGTTAAAGACCTTGAAGGACTTGATATGGATTTACTTTTAGATCCTGATCTCGATAAAGTTTGATTTTTTTTCTTTTTTCTAATAAATATCAAAAAAAAAAAAATTGAAAAACTACAATTGTATCTCATTTTAGCAATCTCTTGAAAACCTTCTTGATGTAAAAAATCCTGCCATTAAACTAAAATTATATTTATCACTTCAAAGGTCTTTTTTTTTTTAAAAAAAAAAATCAACTACTCCTGAAAAAAAACTAATTAAATTATTTCCCATTTTTGTAGAATTCGAAAGCGATTAGATGAAGCAGCATCTCAATTGAGTCGAGTTGCTACCACTCTCTCAAGTTTCGAATCTGCTACCACTTCCAAAAAAGATGTTGCTTCAACTGAAAATTCTCTTGTACTTGCTAAGAGTAATCCTTTTTTTTTTTTGAAACAATTTTTTGACCAATAAATAATAATATAAAAAATAGATGATCAAAATCCAGCTTATGATATATTTATAAGTTATTCATGGTCAAACAAGCCTGTTGCTGTAAAATTAAAATCTCTTCTTGATACAACTGGTTTGAGATGTTGGATGGATGAAAGTATGCTTGAAGGAGGAGGTTTTCTTTTTCTTTTCTTTTCTTTCTTTTTTTTTTTTAAAAAAAATTCATTCACTTCAAAAAATGATTTTAGATCAATTGTTTGCTATTATTGATGAAGGTCTTTCAAATGCCAAGGTTGTATTAGCTTGTGTTTCAAATATATATGGATCTTCTGAAAATTGTAAAAGAGAGGTATGTTTTTTTATTCCTTTATTTTTGAAAAAGAAAAGAATAATTGAATTGATTTGAATTGTTAGATTCGTTTGGCTGCTGATAGAGGAAAAATCATTATTCCAGGTTTGAGATTTTTTTTAAAACCAAAAAATAAATAAATTAAATAAATAAAAATCATAGTTTTGGTGGGAGAAACTAAACCTTGGCCACCTCGTGGAGAAATGGGACCATTACTTGCTGGTAAATTGTATGTCGATATTTCAACAGAAGAAAAGTTTGAGATTGCTAGTCAACAACTTCTTCGTGCACTTCAAAGGAGTGTTTAATTAAAATAAAAAAATAAAAGTCAAATAAAAAAAAAATAAAAAAATGAAAAATAAATTGTTTTATAAAACTTATATTTTTTTAAAAAGATCAGAATAATATCCAGCTTGTAATTTTTTTCCCTCAGTATCTTCAGTAACGACCACTTGCTCAATAGATCCTAATCTAATGATGCTCTTTTTTTCATCAGGTGTTGAAGGTTGAGATGAATCTTGTTTTTTTGGAGTTTTGTTTTTCTCATTTGCTGATACAATTTCTTGACTTTGGTCTTGATTTTGATTTTGATTTTGGCTTTGATTTTCTTTTGGTGTTGAATTTTGGGATTGATTTTGGTTTAAATTATGAGATTGAGATTGATTTTCTTGAGTGAGTTGAGATTTTTGAGAAAAAGATGGAAATAGTTCATTAAATTGGAATGATGATAATGAATTAACTTGTTGAAGGAGTTGATGAAATTGAGTTTGAGAGAGTGAGCGAATTTGATTTTGAGAAAGGGTAGTGAATTTCTGTTTTTTATCTGATCCTTCTTCTGGAAGAAGGGAGTTAAGTAAAGGTTCTTCAAATTCATCCTTTCCATCTGCGAAATATTTTTCCATTAATTCTTCATAAGGATGTTCTGAACTTGCAGGGAGTGAGATTAAACCTTCAAAACTGGGGTAAGATTTGAAATCTTTGTTATGATATATATAATCTTCAGAGTCTTGTTTTTTTAATCCAAGATAAGAAGAAAAATTTGTTTCGGTATGTGATTGTAATTGGGATTGAAGTTGGGATTGAGAATTTGATTGAGAGCGTTTTAAAGAGGCTAGAACAGAAGCAGAAGCCACAGTTGTTTGGGGCTCTTTAGTTGAAGATGATTGTTGTTGTTGTTGTTGTTGTTGGATGATTTCAAAATTGATTGCTTTTGCTTTAAAAACTTCATATTCAAGTCGAATTTTGGAGAGTTCTTGATCTTTTGAAAGAAGTTGTTGATTTGAATTTAATAAAAGATAAAGTAATTTTTTTTCTCTTAATCTCAATTTTTCAATTTCTGATAAAGCTTGCTCCAAACTATCTTGCATATTAACAATTCGAGCTTTTTGCTTTAATCTATATTTTCTATACTTATCAGCATTAGATTCAACTTCATTTCCAATTCTTGAATTTGGAGAATCTAAAGGTGGGGAACTTTTCAAATTACTTAACATATCCATATAGTTCCCATTCTTTTTATTTGGGCTTAGAAAATCTAAATGATTGTGAATTGAATTTGGATCATTTGGAGTTAAAATTGATTGAAGACTTGAATGCTCTTCATTTTGTTTACTTAAATCATTTTGTGGCACAACACTTGAAAGAAGATCAAGATTTGAATTTTGTGTTTTTAAACCTTTGTTTGAATTTCTTTTTCCTCTTTGATTTCCTTTTTTTTTACTTTGTGGAGTCTCTTCTTCTCCTCCATCATTTTCATTCCCTTCATTTGAGCTAAGATCAGTATCATTTCTCGCTTCGATTTCTTCTTTGATTTTTGCTTTTGTTCTTGTTCTTGTTGGAGTTGGAGTTGAATTCTCTTTCTACAAATTTTTGATTAATTGATTGATTCATTAATTTGATTGCAAAGAATCAATATTATCAGAAAGATAAGTTATAAAAAATAGATATTTACCCTAGTTCTTCTTGGTCTCTTTTCGACTTTTTTCTCTTCTTCAGCTGATTCTTGTGCTTCTCTCTTTTTCCCCATTTTTTCCCTATTATTGATTTTTTTAAATATTGTGATTGTTAAAAATGTAAAATGTAAAAATGTAAAGTATAACATCTTTGGAATTTGTTTTAAAGAGTTTTAACAAAAAAATTTTTCAAGCTTTTATAGTTTTTATTGTTTTGGTTTCGCAAAAAAGTGCGACCAGAAGAAAAAAAAAAAAAAAAATAAAAATAAAATAATAATAAATCATCTTTCAATCCAAAATACATCAAATACAAATCATCCAAAAACTAACTTTCTTCTTCATTTCTTAAACCTCAAACATAAAATACAAAAGATAAAATCATTATTATCTTCTTTACTATTCCAATTGTTATCATTATATTGACTTAACATTCTTATTATTCTTATAGTTATCTCTCTTCCTTTCTCACTTTTGTCATGTTTTTATTATTGTTATGATATCTTTTATTTTTTCAAGATTCTTTCCTATCTTTTGTTTTTTTCATTTTTACTTATTGTTTGTTTATATAAGTATGTGTAATTGTTTCATCTTGATAATGGATATTTTAGTTATTGATGTGTTATAATTGAGAGGGAATCAATCTTCTAAGTGTAAAAGTAGCGCAACCCCGCCAATTTTTTTTGTTCGTCTTTGTTTGGTTTGTTATTATTTTTGCAACCAAACCAACTTCGAATTCATTGAATGAGGATGAATAAAACCAACCAACCAACCAAGACAATTAAATTTGAATTTGAATTCAAAGTCAATTAATTGTTCACTTCTCTGTTCGGTTTCAATTTGAGTTTATCTTTTTGTTTCCTTCACTTACATTTCCTTGATTTTTTGATTTTTTGATTTTTGATTTTTTTTTCTTGGAAAAATCATGTCCGAAGAGCTTTTGAAGAATGTTTCGTTGAAGGATGAAATAAAATGAAATCAAATCCAAAGTTCCAGAAGAAGAATTTTTTAAAAAAAGAGTTCTTTTATGTAATAATTGCAAAATGGTAAGAAACTAAGCATGGTCAACATCTAAATGGCGATCAAGATTGGCTTCTGATGGGAAATATTGTTGACAAATAGGACAGCGTACCTTTTTTTTGAAAAAAAAAAATGAAAAATTAAAAATTAGAAAATGTTTGGTTAGAGTCTATTGAAAATTAAAAAAATAAAATAAAATAAAATAATGAAAATTACTTGTAATTGGACTTGAGGAGGTGGTGGTCCATCTTTAAGAGAGGAAAAAAAAAAAAAAAAAGAATTGAATTTCAGTCTTTAAAAAAAATTAAAAATAAAAAATAAAAAGTTATACGTTGACTTGGAGGTCTTTGATTTCCTGGATGTCCTTGACTTGGGGGTCTTTGATTTCCTTGTGCAGATTTTTGAGGTGGTCTTTGTCCAGGTTTTCCTTTTTGTCCACCTTTTTTTAATTGGGCTTGTGATTGTCCACCTGGTATAGCCTTGAAATAGAATTAAATATTTAGAAATTTGAATGAGAAAAAATTTAAATTTAAATTAAAATTAAAATTAAATCAAAAAAAAAAAAAATTACTTTGCGATTTGCTCTTCTACATCCCCAAAGTAAGAAACCAACAATTAAAAGTCCCAAAATTGATGCACCAACAATTACAAGAATTTTATTTTTCTCAATAAAGTCCAAAATGTCTCCGACTATTTGAATAATAAAAAATTATTTTTTTAAAAAAAAAAGAAGAAAGAAAAAGAAAAAATTTACCAACATCCCCACTTGAACAAATTCCACCATAACATACTCCACCATTATCACATTTTGTGCCATTCAAAAAGTTTCCAGGGAAATATCTACAGCCTTCTAAAGGTGATTCACAAAATAAACGACATGATCCTAAACAATCTTTGTTGTACTGCGGTTTTTCATATAACATCCCTACATTTATACACTGTTGTACCCTATTCGTACAAACACCTGAAGCACAATATCCATCTGAAATTTCTGAACACACTGTTCCATCTTCTTGATAAACATTTTTTGGACAAACAGCAGTAGTTCCACTTTTTTTTTTTGGAAAAAATATTATGAACATTGTTTTTTTTTTTTTTCAAAAAATGAGAAAAAAAATACTCGCAATATTCTGCAACATCACAATCATCTTTCTTATCTCTACAAACTTCATTGGTCGAATGTAAAATTGTACAATTTTGACAACACTTTGAGTTGAAATCACTACATTCAGACCCTGCAGTTAAAGTACAATTTTCAAAACAACATGTATCATTTGCACAAGAAAGAGTTCCACCACAATCACATTCCTCACCAACTTCCCAGATACCATTTCCACAAACATTTTGATTCATAATTGCTCGAGTACCAGGTTCTTTTTTTTTTTAAAAAAAAAAAAAAGTTTAATAAGTAAGTAAAATTTTTGAAAATAAAATGAAAATAAAAAACCTTCAAAACAAACTCCAGTAATTGCTGAACGACTACACATTGTAGTTTGAGAACAAGGAGAAAAGGTATGAGTTGAAATACTATTTGAAGGATGCATAATATATGTTGCTTTACAATCACATCCAGGTGGACATGTACAACAACTAGTATCTGATGCACCAGAACAAGTACTTGTACAATCATGTTTTGCACCAAAATTATGTCCCATTTCGTGAGCTACAACAAGCCACTCCGTATCAGCTGAGGTTGAAACTCCACTATTTTTTTTTTTTTTTTTTTTTTCATAGTTAAAAATCATAAGAAAATGAATTTGCATTTGAAATCATACCATCCAGAAACATATTCAGTACTTCCACCATTATCTTGACTAAAAGCATTTGTATTACATAATTGATTTAACCAAGCAATTCCAATAGTTGAACCAGTTCTATTAATAGAAAATAAAATTTCAAATAAAAATAATAAAAATATAAATTGTTTTGATGTATAGAAGAATCTAAAAATTTACGGGCAAGTTGACATCTAATTGGAAAAAGAAAGAAAAAATTAGATTAAATTCTTTTTTTTTAAAAAAAAAAAAAAAAAAAAAAAAAAAAAAAAAAACCAAATGCCAGAGTCCAGCATCAGCAGGTTGTTTTCCTCTCCAATTTGAGAAATCACTAAGTCGCTGAGAGATAGTATAACCACTATTTTCATTATAATATGAAATTAATTTGTTAAATCAACAAGACTTTTTTTTTTTTTTTTTCAATCTAACCTTGAACATCCAACATTCCAAGCTAAACTACCTCCATTTTCATCTGCTGGGTCAGCTCCAGTAGCTGTTCGAATTTTAATGTTGACAACCCCGATCATAACATTGTAACTGAATACAAAAAAAAAAATTTTTTTTTTTCAATTATTTCCAAAGAAAGAAAAAAATTTACGTTGATTCATAAAGTGCAGAAACTGAATTAAAATCACTTAAAATTTGGTCTTGAGTTGATTCTGCTCCACCAAATTTAGTTGTATAAGTCGATTCGGCTGCAACACCCTTTTATTTATTTTGAGTTAATTAAATTATCTTGTTATGGATTTTGAAGCTTTGATCAGGAAAAAATTTAAAATACGAAACAATACCACATAGAGTGCCTTTTGACTTGTTGGACATCCAGTATCAACTCTTTTATTTAAATCAAAGCCTAAAAGTCCTGGTGAATCAAGATGGTCATCAAGTAAGTGAAAGTGAGAATCATCAACTCCACATTTTTCAGCCTCAGGATCATGAATCTGAATAATTGAGAAGAAGAAAAATTTAAGTTTTCTTTTCTTTTCTTTTGAATCAAAAAAAAAAAAAAATAAAAAAATAAAGAAAACCTCAAAGTCAGAGTATTTAAATACGACCATATCAACATCACCTTGATCGACTCTTTTTCTTGAGTATAATCCTCTTTCAGAGACCTACAAAATATTCAAGGAAAAATTAAAAGATTATTCCAATTTAGAAGAAAAAAAAAAAAAAAAAAAAAAAAAAACTCTAGCAGTAAGTTTTCTGAAATGATCTGTTGTTTTGACTTCGAAAATTTCTTCACCTTGAATAAAGATTCCTCTGAAAATAAGTGCATCATCAGATACACTAAATAAAGTGAGACGAGCCCATCCTTCTCCATATTTTGAACTTGTTACTGTTCCTTTATAGAATCGATGAGTTGGGAGTAAAGGTTTAATATCACCTGCTTTATTTCCATAAACCTGAAAAGAAAAAGAAAAAAAATAAATAAATAAATAAATGGATGAATTGATAGCTTTGAGAAAAAGAAAATTTACAGTAGTTTGAAACTTGCGATGAATTAAATCACCATTAACTTCCAAATTAAAAAAAAAGGTTGTATTAAATGAATCGAGGTAAACTTGAAGTTCATCAGGGAAAGGTTGTCCTGTGCCATCCCTTTTTCCAAATGAACGTTTTTGAGTTAATTCATAACTCCTAACTTGTTTTCTTGAGTTTACAATTTCAAAATAATGAAGACTTTTTGCTTCAGTATGGACTTCATCTTCATTTTCATGTAAATGTCCTTTTAAATAATAAAAATAAAAAATCCATTACTTATATTCTTTAATATATTCAATAAAAAAGCAATTGAAAAAAAAAATTACCAGTAGCAGAGTGTTGATATAATTCACAATTTGATAACAAAGTTAAAGCTAATAAAACAAAGAGTCCCAAGATATTCATGTTTCTTGTATATTTTTATAAAAGTTATATATTTATATATGTATTGGGATATTTTCGAAATTGTTTCCCAATTCCTTCTTTTTCCTTCTTTTTCCTTTTTCCTTTCTTCTTCCTCCTCTTCTTCCTATTTCCTTCCTCTTCTCTTCTCTCTTATTGAATATAAAAATTTAGAACTTTGAGAATTGAGAGAAACTTAACTAAATTTAAGAAAAGAAATAAAAGAATTAGAAATGAATTTGAAAATGAATTTGGAATGAATTGTAAATAATTTGGAATGGGAAGATGTCAAAATACTTTAAAAAAAGAACAATTTCAACTGTTTTTGTTATAAATGCGACTCTGAGTCATTTATTGCCTGTTTATTATTCAAATTCAAATAATAATAATAAAAATGAAAAATCAATATTTCAATAAAACAAGTCAAAAATTCAAATCAAATACAATTTCAACATGTTCTCTTTTCAATATTTTAAAATTCTCAATCAAATAAATAAAATACTATAGATAAAGATATAAAATCAAAGGGTTTTTTCAAATTTTAGTTCTTGATGAACTCAACTCAATAAATGTCAATCAATCGTTGACTTCACTAATAATTACTAATTACTAATTACTAATTAATCGTATTATACTAATAGTATTACATTCAAAGTAGTATAATTATAATTGAAAAGAGCCAAGTTGAAGTTTTGGATGAATTATTATTATTGTTATTATTGTTCTTCGATTTTGAACTTTAACTTTCGATTAATGGTCCAAGTAGTATACATTTGATATGAATGTTAAGTGTTTTTGAATGTGTTTTTTAATGTGTTATTCTTAATATGTTATATATATGTACTTTTATAAGTATTTTTGTTGTTATTTCTCTTATTTTCTTGCAAAGAAAGTTTGAGTTCGAAACCAAAAGTCAACGATATAACAACAAAAAAGAAAATCCAGAAACAATTGACAATTTTTCTTTTTTTTTAAAAAAATTAAAAATTAAAAAACTTAATATATAACACTTTTGTTCAAATACAATTTCTTATTGTAATTATATACAATCTAAATGTTGTAGATTGGATATAGAGTTGTTATAAGTGTTCAATAAGTAAAAACAAAGACCAAAGTCAATTTCTTTGAATAAAATTGTCAATTTTTGCTCTTTTTCTTCCGTTCAAAAACATTCAAATATCAAAAATTTATAATAAAGTGTTATAAAATGATGAAATTATGATCAAAATGAAACTAATGTGATAAAAATTGAGGTTGTAAAAATGTTGGTTTGTTATAAGAAAGTTGTTATTTTTTTTTTCAAAGTTTTTTATTTTTTTTGCTCAATTCCCATTTTGGGTTATTTTTCGGAGTTTTTCCCTTTCCAAGAAACCCCTAAAATAACAAACAAAACAAAAGAAAAAAACCATTTTCAAACCCAGAGCAACCCGAGAACAAGACAACACCAAATCGAAAAAACCCGAAATAATAAAATAAACAAAATAAAACCCTTTCAACCAAACAACAACAACTCCACTTCAATCAAAGATGACTCAAATGTTTGATATTCTAGTTATCAAAGAATCAGTTTTGTTTAGTTTTGTGATTTTTGTGTTTTTTGATTTGTTTTTTGATTTTGCAATCGATTGTGGTGTTCAACAGAGAAAGGGGAAGATGGTTTTTCGTCGGAATCGAAGAAGAATCGAAGGTCAAAATCGAAGCTTCGATTATGGAAACTTCCACACAAAAAAAAAAAAAAACATGGAGGAAGAAAAAAGAAAAAAAAAATGGAGGAAAAAAATGGCGGAAAAAGATGGAGGAGTTTTTGAATTTTGATCAATTAATTGTTTGTAAGGATACAGACAGACCTAATCTTCTTCTTCCAAAGATCTTCAATCCTGAAAGATTACAATGCTGTTCTTGATGTTCTTGGTGTTAAAATCATTTCTTAGTTTCTTTCTGAAAGATTTTTTGACAATTTTTATTCAACAAAAATTTTTTTGATTGTGAAATTCTTTTTTTTTTTTTTTTTGCATTCACGTTCCAATTCCTAACTCCTAACTTTGAATTTCTTTGACAAAATTAATATTTGAACAAATAAAGTCAATGTTTCAAATTACTTCAACACATGATAATGAATTCATACATTCATCATGTTCTCATAATTCTTCAAAGAATGAAGAATTTAAAAAAAAAAATTGCGAACTTTTTTTTTTCCTAAAACATGAAATAATTAGTCGTAAGTCATATTAAGATTGTGAATCTAATAAATAATAGTTTTATTAGAGTTTTAAAACTCTTGAAAGTAGTAGTTTTGAGTTGAGAGATTTGAAGAATATAAGGAGATTGTGAAAGTTACTTTAACAATTAAAAAATTTCTAATAGAAAACAGCATGGACGATTCGCTGTGGTCTCTTTTGGGTCAAGATGTCGTAGTGGAAAGAGATACCATCTCAAAAACAATTAAGGTTCCTTATTTTCATTTTTTCTAATGTTTGTATTAATTGAGTTTAAACATGAATTATGTATTCTATTAAATCAATTAGTTTTTTTTTTTTTTTTTTTTTTAAAAAAAAAAAATAAATTTATAAAAAAAAAAAAAAAAGAATATTTCTGATACACATAAAAGAAATTGGACCAATATTGCATTAAAAAGATTATATTATTCAAATGAATCAAATTCGAAAAAAGGAGATGGTGTAAAAAGTAACTTTTTAGTACTCTATGAACAAATTCGTAAGGAATTAGATCTTCAAAAAACAAAATCATCTGGAATCAACTTTCAAGAAGTAGCTCAAAAATCGAAAGTAACTTTTGAAGCAAATTCTCAAGTTTATTTTGATGGATTTGTTGAACCTTCTGTTGATAATGAATCTATCCTTGCTTTAATTAAGGATAATTCAATGGAAACTCTAATTTCAACATTAAGAAAATTTTTTGCAACTAAAAATGGAATTTCAATAGCTAAAGAAGATATAAGAGTTATTGCTTTACTTAATCGTTTATCAACTACCTCAACTGAATCAACCAAATACCTTCCAAATGATCTTGATGAAAATAGGAACTTTTTAATTGACGAAATGAAAAAAATTGTCAAAGAACATGAAAGGAAATATACTGTTCAAAGAAAAAAAAAGTTTCAAACTTTTTTAACAGCCACTAATTCAATTTCAAATTTTCAACAAGAGTATGGAGTCGTTCATAAAATTCCAACTTTAAGATCTGAAAAATTTTCTTTGGATTATGTGGCTAAATTAGAATCATTTCAAGATTATTGGACTTCTATTCTTAGTCAATTTGTAATTATTTATTTTTGAGATTTTGAGTTTATTTTATTCTTGAGAAATATAAAGAAATCTAACTACTTTTTTAAAAAAACCTAACAAGGAATCAATCACAAATGATGAGAAAAAAAATGAATTTCTTGATAAATCTTTTAATTCTTACATTGATGAACAAGTTATTCTTTTTCTTTTTCTTTTTCTTTTTCTTTTTCTTAATTGATTTTTTTTTTTTTTTTTTTTTTTTTTTTTTTTT
>Ga0209960_1003639_pt1 | contig 12896 bp, 17 predicted proteins | sample ThiBiot_500_plan_2_FD_183947 | JGI IMG/M metagenome (GOLD analysis project Ga0209960, IMG submission 183947) | Wastewater bioreactor microbial communities from Cape Town, South Africa - Thiocy_expt_500_plan (SPAdes) | ecosystem: Engineered > Bioreactor > Thiocyanate-remediating >... | reverse complement strand
AAATTAAGTTGGTGAGGATGTTCTGAGTCATAGTTTGCTGCCCATTCACAAAAATGATTTCCAATATCAAACCCTCGATAGTTATAACCTGGAAGATGGAATTTTTTTATAAAAAAAAAAAAAAAACAGTTTTGGATCAAGGAAAAAGAAAAAGGAAAAAAAGATTCTCACCAGCATATTCATAATCAATCATCATGAGTTTTCCATCCGAGTTTTTTCTAATGAAGTTTCCATATTGTGCCTTTAGAGAAGAGTTAATAAGTAAGTAAGTATAAGAAAATTGGACATGGAAGAAGGGGAAAAAAAAAAGTTGAAAGTACATCATTATGACAAAAAACAATTGGAGATTGTGAATAATTTTCATAAAAAGATTTCAACTCGTGTAATTCTTTTTCAATGATTGTTAGTTTGAGAAAACTGGGAATGGCATGTATTTCAGAAAATTTTAGTTGTTGAAGTGATTTATCTGCTACTGGAATCCATGATTCAAGATAATTAAAAATCTGGAGATCATTTAAATTTCCATTTGGAAAGAGTTGGTGTAAATTAGACATTAGTTTTGCTATTTCTTGAGAGGTTCTTGGTTCTTTCATAGCTTCCGGTGTTAACTGTTTTGATTCAATAAATTCTTCAATTCTTCCATTCTCAAAGATTCCAAGGAGTTTTGGTCCAAATCCTTTTTTTGAAAGTTTTTGAAAATTTGAAATCTCATCCTTTCTATTAAAAAATGTTTCTGTCCCAACTCCATAAAATCGAAACAAGAATTTCTGATTTGAAGGGGATTTACAAATATAAACTTCATTTGTTAATGCTGTATCAAGCTTCTTAATTTGAATTCTTTCTGGCTTTTCGATTCCCATAATTGAACCGCACATTTCTATAATTTTGGAATGAGTATTTGGATCAATCCATTGTGAATTAGAAAGTGAAGATGAAAATAATTTGAGTCTAAATCTTTTTTTTTTTTTTTTGAATTTCAAATTTCAAATTTCAAATATTGGAAAAAAAAAGGAGAAAGAAGAAAAGAGTACTTGTCTTGTTGATTTACTTTGGACAAATAAATTGACTTTTTTAATCTTGGTATCATCATCAATTATCAAGTCCTAATTGATGACAAAGTTTGGTTAAAATTTTTGTTATTAATTTGAAATTATTCTTTGATAACAATATGAATCAGGTATTTGTCTTTGTGATATCCTTTCAAAAGATTAGATTTGTATTATGTCATAATCAATTTCAATTCAATATTCAAAGTTTACGATCTTATTAAAATCGAACAATCTAAGAAGAATGGATGTAAGGATTTGAGGAAATCAAAGAATTTAATTAATGGATTTTTTGAAAAGAAAAAAAAAAACTTTTTCTTCATCTGAAATTCAAAGTCTTAGTCCTTTAGATCTCAATCTTTTCAATGGACAATCTCTCAATTCATCTCAATCACTTTCTTCTTGGCAATCTATTTATTTTTTTGAAAAAAAGATTGAAATATTTTCAAATTTAAAAAAAATAAATAGATTCATACTTTTACGAGAGTTTTTAAATTGAATTGATACCATTCCATTAGTTCCAAAATCAATAATCACAGCTCTTTGTCAAAAGAGATTTCCTTCCAAAATTCTTTCATCTTTGTGCTTTATTTTCAAATTGAGAAAGAAAAACCATGAAATTTCAAAGACGAAGGTCTATACAACTGATTGCATTTGAAACTCTAAAATCACTTGCATTCGTTTCAGATTCATTTCAGAAGAGAAACATCAATTGAATTCATTTGATACAAAGCCGAAGGGAATTGAAGAAGAAAAAATGAAAAATGGCGGAAAAACAAACAAAAAAGAAAAATTTTAGGTCCTCGTCATCTTCCTCTCTCTTCTTATTCTTATTCTACCTCAACTTAGCAGAGTCTATTCGTATTCCAATTACACCAAAAACTCAAATTATATTTACACTGTTCAAAGCTATTCTAGTTGATATTTATTTATTTATTGGAAAAAAAAGGTGCCAAGAAACAAAATTTTGCTTTAAAAAAAGGAAAGAGAATTAATTGGTAATTTTTTTCATTTTTATTGAATTATTTATTTATTTATTTATTTTAAAAAAAGAAAATGTTAACTCTCTTTCTCATTTTATTTCTTTACTTCTTTCTATGTTTAACATGCATAAATAATACTTCACATTTGTTAGGTTGAAAGAAGCGAAAAAGAAAGAAAGTGAGAGAACATTGCTTAGTTGGTTGATTGGTTGAAAGAGAGAAAAATGGAAGACAGTTATAAACAAGCTCTGCACTCATGGCAGAATATTAAGCTGACTGAATTGCAAAAGGATATGGATAAAATGGCACAAGAAGTGGTTGACAATCAAAGGGAAAGTCAAGTATCAAGAAAAAATTTAGCAGAACAAACAAGAGGTATGATTATTTCAAAAAAAAAAAAAATTCAGTAATGAACTCAAAACTCTTTTTCTTTTACTTTTAGAATTCAAGAAATTAAAGGAAGAAGATCGCCCAAATTCCTTTAAAAGTCTCTTAAAAAGTATAAATCATTTATAAACTTTTGTTTCTTTTTTTTTTTTCTTGAAAAAAATACTTTTGAGAATGGAACTTTAAAAACTGAACTATTTTTTATTTTTAGATTACCAAGCTGAAATTGATAACTTAACAAAACGGAGTAAATTTGCTGAAAGTGCTTTTATGACGACTTATAAACAATTTGCAGATGCTCCTGATCCCGCCAAAATTCTTGAAACAGTTTTTGTAAAAAATATTATAATTATAATTGATAATGTGACAAAAGAAAATTTCTCATTTTTTTTATTTATATATTTAGTCCGAGAAGGGAAAGGCAGAACAATTAGAAGTCTTGGTGAATGAAAATAAAAGATTAAGATCAGAATTAGATGATTCAAGCAAAGAATTTATTGAACTTAAAACAAAGGCTTCTGCTGCAACAAGATTGAAAGAAAAATTAAATGATTTAGAAACAAAGGTTTTTTTTTTTTCTTTCTTTGGAAAAAAAATATTTTATTTAATTTTCGAATTTTGAAATTAGATGGATCAAATAATTCAAGATAAAATCAAAGATAAAGAAATTTCAATGCGGGAAGAATTTAATTCGAAATTAAAAGTGTATAAAGAAAGGTTCACTCATATTTCCTTTAGATTCATATATTCTTCAATCCTAAATGAAAATATTCTTGATATTATAGAGAATATGAACTCGAACGACAACTTACTCGTATGAAAGATCAATTAGAAGGACTTCAATCCACTCAACATTCAAGTCAAGCCTCTATTTTTGCACATACTTTGAAATTTGGTAATCTTATATTTTTATTTTATTTTATTTTATTATTTATGACTTTTATGAAAAACATCAAATAAAATAAATAAATAAAATAAAAAATAGACGAAACAGTTTCAGCAAAACTTGCAGAATTAGATATTGTTATGAATGATTTAGAAAGAGCAAATGAAAGACTTTTAATTTCAGAAAGAGAAAAAGTATTTTTTTATTTATTGAAGAAGTAATTGAACTTTATTATTCATCCTCTTCTTTTTGTGCCTAGGAATTATTAAAAAAGCAATTGGAACAACTCAAAAACTCTCATGAAGCTGAGAATGAGTAATTTCTTTTTCTTTTTTTTTTTTAAAAAAAAACGAGAAATTAAAAATATTTTCCTCTAGCTTCCAAAAACTAAAAATGAAATATGAAGATCAACTATCCAAAGCAAATGTAATTTATTGAATTTATAAAAAAAAATAAATTACTATGAAAATACACTAAAACACAATTTTATATCACACTATTCTTCTAGCAAGAAATTTTAAAAATGACAGAAGAAATGAATCATCAAAAAAATCAACTACATTCAAAACAACTTGTCAATAGTTCTTTTATCACAGGATTAGAAGAGAAAGTTGTTGAATTGGTGAATTTTATTTTTTTTTTCCTTCAAAATTTTATCCCACTTTAATAAAATAAATAAAATTAAATTCAAAAAAAATGACAGCAAGAGGAACTTGAACAAATGAAAGAGAAATTAATGGAAAGGAGAGATTATGATGATATAAAAAAAGAACTTGAAGTTTTGAAAGAAATTGAATTTTCAGTTGAACAAAATCAAAGTAACTCTGGGAATTCCATCACTTTAGAACAATTATTGATTTCAAAAAATAAGAGATTACAAACTGAATTTACTGCACTGAAGGTAAAAACTCTAATTTACTTTTTCTTCAGAGCGAAAAAAAAAAGAGTAATAACTTCTAACTTTTTTATTTTTAGGTTCAATACGAAGAAATAGTTACACAACTAGCAAGTGCAATTGAAAGAGAAGAATCAACAAAAACAATTATTGAAGAACAAAGAAGTTTAATTAGTAAAATGGAAGAAGATATGTCTATTTTGAATTTAAGTGATCAAACTGTGATTCCTATTGTATTTTTTCTTTTTCTTTTTTTAATCAATTTATTTTTGAGTTTTAACTTGATTCCAATTTCCTTTTTTTTTTTTTTCGATCCTTAAAGTCTAATGACGGCTCTTCAAATTCAAAATCGAATGATTCAATTTTACCAATTATTGCAAATCAAAGGGATAGGTACAAAAAAAGAAATAAGGAACTTGAAGAGGTTTTTTTTTTTTATAGAAAGATCTGTTCGAATTGAAACTTTTTAATCTTAATTATAATTTATTTAAAATTTAATTAGTTACTCCAACAAGCTCAAGATAAAATCAGGGAATGTAATGAGAAAATTGAAAGTCTCAACAATGATAATTTAAAATTGTATGAAACAGTTCGATTTCTTCAATCTTACAGAGATGATCAAAAAGTTTGTTTCATTTTTTTATTTATTTATTATTATTTTCTTCTTGATTTAACTTTTTTTTTTCTCACTATTAAATAAAATAGACAGGAAATGGTGTACATCAAAGTAAAAATATTGAAGTGGCAAATAAATATAAAAATGCATATGAAGATAAAATTAATCCTTTTGTGGCTTTTGCTGAAAAGGTTTTGTTTTTTGCAACTTTCAATTCTCTTTTAAAACAACTCATAATAAATAATAATAAATAAATAAATAATAACAATATGTAGGAGAGAGCTCAACGTTTTTCTAACTTGTCTGTTCCAGAAAAAATTACTGTAAATCTTGGGAGAGCATTAATCGCAAACAAGTATGGAAGAATCTTTGTATTCTTTTATTCATTAGCATTACATTCTTTTGCATTGTTGATCATCTTTAAAATGTCTGCTGTTGAGGAATGTAAACATGATCATGCACTCCAAATTGCAAATAGTTTATAATTTATAATTTATAATTTTTTTTGAAAAAAAAAAAAAAAACAATAAAACTGTCATTTTTTTTGTCATAATTATCCATTATTATTTATATTTATATTATACATCTAAATCCTCGTCTTGTTCACTTTGATGACTATGGCGACTTGATCTTGAAATCCTATTTAATAAACGTTGATTTGGAGTTCTATCATTATCACGATCATCTTTATAATATTCATTAGGATTAGTTACATATCCATCTTTGAATCTTTGTGTTTCTCGAACATCAGGATTATTATCTTGATCAAGATCGTCTTCTTCATCACTTATACTCATATCAGGAGGAATTTCTTGCATTTGAACTGAAGGAGCACCTTGTAACATTCTAATTTGTTCGAGTGCTTTTTTTTTGAAAAAAAAAAAAAAAAAAAAAAAAAAATTAGAAATGAAAGTTAAAAGTAATAATAATAAAAAAGGAGAGAAAAAAATATACCTTTTACTCTTAATTGCTCTAGATACTGTTTTGAATTTTGATTTTCAATTTTATTTGTGATATCAGGATGTAATTTGAAATTTGGAGCAAAAAAATCAAGATAATCATTAAAGGGGAGTTCATTACTAATTTGAGTATCAAGTAAGACAGATGTTTCATAGGCCCAACACCTTGCTACATTTCTGACAGTATAACCTCCTCCTCCCAAAACAAGGAGTGGAACACCAAAAGATTTAACAAATTTTACACAATCTCCATGTCCTTTTAAACTTAAACTAAAACATCCCAATCGATCACATCTTTTGATAAAAATAAGATAAAAATAAAATTTTATTTATAAAAATTGAAATTAAAGGAACAAAAGTAAAAGAAAAGATTAAAATTAAATTAATAAATTAATAAAGGGAAAAAATACCCCAAAGAATCAGCTCCACATTGAAGAACAACTGCAGTTGGACGATAAACATCCATGATATTTTGAATAATTGGACGAAATAAGGAACGATATCCTGCATCATCAATTCCATCTTTCAAAGGAATATTCAATGAATAATTCTATAGAATTTTTTTTTAATATATACAACGTCCTTCCAATTTGTCATATCATTTATTTAAATTATGAAAAAGAAAGGAAAAAAAAAAAAAAGAAAAGTTACCTTTCCACCTTTTGTTCCAATCTCATTCATATCTCCTGTCCCTGGAAAAAAATTATCACCATATTTATGAAACGATACTGTAAAAACTCTATCTGTTAAATAAAATGCTTCTTGAACTCCATCTCCATGATGAACATCAATATCAATATATAATACTCTTGGGTTATATCTTAATAATTCAATAATTGCCAAATTAATATCATTCACGTAACAAAATCCAGAAGCTTCAAATTTTTTTGCATGATGTAACCCTCCACTCCAATTTACACAAATATCATATTGGCCATTATTTAACTTTCTTGCAGCATCTAAACTTGATCCAGCATAAAGTGAACAAAAATCATATATTCCATCAAAAACAGGACAATCATCTCCAATATTAAACCTTGGAAAATGTTGTGCGAACTCATTTGCATTATCTGGAGTGATCCTCTTTAAAAATTCAATATAATCAGATGCATGAAACTCCAGTAACTCTTCTCTTGTTGCAGCTCGAGGTCTAAAAACATGCATTTTAGAATGAAGTCCGTAATGAAGTACAAGATTATGAGTTAATGCTAAACGATGTGGCTTCATTGGATGTCCAAGACCATAATGGTAATTTCCAACCGTTGGTTCATGAAGATAAGCAATTCTAGGATGGGACATTTTTGTGTTGCAAAAAACACCTAAAAGAACATTTTTTGAGAGTTAGAAATGAATGCTAAATATTGTTTCTTTTTTTTTTTTTGAATTCATAACATGTTCATAATGTAAGATATTCAATGTGAATTGAAAAAAGTTCATTCAATTATTCTGTTTTCTAATTAGTTATAACTGCAAAAAAACAAAAAATTTCTTATTTATTTTGTTTTTCTATCATTTTTGCTTCTTTTTCTTTTGATTTTTTCTTCCAATAATGTTGCAAAGTTAAGAACTGTAGTCAATTCATTTTATTTAAAAGTTGAATAGAACGTTATTTTATGATTAAAAGCTCTTTTTTATTATTGCAAAACAGAATTATTATAATTGAATAATTATTGAGAGTTGTTATTTCCGCCATGTTTTTTATGTTTTTGTTTTTGTTTTTGTTTTTTTTTTCTTTTTTTATTTTTTTCTTCTTTTTTCCTCTTCCTCTTTTCCTCTATTTGCATCCGAATCACCCAACTAAACAATGAGGTTTTGCTTTCCTTCAATCTTCTTTTATTCCATTCACTTTCTCATCTTTTCAATTCATCATTTTAATTATTTATAAATTAAATAGTAAAATTTCTCGTGAAGTTCTTGTTGAAGCCATCAATGGTATTATTAAAGATTCTCAAGACAAAAAACGTAAATTCACTGAAACTGTTGAACTTCAAATTGGATTGAAGAACTACGATCCCCAAAAGGATAAACGTTTCAGTGGAACTGTTAAATTGAGCTATGTTCCAAGACCAAAACTCAACATTTGTGTTATTGGAGACGCTTTACACTGTGATCAAGCTAAAGAAGCTGGACTTGAATTCCGTTCAATTGATGAATTGAAGAAATGGAACAAAAACAAGAAAATTATTAAGGGATTTTCAAAACAATTTGATGCTTTCTTAGCTTCTGAATCTTTGATTAAACAAATTCCTCGTATTCTTGGACCAGCTTTGAACAAAGTTGGTAAATTCCCAACTGTTATTACTCACCAAGATAACATTCTTGCTAAAGCTGAAGAACTCAAAGCCACTATTAAATTCCAATTAAAGAAAGTCCTTTGTCTTGGAGTTGCTGTTGGACACGTTCAAATGACCACTGATGAACTCACCATCAATATTTCATTAGCAATCAATTTCCTTGTTTCTTTACTCAAGAAGAACTGGCAAAACGTCAAATCTCTTTATATCAAGAGCTCAATGGGAAAAGCTTATCGTATTTATTAAACAGTTTTAGATTTTTAGATCTGTAAAAAATAAACCTGCGTTAACACCAAAGAAACCAAACCTTTCAAATTTTTGGTTTTTATTGGGAGCAGGGGTTTAGCAATTGAAAGCAAAACCTCTGAGGAAAGGAAGTTTCTTTTCTTTTTTTTCCACTCCCTTTATTTTTATTTTTATTTTTATTTTTATTTTCTTTTCCAATCTTTGTGATTGGTTCTATTGGCTCAGAATATTAAATATAATTTATATAATATAATCGTCTTCTTTTTATTAAATGGTTTAATTTTGTACAATATCATTTACAAATATATCGTCTTTTTTTTTTTTTACAAATGATGGAAGGTCAATCCGAATCACTAAAGGAAGTTACAGTTGATTCAAATGATGTTTCTGAGTCAGATCCTAAATCATCTTCTTTATTATTGACTTGAGTATCTTCCCTTCTTGTTAATGAGCGAATTCCTTGTTCTGTTGGAACTTGATAATTATCTTTCTCTTCACCTTGGTCAACATCCACTTGATTTCTATCCTTTTCTTGTTCTTGATTTTTTGGAACAGCAGAGAAGAATGATAGAATTGATTGTTGTCCCTATTTATTTTGAATGAAATTGTTGGTTCAAGGAGAAAAGAGCAAAAAGTAAAAAGTTAACCTCACTCTCGTTCATCTTTCTGATGATCGGAAGAACAATGTCATCTGTTTTATCTTGACTCCAAGAAGCTTTTGCTTTCATAAAAGTGCCAAAGTTAAAGAAAGTAACAATATTAAAGGTGAAATAAAAAAATAAAAAAATCAAAAAAACCAAAGAATCAAAGAATCAAAAATAATCAAATTAATAAAATAAATAAAAGGATATTTTCTAATTCCTTGTAAATGTGGGAGAGCAAAAGAGAAAGGTTCTATTGAATGATCAAGTAAAGGGTTTATATAGGCATCCTTCACTCTAGGATCAGGAAAGTCATTTCTTAAAAATATTTTGTCAACTTTTGATTTCTAGGTAGATTTAAATTTAATTAAAAGCAGGAAAAATAATAAAATAATAATAAAGAAAAAAAGAAATGAAACTAATTTCTTCGCCAAATCTTTATGAGCTTCATCTTTTAAATCTTTGGTTTGTTGAAATTTCTTCCACCATTCAGCAAAAAGTACAGCAGGATCATCTTTATTTCCATTTGTTAAAGAGATTTTCTTAAAATGATTGACGATTTCCAATGCTGTAACAACCCCAATTCCTTCTATCCCTTCAGTATAATCACTTCCAACAAAATAAGCAATGTCAATAAAATCCACTCTTGTAAGACCCTAGAAATATTTAATTTTCCACCTTTCTAAAAAAAAAAAAAATGAAGAAAAAAAAATTACTAATTCCATTTCAATATCCCTTGTCAAATAACATTCAATTGGCTTATTTTGATTAAATAGAGATTTATAAATAGTCTTTGCACCAAATAATAAACAATCCGAATCTTCAGTTACTATCCCATCAACAAGTTGATGTTGTTCAAGAAAACAACATTGCGCTTCAGCTTCTGAAGGAGCATCGATATAAGGGACTCCAAAAAGAGATAGAAGTTCCTATAATAAAATTTAAAATAACCTTTAACAATTTAAAAATAAATAAAATAAAATAAAATAAAATAAAATAAGATAAAATAAAATAAGAACAATAAATCAACAAAACCTTGACATCTTCTAAGAGTTGAGTATTAGGTGAAGAAAGATCTCTTTGGGCTGATTGATTTTGTTTTTGAAGTTCAGAAAGTGAGGGAGGGACAGTATTCTTAAGTAATTTAATTTTAGAAGTGTTATTATTTTTTTGAGATTGAGATTGAGAATCTTGAGAGTCTTTGGAGTTTTCTTGAGTTTGAAGAGAAAGTAAAAGAGCTTCTTGGAGTTCTTCATCATCTTCATCAAGATCTTCAACTTGAAGAGCTTCTTTTTGTTTTGGTTCTATCACTTCAATTTGTTTTTGTTTTCCTTTGTCAATTTTTCTTTGATCTTCATTTGATTTTGATGAAGGGGGAAGTTTTGAATACAATTCTATTTTATCATAATCATCCCAATCATTTTCACTCATATCTGATTCAAGATCATCTTCAAGATCGAAAATATTCTTGATGCTTTCATTGTCTTTTTTTCCTTTTTCCTTTCTTGTTGTTTTTTCTTCCTCTATAAACTTTTCTTTTACCATAGGAGGTTTCTGTGGTTCTTCAACTCTAATGTCGATAACTTCAAGGCTCTTTTTTTTTCGGACTATAGAGTGGACTGAAGTTAAGGTTTCTTGTTCCTTTTTCTTTTGTAAAAAAGTTTTTTCTTTCCTTTGTGTTTTTTGTGGTAAAAGTGGTGGTAAAGATGAAGGTTGAGGTTGAGGTCTTTCATTCCAATTCACAATTAAATCTTTATTTATTTATTTTCGTTTGAAAATAGAAAGTTTTGAAAAAAAAAAAAAAAAAAACCTTCAACAAAGCTGATCAAAAATTCTGTTGCTTCTTTTTTTGGATCATTGATTTCATATAGGAACCTGATTAGATATGAGGAGTTAGAAATAATTTTTCCATAATTTTTCTTCAAAAAAATAAGGAAAATATTAAAATAATACTTTTCTTTAATAAGAGAAACGAGAGCTTCCTTCAATGGGAGAAGAGATAATTTTTCAAAAGATTTCATTTTTTGGAAAAGTTTTGGATCACATTTTTTACATTTCTTTCCTTCCTCAGATTCTATCCAAATATCGGATTGAGTCAAAATTTTTTCCTTTTCTTGATATTTTTCTTGAGATTTTTCTTGAGATTTTTCTTGAATTTTTTCTTTACTTTTTGGGGATTGAGATTTTGAAACATTGTTGATCATTTGAGAGGATTTTTTTAATGAGGCAAAAAATCTTGAAATAAAGAAATTAAGTAAAGTCAATAACAAAAAAAAAAAAAAATAATCAAAAAGTAAAATTAAAAAAATATAAATTACTCAAGTTCTGTCTGTGAAGTAGCCGATTCATCAATTTTAATTGAGATATCAATTTTATTATTTTGTGTTTTTAAGATATCCACCTCTTCATTTTCAATATCTTCCCAAATATCATCATCTTCTTTTTCTTGAGTTTCATTTTGTTGATCTTGTTTAATTGGTGAAAAAAGTTGTTTTGAGTCCAAGGGAACATCAATATCTTCCCAATCATCTTCACCTTTTCCTTCTTCTTGTCCATTTGTAGAATTAATCTCTTCATTACTTAAAGTTTGTAATTGGGATTCATTTCTTTCAAGTAAAAAGTATTCTCTCTTTTCTTCCGAAATAACTCTATGAACTTCAATACCATTTTTTGAATTTTCAAGGTTAACTCTATTCCTTGCTTGATCAAGTTTCCTTGTTAAATCATTTCTTTTTACAGTATTTTGAATTTGAAGTAATGAAAAATCAGATGCAGTTGGTGCCTTCGTTTTCATCTCACGAAGTCTTTTCCAAGATGTTTCACGACTAATTGATTGAAGCTCTGAAGCAATCTCAAGATGAACTCTTGCAGGTAAAGAATGAAGAAGACCTTCATCAAAATTTGTTTCTCTAAGAGGATCTTGAATTGGAGGTAAATCTTCCATTAACTCTGCAATCAATTCATTTTCATCTTCACTTCCACTCTCAGAAAGTCTAAAATTTGGTGAAGGTGGTAATTCAAAAAGATCATTTGAAGAATCAAATTTTCTCTTCTTTGGCACTGATCTTCTTATCCCTCTACTTCTTCCTTTTGTTGTTGTTGTTGTGAATGAGATTTCTGATTGAACGAGTTCTGTACTTGATTTGATTTGTTGAGTTTCAGGGACTTGACTTTGAAGTGCATGAACTTTCATTTTGGCATCAACTAGCCTTTGTTGTGCTTCATTTTTTCGATTTCTTCTTGATGCTAATGTATTATATTTTAAATTTGGAGCTATTCCATCAAAGACAAACACAGGGAAGATCCTTAAGAATAAAAGTTTGCATAATCGTCTAAGAAACAAACCGAGAGCCTGACCTAATTGATTCTCATCTCCTTCCTTACTTTGTCTACTTTGACGATTTTGAATAGCTTTAAGAAACTGATATAACCAGATACTAGCATCAACAGCTAACTTCTTTTCACTTAATGACTCTGTAGTTACATTACGAGCACAGCCTGAGACAAGTCCCCAAAGTCCATGAACTCCCATTCACACTCAATGGCTTTGTTTATTTGGTTGATTCCTTGAAATTTCAACAAGAAAGTATAAGTGGAAGGAGTTTGAGAAAACAAAGTTTGATTCTTATACAATATTAAACAATCAATTAGTTAGTTAGTTAGTTCTTAATTATAATTTGAAAAAAAAAGAAGAGAGGAATCAAGAAGGAGCGCAATAGAAGCGATGACAAAGGTTTTTTTTTTTTTTTTTTTTGAAAATATGTTTTTATTTTTAACAAAAATGTTATTATAATTATTAGAATTATGAGCCTTCAGATTCTTCTTCATCTCGAAGTTGAGAAGTTTCTTCAGATGTTTCTTCTGATGTTTCGTTTGGTATATCTTTTTTTTTTTTTTTTTTTTTTTTTTTTTTGTTTTTTTTTTTTTAAATATTTTTTTTTTT
>Ga0209960_1003638_pt1 | contig 12897 bp, 16 predicted proteins | sample ThiBiot_500_plan_2_FD_183947 | JGI IMG/M metagenome (GOLD analysis project Ga0209960, IMG submission 183947) | Wastewater bioreactor microbial communities from Cape Town, South Africa - Thiocy_expt_500_plan (SPAdes) | ecosystem: Engineered > Bioreactor > Thiocyanate-remediating >... | reverse complement strand
TTTCAGTGGCGTTACAGCTTAGAGCTGATCAAAGTGGTGCGACCAGCTGCCAATACTTTGTGTGCAGGCCATCTACGAATAATAATAATGATTAGTCAACCTCAAACCTTCTAGATCATGCTGAATATTGCTTTACCTGGAGGGATTAGGAGCACTATAGACCATTTCCTGCCATACTTTTAACTTGTTCTCGCCTGTCATAAAAAATACATGATCATGAGCTGGAACAACGACTTTGTAGGTCGCTGTAATACGATCTCGAACAGCGAATTGCTCTGTGGTAGTATGCAATACCAGACTTAAATAAGTTAATACCATCACATTGGGGGTGTATGCAAAGTACAGTACTTACGCTCCTTGATCGGCCTTTTCGATGTCTTGCGGATTGGCAGGGAACAACGAGGCAAAGTGGCCATCATCGCCAAGACCGAGAACTGTGACCATCGGCCAGGCGTTAGGACCATTTATCCACGCGCCCAATCGTTCTTCAAAGTCTTTAATGCAATCAGCCTGAATTTAAGTTGAGTTTTATGAACTAGATCTGCCGTTTCAACTTACCAACGGTAAAGTAGTGTTAGGGGCCAAGAAATTATCATGAGGAATGCTCTTATTGGTTAAAAGAGTATCAGTGACTAATTTAGTGTTGCTGTCCTTATGTTCCGGAGCAATGTAGCTGATGACACGATGAATTAGATCTGTTTTATAAATTACTAAAATGTGCTTACCGTTCGTCAATTAAAAATACTTTGACTTTAGACCAGTCAATGCCTTGCTCGTTGGCCAAGCGGGCGTAAATAGGACGGGGAGTGGATCCTGAAAATTTGGTGTTATCAAAAAATGCAGACGAATTCTCATTTGAGTGACAAGCGGTTAATGTATGATCACGAGTAAAATGATTTGCAAGGCTAAATTACCAATCAAAAGATTTTAATATCTTGGATGGAATAATTTACGAGGGAATTAATCAATCAATATTATTTTCATACCACCGCTTAGACCCAACAAACAACCGCCGTGCTTGGCGATGTTCTCGATCAGTCTGTCTTTCAAAAATGTCGAAGAAGCTTGAATAAAGACTTCGTTGTTTGGTACAGCAATATGACGGTATTGAAACATAATGATATCGTGTGTATATAATATGGAACGTGCTGTTGAACTGATTCTAAAATTAAAGCAAAATACGAGCGTTTCCTCGTTCTAGAAGAATCGAAGACAAGATATTTTTTTCTGATTCATCGTACTGCAATAAGAGACGGTATACGAAGTGCTCGAATATCGTCTATAAAATAAATTCAAAATAATATCAGCTACAAATGAGCTCAAAGAGATCAGGTAAGAAAAATAAAGAAATTTTTTTGTTAATGATAATAATTATTTTTGAATTATTGTTATCATCGGCAAGAAAGGCATACATAAAACATGTAAATATTTTTAATAAAATGTTTCTGATATTTTTTTTTTTAACACAAAGAAAAAAATGCTAACATCATATTAACAGTAGGTGTATGGTACTCATTGGGTGCGGGATTTTGTGCTGCTATGGCTTCAGTATTCGGAAAATTAGCAATGAATGCAGATGCAGCCCACGTACTCGCTGCTCATTATTTGAGTGAAGAAATTGCTCAAAAGGTATTTTAACCAAATCACTATTATTTTTGCGATTTATTCGTCTAACTTTGTGCGCATCAACGCTTCACAGATCGGACTGACAGTACGAGTGATATGTTTCGGATGCATTTTTCTAAGCAATGCTATAATGTTCAACTTGTTTGCGAAGGCCATGGACTTACTAGGCACTGTACAAGCCCTTGTAATCAATACCGCTACAAATTTCTTTGCCTCGGTAAGATCTCCATTTATTTTATTTGTACTACGTTAAAGACACTCATTTAAAACGATGATAATTGAGAATAACATCTCTTATTTTAGGCTGTACTAGGATTTCTTTTGTTTGCAGAACCGTTAGGCTGGCAATGGTGGCTCGGATCGACATTTATTTTACTCGGCGTGTATTTGATGAATATAGGCACTCAGAATGCTGAGCGCGAAAAAGAAGAGAAAGATAAGATCAAAAAGCGCGAATAGGATGTGTAATATACTATATTGTAATACAACTATCCACTAAAAATTTTTTAATTACAATCGCATCCGCAGCAAGGAAAGACGAGACTTAATGTATTTAATAATTAGACCGTTCTACCCACGGTAAATCAGAATTGTTATATTTTACAAGTGTCTTGGGGAAGGGTAAATACAACCTGCCCAAAAACCGTTCATTCGCACGCGGATCCACTTTGTTGTCCGGACCTTCAGTAACAACGTTCTTATTAACATTATTACTTTCTTCACTAGCGTTGTTATTTGAGTCATTGTCGGTGACATTATGCAGCAATGGATGGTTCACGAACAGTACACCGAGCTCGATGTTTTTGACATTGAATTGCCTTTTGTTCATTTGAAATGACCCCCATGCTGCTTGCGATAGGTTGGCAGTGCCTATGATGTAAATGTTAGACCCGATATTGGGAGTGACGTTTTCTATTCGGATTATGGTGGCAAAAAAAAAAGTACCTGCGTAACACCAACCAGATCCATCTGAAAATTCTTTCAAAAATATCTTTGAGTGTAGCAACAGGCCCGGATATCGCTCATCATGCGAGTCATAAAGATAATCATCAACATAATGTGACTTGTCCAGCCAATAGAAGTACCAGCCGTGGGGGCCTCCGTACTGCGACGCTTCCACAGTCTTCACGCTAGGAAATACAATCTTCAGGCCTAGTCGCTGCGTGTCAGGGTGTTGTGTGATGTGAAAATTGGTGCAAATATCTGCAAACCAAAGAGGTACCAACGAGCCAACATTACTCGTTTGAATCAACACGTCTTGTTGCTCTGCGCGACATTGTCAGAAAAATTCCGCGTGTAAATAACATTATCAATTATATTATTCCGGTTTTGAAAATAAAAACGCACAGGAAACTTCGTGCAGAACTGGATGCGTACCGTTCGGCCAATCAAAAGAGTTCAACAAATATCGCATCTGCAGCTGCCCGCATTCATGAAACGCGTCTTGATTTTCAATGTCGTACGAGCCAGGCACGGAGGAGACTAAGAACACTTTGGCCTGCGCATAATCGTACTCGTCCAAGAACGTAACATCATGCAGCACTTCTAACGCGCGCACAAATGATTTGAGATCTCGCGCAAATTTCGCTGCTACTTTGCCTTTGGTCCAAGGCGGTATAATTTCCGTTTCTTGCTGAAGCGCTGAAATTGTAGACGATTTTTCCTTTTTAGGAAAGTCTTGGTACCAAAAGTTCTCAGTCATGCCATCCCAGTCCATAAATTTTAGATTCGCGCTGCTAATGACAACGCGCAAATGTGTGGTGTATTGTAACAGCCACAGAGCTGCGTGCATACTGCCTAGATCCAAATTACATGTCATTAACATCCAAATTACCAGCGCTCTATTATTTACTCGGGACAATTGTATTATATGACCAACATAATTATCGATATAATTAGCGTACCTTGCATTCGCCTAGGATAGTGCGTGACATTGACACGCATCATGTTAAAAGGATGATCGTCAGGTGCGTGCAATCGACTCTTAACAGGGCACACTAGATCGATGGGAATAGTAGAGGGGAAATATTTAGTAATAAAGTCGAGGTCGTACAGCTGAGTTGTGAGAAAGGCGTAGATCAGTTCAGACTTGGTAGTCTTGTTCGTTTCTCTGTACATATTAACAAAATAATTAATACGTATTTTAATGAAAATTTCTGTCTCGTCTATGAAGGGAAACAAAGACCAGATCGACATAAAAACTGCTTGGAATTTAGAAGAACGCGCCGTACCAATGCATCTAAGTGATCATATACTTACGTATTATTTATCCCAGTCAGATCGATTATATCAATGCCATAACGAGGATCTTGAAATGCATCCTTTACTTTGTTGAATACTAAGCTCTCTCCCGCGTAATTGACCTCCAAATTAACAGGTATCGTAATTTGTTTCTCTAATGTGGGTTCTTTTTCCATCATCACCGAATCATAATTCCCAGTTACGCTTTTCGAGATTTCAGGCTACGAGTATCTTTTTTTTTGACGACTTATTTCGGGTATTTTTATCTACTACCCTTGCTAATAACACTACAATGTACAAGAGATTCAAGGACGTAAAGGGTGGCAACGGCTTCAAGGGCATCTACGTCGCTAGTTTAATTTTTTCCTTATTGGCGACTGCCTCCATGGCTCTAACCACTTTTGCTCCTTTTTGGCAACGCGAAAGGTATCTATTTTGAAGGATTGACAAAACCTGTCACTTCGTATTTTACGCGTATTTATCATTCAATCGATCTAAAAAAAAAAATCGGCTTCGTAAAAATCTGCGTTGTGATGGCATTGACTCATTTCATATGATAACGATTTTAAATCAATTAACTTACACAATTCCGTATAACAGTAACAGAAATTTTGGCTTGATCGGCGTTGCAGAGTGTGCCACCGTCAATGCTACAGCGAATTGTACTTTAATACTGTACAAAGATTTCAGTCAAGGAAATACAACCGCGATGGTGTAAGAAAAGATTCTCAGTGTATGTCAGTGGCTAAAAATCTCTTCTTAGTGCCGTTAGTCCCATTGCATTTACTTTTGGCATTGCCGCATCTATCATTGGCCTCGTTGCTTCGGTGAGTTCGTCGTATTATAAATAATATCCTCCGCATTTGGAACACATTTTTGATTGAACTATTTTTTTGGGCAGATCTACTGGTTCTTAAAGGCCTTAAATCGAGTGATTATCAATTTTTTCCTGCAAGTAACGCTCCCCAATCCTATTAAACAACTATTGTACATATCCCCACTACTAGCGATGGCAGCTGAAGCAATCACAATAATTTTATTCTTTGCGGTTTATCCTTCATTCGCGCCATTCTTGTAAGTCCACTCACTCTATTTAACATTAGTCCATTAACACTTGCGACTAGCTTCTGTCCTTGGCTGGCGATCGCATCCATTCCAGTAATGTTCATTGGTTGGATCATTGTTGTAATTCGAAAGAGAAGACAAAAGAAGAAACGATTCTGCTGCTGTTAATATGCATCGAGCATGTTTGACGTAATTACCAATTACGAATTATTTATCTGCTAATTTAAGTTGTAAAAAATAGTGACACTATTATTAAAGAAGAATTAGTTCAAAATGAAAAAAAAAAAATGGAAATTATTGACCGAAGAATTATTTACTTATTTAACACGAGTATTACTACAACTTTGGTCGCATGAAATGTGATCTTAAATTATTGAGCCCAGATCCGATTGATTTTTGTTTCTTTTCTCCACCGCCTGTAATACTCCTTGAATGCACCTTGTCACTATTATTATTATTATTATTACTGGCTGTCAATTTCTTGGCACTATCCTCAGTTTCTTCTTCAATTTCCGTGACTTTTGATGCAATAGATCCAGCAGATCCAGTGCGTCGTTTTTGGTTTCTGAGAGCTTGTTGCATCATTTCTGCTTCAAATACACGCAAATCCTCTTCAGGAAGATCGATCCATTCGTCAATCCAACAAAAAGCTTGTCTGTGTGTGCGCAAGTATACACTGCGTATCACCTACATCCAACGATTCAGCGCATGAAAAGTATGTCCAGTATTACTCTTATCATTTGAGTATGGATGTTATTCCGTAGATATTATTTTAGTGCTTACGTCGTGAATCAATTTCTCTCCGCGCTTTCTAAAGCCTGGATAATTAAATTCGACCGTGACCAATTTGTACGCACACACGACCGGCTTTGTATTATACTATTGGAAATAATTAGTATATTGCTAGTTTCAGTGAATATATTCTGCAACTAATGCGTTCGAGCACAACCCCAATGAATATTGCTCCCACAGTATAACTCATACGAGCTCTAATGTTGCCTTTGATGGATGTTACACGTACCTTCCATCCATACTTGAGAGGTCCACGTTGTGTCTTCGTTGAAGTGAATAAAGTCGGATCTTCAGCTGCACTGTAATGTTTGCTGTCTAAGGCATCGTGTGCAATATCTACATAGTCCACAGTGCGTAGCTTCAAAATTTCTTTGCTCAAATTGAATGCCTGTTTGAGGATACGATATTAATCATGCAAACTCAGTAAGAATTGGTTGAAAATCCACCGCTAGTGTCAAAATAAAATGAAATCAAACTCTCATAAGTTCAAAATTAGGTGAATGCGCAAGAATACAAATTTTCTTCTCGTGAACTCTCCGTGCATATGCGATTGTTTACAAAAAAAAAATAAACATAATCTTGCAAGAGCAGTTAATCGAAGTTCTATCAAGTGTTTGAGAGCTCCAATTCTGTATCTCTTGCGTACGGTACCGAAATTCGTTCGATAACTCGTATACTTACATTATAGGTCTCCCCGGCATCTTCTTTATGTTTAGATTCGACAACTATTTTACAGCGATCTCCGAAGAGCGGCACCTTTGGATCCGATCAGATCTCCACACTAGAACTCAGATGATAAACTAACTTACTCGATACACTGAAGAATATTAATTATTAACAAATGAACACGGAAGGAATTGCACGTATAATCAATAGTACCAGTTTTGCTGTAAGGATAAGCGTTCCAAGATTTCTCTTCAATTTGCAAGGCTGACTCTGGAATTAGTCGCCGTGTCCATTCAGGAAGTTTGCTATAAGAGATTACGTTAGAGGTATTTTTGGCGAAAGTACGCAACGTGATCCCTAACTCTACTGATCAATATTTTGGGAGAATAAATTGCACCAGAAAAAAATTAAAATAACACCGTAACGTGCATCTCGTGCGCCAAAATTAATCCTTGTTCTTATTATTTGATGAAATAATTTTGCATTACCTTTCTAAATGAATAATTTTGTGCGTGAAGATGCCTTTACCGAGTTCATTTTCAAAAGGCTCGTCTTTAATCAATTCTACTCCATTTGAACCATCGCTCTCTTCTCTGCTGGCCTTGGCAACCATGTAAAGTTGACCTTTCTTATACTAAATAAAAAAAAATTAAATATCATTTCAGAACGCTCAAAAAATATGGCTTTCCGCCACAATCGGCTGTGGAAGAGATATTGTGGTGTGTGAATAAGAAATTAGAATTTTAAAAATGACAAAAAAGGGGGGTAAGATGCGTTTAACTGCAGTTAGATATCTGCAGCAGGCAAGAAAAAAAAAAGTGCGTACCTCTGACAAAGAAAATGGCAACGGAATACGGCTGTAGAATTTAATGAGTTAAGAAAGACAACGGTTTGAAAACGATCCAATCCCTCGATCGATTATTTTGAGCAAAAAAGGAAGAGATAATAAAAAAAGGATACTATTCCTTGACCAACATTGTGTCGTTTGTTGCCTTTTTTTTTTTGCTTTAAATTACTAAGCAAGAAACGAATTTCTTTCATTTAAAATCTAGATCTCTCCGCACGTGTTCATTCGCCCTGCAAGATTTTTTTTTTTATTTTCGGGTAGTTTTTACATTTCAATTTCACCTACTCACACACACATTACAAACAAAAAGTAAAATGCCTGTAGAGTGGCGTTGTACCCCACAAAAGAGCTATGGTGTGCTCGGCTGGATAGAAAGCGCAATCAAATTCTTGGCAGGTGTTGCTGCTATCGTCTCTATGATGTCCTTCGAAAAGCAACAAGCACCAGCTGCGCTTTTAATTCCGCGCATCATTCAAGTAGCACTCTTGGGAGTAATAGAATTGTGGTATATTTTCCAGGTGATCCATAGATTTGCCGTTGGAGAGCTTTTTGCAATTGGATTTTCGATCTTCCAAGTGCTTTCCAACTTCTTTATCTTCTTGCCCACTCTTCTCACGCAGGATCCTGGAAAATTCATCTTTATGTATGGTTTCCTGATGATTCTGGGCCACATTACTTGCTTGTTGTTCCTTTGCCTGCGCGACGAATCCGAATTAGAGCTCAAATGGCTTTCCAAGAAGGCTCTTAATGCTATCAATGTAATCTTGATGCTCTTGTTTGCTGCATTATTTATCTTGCAAATTATTTTATTCGTTGGTGGCTTCCCCGGCGATATTGGTCTGTAAGCGATTAATTTATTTTTGGTAAAAGACAAAAAAAATTTTGTTTATGTACTCTTATGCTTGTATTTAAAAATCGAAACCAGATAATAAATTATTTTTGTTTCTAATCCCGTTGAAACATGGAAATCTTTTTTTTATTAGTGATGAATCATTTGACTTTTGTCAATACAGTAATACAGCCGTTCTCAGTACCGGAAATAATAGTGTTCAAGTCTCGTGAGACTGTTAGGCAGTTTAAAGGGGATTTCTCGGTTACGCAGGGGATGCACTTTCTCTCCTTTCCTGCAACAATGTCCCAAAAGCGAATAGAACCATCTTCGCATCCGACTATTAGCTTTTCGGCATTTACGTACATGCACCTGGTCATAAAATCAGTATCCTGGATTTAGCAAAAAAAAAAAAAAAAAACCGCATTGCTAACTTCGCTACAATCGCGCTAGTATCCGGTGCGCAAGTAAACAGTAGCATCTCTATATATTGATTTGCAATCATTGAGACAACTAAGATTTTTTTTGTACACAAGTCTTAGTCTCGCATTATTATATCATCGGCGCGCGGTATTAGCGCATTATTTACTTACTTTGGTGAAATCACGTCTCCTTGCAAGATTTCGCTCTCCAATTTTGCGTCGAAGACTCGGATGCAACCGTCTGAACCTCCCCCGCACGTTACTATTCTACCATCTCGAGTAAATGATACGCTGGTAACTTTAGATCCTAGTCATGACCATTAATGCTTGTTTTGTGTGTTTGGATCCGGAGGAATTACCTGGATGTGCTTCAGTTTGTTTTACGACAATTCCGCTACGAACATCGCATAATTGAACAATTCCTTTGGAGTGAAAATTAGCGCTAATTGACGTGCGTTAAATATGTTTTACCTTCGGTATTGCCGAACACCACCAACGAACCCTCGTTATTTACATCTATCGTTTTAACTTCCGATTCATTCTCTATGAACAACCCCAAAGGAACTCGGTCGATACCCGAAGGAGTATATTTCCAGACCTATTATGGAAAATTAATGTTGTGGTATAAAAAAGGTCGGTTTAAAAAAAAAAAAAAAAAAAGTGGGATGTGTGTACCTTAACGGTCGAGTCCCAAGAACCACTCGCCAAGACGTCACCCTTAAGGCTAATACATGACACTGCGTCGTCATGCGCATAGATGCTGTCAGTTACTCGTCCAGATTCCACTGAATATACATATCTAATAAATTTCAAACGTTAAGGCTCACCAAATCTATTGATAAGAGTGACAATTAAATTGCAATAAATCTAAAAAAAAGATACAGTTTGTTATCCCACGAGCCAACGATTAGGTTACTTTCATCTGGCGTCAAGATCAATGAAGACAAAGCCAGCTTGCAAACGGCAATACTTCGCAACGACTTCCTTTCTTCCAGAGAATATATTTTTAAGCTCGTGTCCTATAGTTGTGTAATTACGGGTTACTTTAGAATAATTTCAGCTTACATTAGACACGCTGTACAATGTTTTGTTATCGGTTGAAAGTTGCAGACCAGACACGATACTAAGGCACCAAATTAGCTCTATTGTATCGAGCATAAACATTTTTCTTACTCCTTATGCAGTCTATATGAATGGCTTGCTTGGAATAAATCTAAATCGTTCCACCAATCGTTTGGAGCGGGTGCGCCTGTTGAACTGACGGACGCTCGTTTGCTCGTACTGCTAATATTTAGCGATGATATGTCCAATGTTTCTTCATCAAAGTTCAATTCTTTGATTTCAATGTCGCCGAGATCTGAGTCAATCATGGTGTTTTGATTCGGTTGCAAGTCGCTCAACAACGGGAATGAAAGCGGTTGTGGCTCAATGGAGTGGGGAATGACATTACTCTCATTAGATGTAACGGTCCGACTAATCATAGGTGCTTCAATCTCATTTTGAGAATACTTCAAGCGTTCTCTCTCGGCCTACATTATCAATGTGGTTAGACGATATTTGCTTCTGTATACACATACTCTTGAGAATCGTTTTGGGTGCGGGTCCTTGAGGATTTGTTTTGGTGTTTGACCAAACTCGTTGATCTGGATCAACAGTGCTCGTCTTTGTACCCAATCAGTAATCGTGGTTATATCCGCAGCACCTTCATATGTCAGGGGGTGGAATACTGATTTTCGAGTGAGTGAGCATCAAGCACGAATGGATTGATTGCCGTTACATACAGTTGTAAGCCTTAGCAGCTTCCTCTCCCTTCTGTTTATATCCAAATATGAGGTCAATCCACTCATTTATATGATCGGACACGTAATCACACTCCAAAGCCTCGCGATGTTTTTGTATAAAGTCACGCGCATCCGTTGCCCAGACAGGCAGTTGCGCGTCTCTGACACGAGTGCCATCTTGTTTAACTCCGAGATCAATGCCTTCACTATTCAACAAGAACTCACTGCTGGCATAAAACTCTGGGATGAGCTACAGAAATTATTCTTAGTGGATCTGCCTTGCAAACACAGAAACATGCGACGATTGGCTCGACGTGAAATGCTCTGAAACTGTGATCAGATTTTTTTCTCGCTTTACCTCTTTCAGATCCGCCGGATTGATGAGCACGTTGGTCCAAGTCTCAGAAATGTTCGTAAATAATCGATCAGCGGCATCAAACTTGCCGTTGTGCAAGCGTAGCATGTATTCAGGTGCTACGCGCACCAAATAATACAACACGTATCCTGGAGTAGAGTAATGAGTGCCGTACAAGAACTTGGGTTGCCCTTCGGGGATTTGACGGTAACGATCCTACAATAATATAATTACGTTGTGAGCAAGAGTGATATTTTATCGAGATCTAATGGGGCTTACCAAAAATCCGGCTAACCGTTCTAGGTTCAATGCGCCAATTGGCTTACTAAGGTCTCTAAAGGTATTGGGATCATTAAGGTCTGAAACAAGGATGCGTTAGAACTAAGTTTTAAGTCGTTACAAATGGATCTTGAGCACCTAATTGTTTCGAAGTGTAGTCTTGTATAATCCATGGAAATACTGGATATTGCGAGAGGTCGTTGAATGATCTATCAGCAAGACTATTTAAATACATCAAATAATCAAAGTTAGAGATCAAGCCGCATTGCCATCTGAAAGTCATTTGAGCTTGATTTTCATGCTGTAATTTCGTCATTCCTACGATAATATAATTAGGTATGATTACTAACGTAACTAATAATAAGAATCAGAACGTACCTGGCTGAGTCGTCAGAAGATCGAATACTTCGTCCCGCTTTTGTTGACTAAAAGACATTGAGAATGAGGATGGTACAAGTAGAAGTAAATGGTGCATTGGAATAAATATAGGTTGATAAATGACTAATTCTTGGTAGGATCCGGTATTACTTACGTTTTGAACCTAAAATAAACACTCTTCAAAGACCCAAAATCATCTTCATAAAATATTTCTAATCCAACTTGACGGAGTTCATTCCTTCGCTTGACGACTCGAACAATGTCTTGGAACGGATATTTTTCTACGGGATCCGGATCTACGTTGTTAAACGGCTGAAAGTAGACGATTTTGTTCGTTATATATAATCGACCTGGGTTAACCATCAAGGCTGATATCGACATTGCTAAATACAATTATTAATTGAGATACAATTCTTCTTTGATAAACAGCTTTAACCAAAACAAATAATAACCTGTAATTTGAAGCAATGGTTTCTCAGTCAAACTCTCCAGCCAGCCCAAATCAAACTGATTTTGTTGCTCTCTTTCGTCAAAAAGCTCTTTGAGACGTTCTTCAGCCTGATACACATGCCTTAGAATAATTGCATTTGCACTCGATTAATTAACCAGTTAGCTTACCTCATCTTCTTCGATTTTTGATATATGATACAAAGTTTTGGCCTACATTTACGAGATTTATTATCCAATCATTAAGCTGATTTGCATTCGACTTACGTGAGCGAGAAAATTCGATAGGTTGGCGTATTTGATTGAAAATTTAAATCTTGTCTTGGGGATCTTAAACAAAAAGCATTAAATAAAAGCAAAACCATATTAAGGCCATACATTTCTAAAGCGGTACGGCGCAATAGTATTATTTTCTTTCATTTCCACGACCATTGTAGTAGTAATAGTAAATATATCGGCTTTCATATCCATAGTAGTATATAATGATCCTTTCCATGCTTCAATTGCTGAGACTGATTGATATTCGAATTTCATCATGGGTAGTGAAATGTCTTGTGGATCGAAAATCAAGGATTTGGAGCATAGTTTTAGTCGTCCCAGTATTTTTCTACAATTAATGTTAACTTTGAATAATTGCAAAATGTACATAATTTGGATCTGATCCAGACGAAAAAAATGGCCATAAACAAATGCAGAATATTTTTTAAAAATACCCTTTGTAATATTAATAGATTAATGATGTCTTATAGTGAATAAAAAATAATATTATTATTTTCACTGGGTATCAAAAGAGAGATTTTAGATCGGGTCTGAAAATGAATATACCTGCTAAATGCTTTATCGTCATCACCATCAATTGGATAATATACAGCACTGTAGTCTGTAAAATAATATTCGTCTTCGCTCAATAAGAGCAGGTTGAATCTACTCTTATTCTTGGTTTTGCCAGTGAACATTGATAGATTGAATAATATAGACTACCAGTTCATGGACTAATCATTGCAATACAGAATAAAGATATGTTTTGCAAATTTCTGTTTTTTTGAAGGGGGTCAGAGATTTCAATTTTTTGACCAGCGCGTTGTTGAAATACCATTGTTAATATGATGTGGTGGTAAATTTTGTTCAGTTATTCATTTTAAAAGAATTGTTGTTGAAGCCAACCAAAG
>Ga0209960_1003636_pt1 | contig 12920 bp, 12 predicted proteins | sample ThiBiot_500_plan_2_FD_183947 | JGI IMG/M metagenome (GOLD analysis project Ga0209960, IMG submission 183947) | Wastewater bioreactor microbial communities from Cape Town, South Africa - Thiocy_expt_500_plan (SPAdes) | ecosystem: Engineered > Bioreactor > Thiocyanate-remediating >... | reverse complement strand
TTTTTTACTTTGGACATCTTTTATTTCATTTTATTTCGATCAAAAAATTGAAACTCGATTATCATCTCCACAAACTATGATATTCCGAGTATTGGGATCAATTATGATATCTGTTGGTTGACTCACTCCAAATTGTGTAATATATTCTCCATTTGATGTGAATATTTGAATTCTATGGTTACTTTGATCACAAACAAAAATATTATCATTCAAATCAACACAAATCCCATATGGACCATTAAATTGACCATTTCCATTTCCTTCTGATCCAAATGTTGAAATAAATTTTCCTTTTGAATCAAATATCTGAATTCTATGATTATCATATTCACAAACAATAATATTTCCTTTTGAATTAATACATATTCCAATTGGATAATTAAATTGACCATTTCCATTTCCTTTTGATCCAAATGTTGAGATGAATTTTCCTTCTAAATCAAATATTTGAATTCTATGATTACCATAATCACATATATATATGTTATCCTTTGAATCAACACAGATTCCGTATGGATAATTAAATTGTCCATTTCCTTTTCCTTCTGATCCAAATGAGAAAAGAAGTTTTCTTTGAGAATCTAAAACTTTGACCAGCTGGGTATCACCAGATATAAGAAGATACTCTTTTGAATTGATTGCTATTCCATGTGAACCAGGTGATGGGAATGATAAAATGAAATTTCCTTTACAATCAAATAATTGAATCCTTTGATTGTTGTAATCACAAATAAAAATATTTCCTTTTGAATCTGTTGTGACCCTCAATGGAGAATTAAATTGACCATTTCCATTTCCTTGAGATCCAAATGTTAATATTGGTTGATTTATTTCGTTATAATTTCTTGATTTTGAAAGAACTTGAATTTGAAAAGGTGAAGAACAGATATTAATTCCATTAAATTTAACAAATATCAAATATTTTCCTTCATCTTTCAATTTCATTATCACTTCATATTTTCCATGATTTAAATCAACAATTTCCAATTCATTATCTCCTTGTTTCTCATTCTTTTGTTCTCTTTCAATGTGAATTTTAAACTTCTTTCCATTTCCTCCATTTTTAATTTGATTTCCATCTTTTGAATAACTAATGATTTCAAATTTGAATTCTTCGTCTACAGAAATTATTTGTTTCTCATCCCTTGAAATTAAACATTTATCAGCTGAAATTTCATTTGAATCAATCATTCCAATATTTGAAATACTTGAATAAATTGATTCTTCTTCTTTTTTATTGACTAAAAACTCAATAAATGGACTATTACATGATTCAAGATTCCAAATATTAGTTGATAAATAATTTAATCTTGATTGATATAAATTTTTCATTGACATGAATTGGATGTCATTCTTATTCTTATTTGATAAAGAAAGAGAATTTTGAATCATTTGACAAGATCCAATAATACTTTCAATTCTAAATTGAAATTCTTCTTTTTGAAGTTCTAATCCTTTCTTTTTGTGTTTCTCTATTTCCTCTAATTTATTTAATAATTCTTGTTCTTTTTCATCCAATTTATTTCTGATCTTGTTGAAAAATTCATTGATTTGGTTTTGTGAGACTGTTGAATTGATTTCAAGCTGTTTAATTATATCTTCACATTTGTTTATTCCTTCTCTTAAGTTCTTCTCTTTCAGTTTCACCTACGTTTTTTTTTTTCAAAAATTATTGGTTGACTTTCTTTTTCTTTCTTCAATAAATTTAATAACCTTCTCTATTAAATTAATTATGGTCTGTTTTGTATTTCCAACGATACTTGAGAGGGATGAAATCTTGTGAGATGGATGTTGAGGTACACATAGTGAACAGATTGTTAATTGACAATCTTCACAAAGTAAATCCAATTCTTTTTGTAGGTGAATTTGGCAATAAAATTGAGGGCTCGAAAGTAAATTTGAATTGATTTGGTTTTTTTTATTCTTCATCTCTTCAATTAAGATTAATTCATGATTTTTTGAGATCTTCACTGTTTTATGAGCATTGGTACATGTCCCACAAAAATATGCTTCACAATCATAACAATAAGAAGTTGCTTCATTCACTCCATCCACACAAATTAATTTTTGATCCTTTTGCTCGAGAACTGAATTATCTCTCAAGTTATAAGTTTTGAGATCATTGAGAAGATATAAATCAGTTGATAAATTTGATAATTGTTCTCGAGATTCCAATTGAAAAGGTGTTCTACAAATTGGACATCTCAATTCAGTACTCGAATGATTTCTCTCAACATATATTTCCAAACATTCTAAACAAAATGAATGAAGACATCCTAATGTCTTTGGTTCACGATAGATATCTTTACAGAGTGAGCACTCTAAATCAATCCCTCTTTGTGATTCTTCTAATTGATTTTCAATTGAGGTTGAAGACAATGTCATCGAAAAGCCAACAAATCAGGATCCAAAAGTTTTGTTTTTGTGATTAAATCCTAGTAAATTACTAGTAAATTACTAGTAAATTACTAGAAAAAGACTGATCAAACATCAACAACAAAGAAAAAAAAAGAAAAAAATGGCCAAAGTTTTGTTGTTTGCTCTTTTCTTTTTCCTCTTTGCAATGCAAGTGATTGCTGTAACAAAAAAAGGTTAAACTTTTCTCTTTACTTATTGATTTCTTGATTTTCTTCATCAATTTATTTGTTTTATTATTTTCCATTTTGAGATTCTTTTATTTTTTTATTTTATTTTTTATTTTTGTTTGTTTTCAAGGAATTGAAGAAAGAAAAATGAAATCTTGCAAAGGAATTTCAGATTCTTTTTGCATTTGTTCACTTTGATGTTCCAATGATTGATTTATCGATTTCTTTTGTTTGAGTTTTATTTATCTTTTGCCCTTTTCTTTAATTTTTTTTTTTTTCGTGTTTCTTTTTTTTTTGTAAAACAAAGATTGGAACCAATATAGCAGCAAAGATTGGGATAATCTCTTAGCAAGTGTGGAAGATGATGAGGTTGAGGAACCTATTGTTCAAAAACCAAGAAAAATAAACTTTGATCCAAAAGTTTTTAATTTAGAAAAAGAGTTAAGAGAACAGAGGAAAGGAAAACCATTACTTGTTATGGTTGGAGTGAAGAAAAATGTTTCATTAGAAAGATTTCATTTTATTATCCCTGCTTGGAAAGACTCACTTTCGAATGCTCATGTAGAAGCAGATATCATGCCTTTGGAAGAAGGAAAGATTATGGTGAGACTAAAAAGAGGAGAAGAATTAGATGTCTTGAAAGAATTTCTTCAAAGTCAACGTGAGTTTAGTTATATTGAATATGAAGGAAGGAAAGAAACTAGAAAGCAACTGAAGAAATCAGAACTGTAATAATATAAAGTAATAATAATAATAATATAATATAATATAAAGTGAAATAATTTTTTTATTATTTTATTCACTGTGAATAATTACATGGATGTAATTTAAAAGCAATTTACTTTCTATTATAAATTAGATTGCAATGGAAATAAATGAATAATAATTTAATTTTAATTACATTTGCCAAAATTGAAGTTCTTTTTGAATTGCACTTCTTGTTACAGAAATAAATTTCCTCTCTGTCAAATTAAAGTATCTCCGTGAGATGATTTCTCGAGTATCGTGATTCAAACAACAGAATATTTTGAAGAAACGTTGTTCATTTGTACAAAGATAATCATCTTTGAATTTCAAGTATTTATCAGCAACTAAATCTCCCAAAAGAAGGAGTCGAGAGGCATTTAAAATTTCTTTTTTTTTTGTTTTTATTTTTTTATTTTGAAATAAAGATGTAAGAAATTCAAAAAGAAAGAAAGGAAGAAAGAAGAGTTACTTTGATTACGATTCAGAATGTTTCGAAGTTGGTCAGCACTCCAACCGTCTGCAAATCATTTTTTTTTTTTTGTTTCAAATTGAAAAAAAAAAAAAAATTTCTTTGAAAAAAAAAAAAAACCTTCGAGTGAAATTGTGAATGTATGAAGAATATAATTAGATTTAAGTACAGAAACAAATGCCTGTGCTCCAATATTGGAAATGAAATTGCCTAAAGTAGATTCAAGTCAAGTAATAATAATGAAAAAAGTTAGAAAAAAAAAAAAAAGAAAAAAACCATTTAAATAAAGTTCTTGAAGGGAGGTATTTGCTGATAAAGCATTTGCTAATTCAACTGCTCCTGCATCTCCGATTTTATTCTCTGTTTGAAAAGATAAAAAAAAAAGGTTTAAGAAATGAAGGAAAAAGAAATAAATAAAAATAAAAAAAGGATAAAAACCTTGGAGATCAAGGGATTCAATGGTTGAATTGTTTTCGAGAATTTGAGCAAAATATCTTGCTCCAATGACTGAAATTTCATTTTCTACCAAATTATTAAAATTTTTAATTTTATGTTGAAATCATATCAAATGAAAAATCAAAAAAAAAAAAGAAGAAAGAAAAGGAACTTGAAACATTAATTTTAACAAGTTTACTATTTATAATTGCATTTGCAAAAAAATCAAAATTCCTTTCAGTTGCTCCTAGTCGATTTCCTAAAAGTATTTGATAAATAATTATCGATCATTATTAGCTTTATTGTTTTTTCAAATCGAATAGGAGCAACTTCGAAAAAAAGAATTACCTCGAAGATCAAGTTTCCTGATTGATGGAAGTTGTTGGAGAAGCTCTGAAATCGAATGTATTCCGAAACCCGATATTGTATTATCTATTAAATGAAAAATTAATAAAAATGAATAAAATTAAAAAAAAAAAAATCAAAGGGGAATACATCTAAGATTTAATATGGAAAGATTTGAATTATTTCTTAATGCGTTACAAATCATGGAAGCACCTTTATCTCCAAAGCGACTTTCTAAATCCAATTTCACATTAAATTAAAGAAATAGTAATGAATAAAAAATCACAACTTCCAATACTAAGGACTGAAAGCTTTGATTGTGAAAGAGATTCACAAAGAATTCCAATTTCTTGTAAATTGAGCACATTATCTAATATCAAATATACATTTATTATCAAAATTGAAACCAAATTTTTTTTTGAAATGAAATTAAATTAAAACCCCAAATCCTCAAAAGTCTGAGATTTTTCCTCTTTTCAATAATTTCACAAAGTTCACTAAATCCAGGTGATTTAAAACGAGTTTCTAATAGCAAAATATTGAATTTGGATTTCAATGAAAAAAAAAAAAATACTATAAAACAAAAGAGAATTTAAGAGCTTATTAGGATCCAAAAAGATTTGTTTTAGTTGAACAAGTTCTTCAGGTTCCAATGAAGATTCTTGAGATAATTTGAATTTCAATTAATAAATTAATCTTAATCAAATGATCAAATAATACCAACAAAGCTTAGAGTTGTCAATGATGTATTACAGTTCAAAATATCAAACATGTTTTGATGTTCATTCTCTAATTGATTAATTAATATTCTTCTATTTTTTTGTATTTCAAAGATAAATAATTGGAATCAAAAATTACTTGTAAGTAAAACAGAAGAAATCTTGTTTGTTAAGAGACCATCAACCAACTTTGCTTGACTCTAGATATATAAATTAATTGCATTAGAATGTTTTTATTATTATTTCAGCAACTTTAATTACAAATTATTAATTTTCTGTTTCGATAAAATGTCCTTTACAAGAATAACAACAAAAATAACTTATTGAATCTGTAAAACTAAAACCAAACTAAATAAATTCAAACAAACTCAACTCCAATTCATAAAACGGACAAACAAACAAACAAACAAATTTACAATTACAATTCCATAAAACTAGGATTACAAAAAAAAAAACAAGAAAAAGGAGTAGAAAGGGAAGAAGAATAAAGTTAATTCGAATTGTAAATTGTAAATGTTGTTGTAATTGTTCTATTAGCAATTGTCCTGTGAGGATAAGAAATGGTGTTCCTAACCTCTTCCCAAACTTCCATCGCCTGCATTTTTCTTTTTTTTTTTTTTTGTAATCCTTTGATTTGTCCTCCCTCAAGATCTTTTGCAAGACAGCTTAATTAGAAATCATCAATGTCTTCAATAGAAAAAGAATTAGACTTAGACTTAGATCTTGAATGTTCATTGTGTAAAGATATATTTAGAGAACCAAAAACACTTGGATGTCTTCATTCATTTTGTTTGGAATGTTTGGAGATTCACTATGAAAAGGCTCATTCAAATATTAAATTGAGATGTCCAATTTGTAGAACTCCTTTTCAATCTGAATCAAGAGAACATTTATCAAATTTATCAACTGATTCATATCTATTAAATGCTCTTAGGATTCATAATTCTTTAAAAAACTCAGTACCTGAATATGATAATCAAAAATTGATGTGTTTAGATGAAGAGAATGAAGCAACTCATTATTGTTTGGATTGTCAAGATTACCTTTGTGAAATATGTGAAAAGGCTCATCAAAAAATTAAAACGACAAAGAATCATCGATTAATTTCAATTGAAAAAATGAAAGATGAAAATCAAATCAATGTAATTTCAAAATCAAATTCTCAAGTTCATTGCCAAATTCATCACCAAAAAGAGCTGGATTTACTTTGTGATGATTGCAAAGAGCCAATTTGTTCATTATGTGTCTCTAAACATCCATCTCACAAGATATTGGTCTTATCAGATGTTGTTGGAAATGAAAATCAATCATTAATTGATTTAATTAATCAAGTTAGTTTATTTATCATTATTTTTATTTTATATTTCCTTTTCTTTTTTTCTTTAAATAAAAAGAATATATTCTCCAGGTGAAACCAAAAGAGAAAGAATTGAGAGAAGGAATTAATAAATGTAAAGAAGTCATCAAAGAATTAGAAATTAATTCAACAACAACTCAAATTCAAATCAATCAACTTTTTAATAAGATTAGAAATAAGTTGGATGAAAAAGAACAAGAATTATTGAGTAAATTAGAGGAAATTGAAAAACACAGAAAGAAAGAATTAGAAATACAAATAGAAGAATTGAGATTTGGAATTGAAAGTATTATTGGATCTTGCCAAATGATTCAAAATTCAATTTCTTTATCAAATAATAATAAAAATGATGCAAGATTATTATCAATGAAGAAATTATATCAATCAAGATTAAATTATTTATCAAATAATATTTGGAAAATTGAACCTTGCCATCATTCTTTAATAGAATTTTTAATATCTAAAAATGAAGAGCAATCAATTTATTCAACTATTTCAACTATTGGAGTTATTGATTCAAATGAAATATCAGCTGATAAATGTTTAATTTCAAGAAATGATAAGCAAAGAATTTATGAAAATCAAGAATTTAAATTTGAGATAATTAGTTATTCAAATGAAGGAAATGAAGTTAAAAAAGGTGGAAATGAAGAGAAATTTATAATTCATATTGAAGAAGAATTAAATAATGAGAAAAGTGATTGTGAGATTTTGGATTTAAATAATGGAAAATATGAAGTGAAAATGAAATTGAAAAATGAAGGAAAATATTCAATATTTGTTAAATTTAATGGAATTAATATCAATTCTTCTCCTTTCCAAATTCAAATTTTACCAAAACAAAGAAATTATAATGAAATCAATCAACCAAAATTAACATTTGGATCAGAAGGAAATGGAAATGGTCACTTTAGCAATCCATATGGAATAGCCATTAATTCAAATGGAGATATTATTGTTTGTGATAGTGGTAGTAATAGAGTTCAACTCTTTGATTCAAAAGGAAATTTTATTTCAATGTTTGGATCAGAAGGAAATGGAAATACCCAATTTCGTTATCCATGGGGAATATCCATTAATTCAAAAGGAAATCTTATTGTTTGTGATAGTGGTAATAATAGAATTCAAATATTTGATTCAAAAAGAAATTTTATTTCAGCATTTGGATCAAGTGGAAATGGAAATGGTCAATTTAGTTGCCCAGAAGGAATTTGTGTTGATAAGAACGATAGAATTTTTGTTAGTGATTATAGTAATAATAGAATTCAAATATTTGATGCAAAAGGACAATTTATTTCAACATTTGGATCAAGTGGAAATGGAAATGGTCAATTTAATGGTCCAGTCGGAATAATCGTTAATTCAAAAGGAAATATTCTTGTTTGTGATAATCATAAAATTCAAATATTTGATTCAAATGGAAATTTCAAATCAATCAAATTTCAAATCAATCAATCAATGGTTATTCCATCTCTTTCAAAATCAAATCAATGTAATTTCAAAATCAAATTCTCAAGAGATGGAATAACCATTGATTCAAAAGGAAATATTATCGTTTGTGATTTTAGTAATAATAGAATTCAAATATTTGATTGTGAAGGAAAATTCATTTCAACATTTGGAACAAAAGGAAATGGAAATGGTCAATTTAATAATCCATATGGAATTTGTGTTGATTTAAATGATAATATTTTTGTTTGCGATCGAGATAATAGCAGAATTCAAATATTTGATTCAAATGGGGAATACATCACACAATTTGGAGTGAATAAACCAACAGATATTGCAATTGATCCCAATACTCAAAATATCATAGTTTGTGGAGATGATAATCGAGTTTCAATTTTTTGATTCAAATAATCAATGAAGAAAACAAAACACAAAAGAAAATTCATTTTCTCAATTGGTCTTTTTGTTTCCTTTTCTTTGGAATGATTGAGCCCTTTTCTAATTGATTGTGATTGTAATTTATTCTAATCATGTCCAATTTCAATCAAGAATTACGATTGAAAGAAATTAATTGTAAAAAAGAAAAAAGTCTATTTTCTTTTTTTTTTTTCTCAAAAATTTCAACTTATTAATTTGGGAAGGCTAGCTGAATTCTCCATAAACATGAAGTTGGGGAGTTAACACCATCAGTTAGATATATTTTGCTCATTACTTTTAGTGTTTTCCATCTCTTTAAATGAGCAACATCTTCGAGTTCAGGAATAAAACTATCATCCACCTTTGAAATTTTTGTGAGGAGATCTTCACTTGAAATAATTACTCGAAGCTTTTTAAAGATAGCACTTTTTTCAAAAGTTAATCCAACAACATACCAAGTTTTATTCACAGGTACACCTCTATTTCAAAATTATATTTTATTCTATGAGATTTATTTCTTTGGCAAAACAAATTACCTTTCCATTTGAAAAAATCCTATTGCAGATAACGGAGATAGTTGATTAAATGTCATCTTTTGTAAAAAGAAATTTTCAGTTGCTGGAAGAGTAATAAATGGATCATTTGGAGTATTCTTTTTGATCTTTTTTAGAATGATCTTTGTTGCTGCAACATTTCCACACATAAGAGATTCTAGACTTTGCTCTTTGATTGTTCTAAGTTTGAGAGAATTTCCTTCAAGGATATTGAGTGAAAAAGAGACCTTTTATTTGATTTGATTTATCAAAGATAATTAATAAAGAAAGAATAATTAAAAATTAAGAAAACAAACTCTATCAGGAAAAGTTAAAAATCCTAAATTTAAATGAGCCTTCGTTCTAAAAGCTAACGATGTTAGAAAACTAAATACTCCTCCTAAAAGGAAAATCAAAACTTGAATTGGGACTTTAACTTTATCATTTTTTTCATTGTTAGGATTTGAACTAGGACTTGTTTCAATTTGTAAATATTTTCTAATTGAATCAATATATCCTTTTTGATACAATCCAAAGATTCCTAAAGATGTTAAAGCTAAAACAGATAATGTTGCAATCGAAACAAAGATCTCTGGACTATTATACAAAATTAAACGAAGTCTTTGAGATGTAGTAGGTTGAGTTGGGAAGAACTTTGAAGAAGAGAAGCGAGGATGGAATGAAGTCGAAGTCAACGGATGCTTGGATTTGAAACTCTTTGTTGTTGAAAGAATAGTTGAGATTGCTTTCCTTTGTTGCTGATGAAAGATAAGTGGAGATGTAAGTGGTTTGAGATGGTGAAGAGAGGAAAAGCTCCAAAGTTTGTGAATTGAAGATAGTTTGAGTTGATTCATTTATTGTAAAGGTTTGATGTTATGGATTGGATGGGTTTGACTGTTTTGGGTCAAAAAAACTGGAGGTATTTATACACTTTAATAGTTGACTGAGCTTAAGGAACGTGCCAATCCTCCCCTGAAACAAAAAACAATTAATTCTGATACCGAGTCCATCCGAATAATAACTGATAATTGATAATTTTGATAATGATTTGTAAAAAAATTGTAAAAAGAGAATCAATCACTATTTATTTTAGACTTTATACTCTCAGAGTAATATACAAAACAATGTTTATTTTCAGATCAAAATTTTTTTTTCTTTTTCATTCATTCCAGAGGGATTTCTTCTTGACGAAGTCCTTGAGTTGATGGTGAGTTAGGAATAGATAAAAAGTCTGTTTTTGAAGCTGTACTATCAGTTGATGCTTTCTTTTGAGGATTGAGAGGGGTTTGAGAGGAATCACTTTTTGAACTTTTGTGACTTCTTGCAGAGAAATTAGATCTAACTGTTGAACTTTTTTCAATCTTTGATTTCTTTAAAGCTTTTTTATATCCATTAGAGTTTTTAAATTTTGGGAAAGTATCTTGATACATTTGAGCAAAGACTTCATGCATTGCATCATCTAGAATTGTATTTGGGATCTCCTCTAATTTTGATTTTTCTAAAACTTCAACCCTAGTAGAACCTTTAATATTAATTAATAACCTAGCTTCTTCTTCAAGATATAATTTTACAATAGTAGCAATCTCCTTTTTTCTCAAAGTATTCTCTTCTAAATCTTGAAATTTCATAGCATTTTTATAAAATAATGCATTTTCAGCACAAAAACTTTCAACACAATGTTGTTGGAAGGCTTTATACATTGTATCATTATCTAAACAAGCAAAAAATAACTGTTGAGGAGTTAATTCATCTATAATTTCAGTTGGGACATTAATAGTGACTTCTCCTATATTTTCACTATCCTTTGTTAGAAATTGAGGATTATTTCCTTTAATAAATTCCATATTTTGAACTAAACGGAGACCTTCAAAGGTCTTATAAATGGGATAAATTGTGACATAGATATAGACAACAAAGACAACAACTAGAATTAAGATATACTTCTCTAAAACAGCTACAGTTAAATATTCAAGGATTAACCAGATGATGAATAAGGGAGGAGCAAAACCGGTAACTACTACTAGCTCTGTTTTGATAGAGAAGGCATCTTTAATTTTATAGATCTTCCAAGCACAATACATGACAGAAATTGTTGAAATAACTCCTTGAATTGTAATAGGAATAAGTTGAGTTTTCATACAATGATCTAAGGTATCATAAGGAAGGAGTTTAGGATATGCGGCTTGAAAAATAATATTTAAGACATATCCAGATAAAACTGCTGCTATTAATGCAGATAATGTATACTTTAGAGTAATATAATGTCTATGATTATAAAACCATGGATCTTCGATCTCCTTGTTTAATTTCTCTTCATTTAGTTTGTAGTTAAAATATAGAATAAAGCATCTAACAAAATATGGTATTGACCACATCGGTAAGAAGAATGATGCTTCCCAGACTAGTACTAAATAAATATAATAGAATAAAAATAATAGAATAGATGTTAGATCTCTAGAAAATAAAAGAAAGGGAGAAAGAAATATAACAATAAAATAATAAAATAATAAAAAGAGATCTCTTACAATTACAATCAAAAGTTGTATAATTCATATAAATATCCAGAGTAACAGACAAATAAATAAAATGACAAATTCCTACTACATTTGTTAGAACAACATACTCCCAACCTCTTGATTTAATAGGTTCCAAATGTCTTCTCATTATAAAAATAATGGTAAAGATCAACCAGAAGACTAGAAAGACTCCAGCAATGATGGTATGGGTGAACATATCTCTCTACTTGTTCAACTTTTCTTCAACTGGGAACTACAAAAAGAGATTTAGAGTTTTAAAACAGAAAAATAAAGAGAAAAAAAAAAAAAAAAAAAAAAAAAAAAAAAAAAAATAAGAAAAATGATGTTGTTGATTGTTGAAAGGAATAGAATAAAGATTGTATAAAGTAGAATTAATGGAATCGAGATTTGAGGGATTGAATAAGAAGAAGAAAGAGAAGAAAGAAAAAAAGTCAAACAAACAAACAATGTGGTCTTTTTCTTTTAACTTTTTTCTCTTTTTTAAAACTCAAATATACAAAAAGATGTCTAAAATATTATAAATTGTTGTTAAAAAGAAGAGTTAAAGTATAAAATTATGTAAATCTAAAAGGTTTTATAAAATTTATAAGTCTGTTTTATGTTTCAAAAAGTTTTTTTTTTTTTGAAAAGTCAGACAAAAAAATCGATTTCTTTGGAAAATTTGGGATTTTTTCCCCTTTCTCTTTTCAGTTTTCTCCTTTTTGTAACCAAATTTTGTTTTTAGTGATATTGATAAATATTATACAAGTCAAATTCTTAATTCTTAATACTTCTTCTTCAAAGATCTCTTGGTAATTATAATTTTGTTTTACTTTGCTTTTTTCACTCTTTCTGAAATTTTCTTTTTCTTTTCTTGCTTTTTTTTTTCTTTGTTTTTCTTGGTTTTCTGTTGTTGTTGATGGTCAACGATTTCTTTGAGATTTAACATTTTTCTTCTTCTTTGCTCATTTGATAAGTCAATCTTTTGTCAGAGAAAACATTGTAAACAACAATAAATAAAGATGATACCAAAAGACTTATTTTGAAACGATCATATATCATTACTTGTTCTAATTACAATTCTTTTCTAAAATCTGTTGAGGTTTCTTTGAAAAAAAAGTTTGGATATTCTTCTTTATCACATATCACGTGATTTAATAGATTTTTCAAGTCGAAGATCTCTTTCTGATTCAATGGCTTCAAGAATCGAGTTGTTCTATGATATTGTTTCACCTTATAGCTACTATGCTTTCCATCATTTGTTAAAACTCAAGTTTGTTTCTTATTCCTTATTTTTTTCAATCATCAATTTCTCTTTTGATATCAAAAAAAAAAAAAAAAAAAAAAA
>Ga0209960_1003635_pt1 | contig 12925 bp, 11 predicted proteins | sample ThiBiot_500_plan_2_FD_183947 | JGI IMG/M metagenome (GOLD analysis project Ga0209960, IMG submission 183947) | Wastewater bioreactor microbial communities from Cape Town, South Africa - Thiocy_expt_500_plan (SPAdes) | ecosystem: Engineered > Bioreactor > Thiocyanate-remediating >... | reverse complement strand
ATATTGTTATTTTATTATGATTCAAAGAATAAAAGAAAGTAAGAAAATACCTTGGTTAAAAAAAAATTTATGCTTGAGAGATCTTGAGGAACAAACCTTTGTTTTTTTTTTTTTTTTTTTTTTTTTCTGACCAATTATTATTGTTTTTTAATTAATTCAATTTCTTTATTTCTAACTTTCTATTATTATTTCAATATTTTCTAGGACTACAGGAACTTTGACCTCTGAAACTACTGGAACAACTGACCCAATTGAACCTAATGAACCTAATGAAACTGAATCCACTGAAATGAAATGAAATGGTAATATGATGCAGAAATTTTACTGTACCATATATTTTGCATTTTTTTATCATTTCGAAAGGAGTGGAACCAAAAAACAAAAAAACAAAAAACAAAAATTAACTAATGAAATTAATAAAGAATAAAAGGAAAAAAAATTTTTTTTTTTTTTGATTTATGATCTTTGTTGTTGTTGTTTTTGTTCCACACTTTGAGCATAACGTTTCATACTTGTTTTAATTCCTTCTAATTTATGATGTAAACCAAGGTATTGATTCTTTAGTTCTTCCCATTTCTTTCCATGATATTCTTGATTAACTCTATGACTGAGATCTCTGTTTCCTTTTCCACTTTCAAATTGTTTTTTCCAACTATTTTGTTTTCAAAACAAAACAAAAAAAAAAAAAATTAAAAATACCAATTTTTCAAAAAATAAAAAAGAAAAAAAAGAATTAAAGAATCAAACTCTTGAATTTTCCTATTGTACTCAATAAGATCGTCATATGATTTCTTGTATTGTGGATAATATGAATTAAATTTCCTAAAATAATTACAATAACAATCAATATCCATTTCTTTTCTTTTTTTTTTGAAAAAAAAAACTTACTTTCCATACTCTTCAAATTCTTTATCTGAAGAAATCTTTGGTTCGTATTTCTTTTTAAATTTGATTGAGAATTAAATTTTTGAAAGAGAATGACTAAATAAATAAATTTTAAACCTTTGAATCTCCAGGTTTAACAGGTCTTTTAAGTTTCTGAATTTCTTTTTCATCTCTTGGTTTCAGTCTATCTTTCATATCTCTTAAAGGTTCTTTTTCTTTCTCTTTCAAAGATTCTTTTATGGGTTCTTTCTCTTTTGGTTCCTTGAAAGGTTCTTTAAATGGCTCTTTCTCTTTAGGATCTTTTAGTTTGATCTTTGGAACAACTTTGGTTTCATCTTCTTTTATTGTTGGTACTTTTAATTTAATTGTTGTCTTATCAGGTTGTTTCACTGTTGATGAAGATTTCTCTTTTGAGATTGATGTTTCTTCTTTTGAGACGGACACATCTCGTGGTTTTTTTAGGATTTTAGCTTCAGGTTCTTTTGAAGATACATCAACTGGTTTTAGAGGTGGTTTGGAAACATTTTTTTCTAAAGATTTTACTACAGGTTTATCTACAGGTTTTTCCGTGGAAGGTTTTTCTTGGGGAGTTTTTTCAAAGAGGGATCTTTTTACAGAAGTAGTTGATGAATTTGTTGAAGGAGTTGTCGTTGAAGTTGAGGTTGAGGTTGAAGTTGATGTCAATGAAGGAGCTGGGGTTGGAGTTGGAGTTGAAGTTGAAGAAGGTGGTAAAGTTGTGGAAGTTCTTGGAGGACGAAGTTTTTTTCTTTCAGGAGCAGTTTCTGGAAGTCCAAGAGCAGCAAATGCTAGAATTATTATTCAAATAAATAATATTTTTTAAAAAAATAATTAATAATTTTGTTATTTAAATTCAAGAGACGAAGATGAGAATGAAAATAAACCTTTAGTAGCATTTTCTATCACACATTTGCGTTCTTCTTCAGTGTAATTTGGCCAATCATAAACTTTGATTTCTTTATAATAAGATTGTTTTAAATAATGCACATTTTGTTTTGCAAATGAAACCTATTGGTGATTTATTTGTCAATAAAAAAAAATAAAATAAAAAAAACTTTCTTTTGATTTTAGATTAATAAAATTACTTCAGTCAAAACTTTTTTAATTGATTCATTAATTGGCATTTTGAGTGCTGCTTCTAAATCAACATCATTTAAAGGTTTTATTCCTAATAATTGAATTACAAGTTGTTTATGTTCTTCATTTATAGCTCCTGGAGATGTTTTCTTTTTTGAAAAAAAAAAAGAATTAGAGAAAAAGAAAATTAAGTTGAAAAAAAAAAAAAACAATTTTTTTAGCTGGAGAGGAAACAGCAACAGGAGTATCTGGTTCTGGTCTTTTTAATGGAAGAGTAGCTTTTGGTTTTTTCACTACTTTTTTGTTTTTATCTATTTTTTTTTTTTTTTTTTTTTTTTTTTTTTGAGTTTAAAAATTCTGGAAAAAAAAAATCAAAAGTACCATTTGCTACATTGATTGTTTTTCTGTAATTATTGAGAAAATAAGGAAGAAAAAAAAAAGTTAAATATTAATTTTTTTTTTAAAAAAAATAGATTTACTTTTCTTGTTCATGAGAAATTTGAAAAGCTTTGGCTCGTTGTTCTTCAGTTTGTCTTCCTCCAATACTTGGTTTCAATGTGATTTTTTTTAACACACTTCCCACAAATTGGTATTGTTTATCAAAATACTTATAACATTCTGTATTTTCCTTTTTTTTTTTTTTTTTTTTTTTTTTTTTTTTTTTTTTTTTTTTAATATTTGAAAGTTTAAAAGAAAGTTTTGAGTTGGAAAAAAAAAAATTACTTCAGCAGGAGCTTGTAAAATTGTAAATAATTTTCCTCCAACTTTCAACTCCTAATGATTTAAATTGAGATGAAGATTGAGATTTTTGAGGAAAAAAAAGTAGAAGGTTAAAATTTCATTATAAAAAAAAAACAAACATTTGTTTCTAAATTGATTGCTGCAGGTGCTTTCTCTTCTAATAATTGTAAAACTTCTTCTGAGAGCTTAATAGAATATACAATCTTGGGTTCATCTTTTGATTTTTTATTAATTTTTGCCTTAAAAGTTTTTTGCATGACTTTCGAAAGTATTTCTAAAAAAACAATTTTTTTTTTTTTCTTTAGTTTTTCGAATTTGAATTTAAAATCAAATAACCCAATTTCTACCTTTTTATCTCTTGATGAATTGATTGATTGTTTTAAATTCTTCACTTTAAAATTTCTTGATCAACTGAGAATTCAAATATCAAAATTTTAAAACAATCACTTTTTTTGATTGAAGGAACTAAATAAAACATTGATTATAATTTGTTTCAATTAATGATTTTAGGATGAAATTAAAGTAAAAAATTAATTAAACATTAAACAATTACTTGAATTACTTTCTTTCAATTGAGAACAACAAAGTCAACCTTCCAATATAACTTCAACAACACTCAGCAAAAAATTTTTCAGAAAAAAATAAAAATAAAATTTTGTCTTTGTAAAAATTGTTGTCAAAAACATGGCGTCCACAAGATCAAAAATGTTGAACAACCGCCTTGGATTCAATTATTTGTTGTCTTAGAATGAATGGATTCAGAAACGAGCTGGAAGAAATCAAGTTAGGACATAATATGTTTGTAATTTTGAAAAAAAAATGACAAATTCTCCCATTTACCTCGGTTCCTTTCATGTTATGTGAAATTATTGGATGCACATGCGCAGAAACTTTTCTTGTTCTTCACAAACTGCGCATTTTGCCTCTTTCAAGATTTGCTATTTCTTATTTTTTTCCGAGTCGCCAAAAATTTATAAGAGTTAGGTCATTAAATTTTGTGAGACAAGGACAAAGGAAAACAATTGGCTTTCTGATCAAAATAGTGGCGATTTGCTCAATTTCAAAAAACATTGTTTTCATTTTTTCTCAACAGTAATACAATGGGGAATGAGAACTCAACACAACTTATTCGCCAACCTCAACTTATTCGCCCAACTCACTCTTGTTTGAATGGTAAATTTTAAAAGATAATAGCCTATCTTTTTCTTAACAATGAAAATAGGTCAACCAACGGTGTCACGACTTGACCTCCGCAAACTTTATATCCCAAATGACTGGATGATCAAAGACGGAAAGTGTGTTTATCACCACCTCATTGAACATCAGAATCACCAATTTGATAGATACTTGGTCGGAAGCTTGTCTGAGACAGAATCAATTCAAATTCATAACCTTCATCATGAATTCTTGGAGTTTATCCAAAAATATTATAAAAACAGAACATGGCCAAGTAGTCTTAGTTCGCACCTAAAAAACCACCTTATTGAGAAACATCACCTCAACCACAAGCTGATTAAAATGATGACTCCACTAGAATGCCAAGTGCTTCACGATGCATATTGTGAGTTGGAGTCCCAACAACTAAGAAATTCAGGAAGTTAATTTTGTTACTCGAATAAATTAAAAACCCCTTCAAGTTTTCAATTTTAAATTATGTCGATTTTTAAATTAAAATGGAAGCAATCATCAAATGGTGACCAAGAAGAATCAAACTCCTATCCTTATTTAACATTCTTACATATCCTTTAATTGAAAGTTTACAAAAATCAATCAATAAAAGTTTTTGATATCGGTTGGAATTAAAATTGTAACATTATTGGTGAGGAATTAATTCATTAATTATGTTTTTTAGTGAAACAAGAGATCTTTGTTTTGAGAATCAGAAAAAAAAAAAAAAATCACAGCATTGCAAACTCAAAAAGACTGAAAATTGAAAAGAAATATTAAAAAAAAGAAAGTCAAAATTTACTTGTTTTAAACAAATGTAACAGCAATATTTCCTAATAGTGATTCAACTCTTAAAGAATGTGTTTGTGGTCCTCCTGGATCAACATTTCCTTGACAATTTAAATTTCCATCACAAGATGGAAATCCTGGAACTTCAATGACTCCTTTCGTTGTTGTAATTGAGAAAACTCCAGAAAATCCTTTAATAGCAACTTCAATATTTCCATCTCCAGTATTTAATATAATCATACAATTTTGGTTTGTCAAGATATCAATTAAAGATATCATAATTGATCCTGAGTAAGTTGAAAGTGATAATCTACATTCTGGTGAGATATTAATTAAACTTATACTTGTGACTGCTATATCTCCCTTCTCAGTGAGAACTGAATATTCTGCTCCTGATGGAGATGTAAATTGAATATCTCCTTTCTTTGTATAAATATCAAATGAAACAGCTTGTGTTGCACCTACAGTAATTGGACCTTCAGTTGTTCTTAAACGAACCTCTGATGAACTCTTAATGACTCCAATTCCAATAAATCCAGTTTCTAAAACCTCAGCATTAAAATAATTAAAACTCAAGGGAGCTAATGATTGGAGTTCAATTCTACCTTCTTTAACAAAAAAATCACCAGTGAATTTAGCACGAAATTCAGGTGACATTGAAAGAGAAATATCTTCTGTTGAACAATGTTGAAGTGTAATAAAAGTTTCAGGACGAGTAAAATTTAAAAAATAGCTTGTATCATCCACTTCCAAATTGATTTTAGTTTTTTCACTTTGTTCTAAAGATGTTGAAGTGAGTGTAATAAATGTATCAATTCTATTTGCTTGAGAACCAGGAGGGAGCATTCTAATCCTAATTGAACTTGATGCTTGAATGAACAGACTAATTGTATCATTTGTTGTTGCATTTGAAAAATCTGAAGTGTAAGTCTATTTTAATAAATGAATAAATCAATTAATAATACATTAAATAAGATTGATGTTATGATATTTATGAGAGATTTGATTTGATGTTTAAATAAAAAAAAAAGTTTGATAGATAGATAGATTGATATTTACCTTTGAACTTACATGAGGATTTAAACAAGGTTCAATGAACACAAGGAAAACTGTCAACACACCAACAAATGTTAAAATACAACTTACTCCAATGATTAGAAAACATGTGTATAATAAGCTCCATTTAGACTCTTTCTTCTTTGTATAAAACTGTTGTAATTCATCCACTTCCTCTTCTTCATGATGGTCCACAATACGAGGCTTGTAGTAACCAGACATCTTATGGTTTTTTGTTTCCTTTCTTTACTTCAAAGCTCTTTGTTCAAACTATATTTGAGACTAAATATTATTGAGTTATTAGAATTATAATTCGAATATTGTATTGTTATAGGACTTTTATAATTAAAATTAAAATTAATTTTTTTGGATTTTGATAATTAATTATCGATGAAAAATTAATTGTTGGAAAAATGATAAATGATATTGAATTATTAGAAGAATATTCATTCAATTGAGAATTTATATTATGATGAAAATAAAGAATTAGAGTTTGAAATGAATTTAGTTACGAATGATTATCGATGTTATCGATGATTTTTTAAGATTTTTTAAGATTTTTTCAGTTTTTTTTTTTTTTTTTTTTTTTTTTTTTTTTTTTTTTTTTTTCTGATTTCTTCTTACTTTTTAAAACTAAAATAGTTGGATATATAAGCAATGGTTCAAAGTCCAAAAGTAATCTCATTCATTCAATTTATAAATTTACCAATTTTTATATTTCATATTTTTCTCTCTTTAATTTTCTTTTTTTTCTATGGTAAACAAAAATAGGGTCAATCAATCACAAAAACTCAATATTAGAAATTAAAACACCAAAGTATGCTAAGATAGAATGGAGTTGAGTTAAGTTAAGTTAACTGTCAATGCTTCCTGAAACATCAGTTTTGTATTTTGTTCCTTTAGAAAACAGTCTGTAGGACTCCTTCAACCATCTATTTCTTAGGATAATAAGATACAAGAGGAAATGGTTGATCTTGAACTCTTGTCGCAACAAACTGAACAAATGACTTTGGAATCAATGCTGGAGAGTGAGTCAATATTTAAGAAATGGTTCAATCAGGAAAAGTTCTGATATACGGTTCATATTCGAAGATGGAAGTTAGTTTCATTTCATTTTATTTCTCATTCAATTCTTGTTTGATTGACTTTTTTCTTTTCTTTTCTTTTATAAGGAATTGTCTATGTACACAAGATCTTACTCTCACGTTCAAATGTAATGAGAAATATTCTATTAACAAATGAAACTATTCATACATGGACAATTCCAAGAGATGTCTCAGTTGGAAAATTTCTTCAATTTATTTCACATTTTTATCAAAATATGGAATCAATTAATATTTAAACACTCAAACTTTCTAAAATTGAAAAGCAAGTTATTTTTGAATTATTTGGAGAACCAAATGAACGTGAAGTTTTGGAAATTGAATCATTTCCAATCCATTTCAAAGATTTTTTGGAGAGAAACAGTTTAGCGATGCAAAATATTTAAAAGAGGATGGTTCAGAATTCTCACTTCATCGTCTCTTGTTATCTGCAAGAGGAGAATATTTTTCAACTATTTTTGAGATTGGATTAGAAGAAACCCAAACAGGAATTTTAAAATTCTCTGAATTCTCTCTGAATACTCTTGATTTAGTCCTCAAATTTATCTATTATTTTGATGAGAAAGATTGGTTTCACTTGGAGAACACCTTTGAACTCTTATATGCTTCAGATTTCTTATTTTTAACCGAGATGACAGAAAAATGTATGAAAGAACTTCAAAACCATTTCACAAACAATCCAACTGATTTTGAAACTATTCTCTCAATCCTTCAAGCTTCTCATGATTTAAATAATGAAAAACTTAAAGAAACTTGTATTGCATATGCACTTGAAACCTTTGAACAATTTGAGAATCAGGACAATTTTAGTAATATTTCTTTGGACCTTCGAAATGAACTTTCTGCTTTGAAGAATTTACAATCTAATCCACTTGGAAACCCAAATCTTTATATCGAGCAAAAGAAATCATGGCAATATTGAAGGAATCTCTGAAGGATCAAGAAAGAAACTTGGATTTAATGAAGCATCAATTTCAATGGAATCAATCAAACTACACTCTTCGTTCTGGAATGGAAGATGATGAAACTTGGACTTCAGAAGAAAATAAAAAAGGTCGAAAAAGATTCTTGGATCATTGGGAAAACTTAATTCAAACTCAAGAAGCAAAGATTGATGCCCTAAATCAATATATTCACAAACATGAAAAGCTTTTTGAAAGTCTTTATGAACTCAAAACTTCTCATTTTTCAAGGAAATAAGGTGCTTAGCTTGAAGAAATTGTATCTTCTTTTGTTATGATGTTTTGTAAATAAAAATCAATCAAGTAAATTTTGGAGAATACAATTGTTGTCTTTTTTTTTTTCTCCTCATAAAACCCAATTCTAGTTTATGATGTTGATCCAAAAGAGATACCATCATACAGCGAAAAGAAAGGTTTGAAAAGAACAAAGGGAGAGAGAAAAGAGTCAGAAAAATTCATGAATGGAGAAACAACTTTGGAAGGCCTGTAAAGAGGGAAAAGTTGAAGAAGTTCGAAAATTACTTCAAAACTCCCAAATTAATACCAATTGGCAAAATAATTCTGATTATTATTCAAGAACACCTTTTTATATTGCTTGTGAAAATGGACATATTGAAATTGTGAAATTATTATTAAATGATAAAAGAGTTATTCTCAATAAACCACAAAGTGAAGGAGCAACACCTTTTTTTATTGCTTGTCAAAAAGGACATATTGAAATTGTGAAATTATTATTAAATGATGAAAGAGTTGATATCAATAAGCCAAGTAAACATGATGAAACACCTTTTTATATTGCTTGTTATTCTGGACATATTGAAATTGTGAAATTATTCTTAAATGATAATAGAGTTGAGATCAATAAAGCATCAAATAATGGGTCAGCATCTTTTTATATTGCTTGTCAAAATGGTCATATTGAAATTGTGAAATTGTTATTAAATGATCAAAGAGTTGATATCAATAAAGCAATGAATAATGGAGAAACACCTTTTTATAGTGCTTGTTATTCTGGACATATTGAAATTGTAAAATTATTATTAAATGATAATAGAGTTGATATCAATAAAGCAGATAAATATGGTTATACACCTTTTAATATTGCTTGTCAAAATGGAAAAACAGAAATTGCAAAATTATTATTAAATGATAAAAGAGTTGATATCAATAAAGCATCAAATAATGGTTGGACACCTTTTTATAGTGCTTGTTCAAGAGGACATATTGAAATTGTGAAAATGTTATTAAATGATGAAAGAGTTGATATCAATAAAGCAAATATTAATGGAGAAACACCTTTTTATCTTGCTTGTTATAATGGAAATATTGAAATTATGAAGTTACTATCAAATGATAAAAGAGTTGATATCAATAAAGCAAATGGACGTGCCTGGACATCTTTTTTTGTTGCTTGTAGATGGGGACATATTGATATTGTAAAATTATTATTAAATGATGAAAGAGTTGATATCAATAAAGCAGCAAATGATGGAGCAACACCTTTTTATATTGCTTGTCAGGAAGGGCACATTGAGACTGTGAAATTATTATTAAATGATAATAAAGTTGATAAAACGCGAACTGAGAATGATTATTGGGCATATTTTTGGATTGCTTGTTATGATGGAAATATTAAAATTGTTAAATTATTATTAAATGATGAAAGGGTTGATGTTAATAAAGCAGCAAATGATGGAGCAACACCTTTTTATATTGCTTGTGAAAATGGGCATATTGAAACTGTGAAATTATTATTGAATGATAATAGAATTGATTTTAATAAAGGAAATAAGAATGATGGATTGACACCATTTCATGTTGCTTGTGGAGAAGGATATATTGAAATTGTGAAAGTATTATTAAATGACGAAAGAATTGATATTAATAAAGCAAATGATTATAGTCAAACACCTTTTTATATTGCTTGTCAAGATGGACATACCGAAATTGTGAAAATATTATTAAATGAGAAACGAATTTCAATTAGGAAGAAAACAAAAGAAGGAAAAACTGGATTTGACATTGCCAAAGCAAATAATCATTCAGAAATAGTAAAACTAATCAAAGAAGTTGATGCAGGTAATTATTAACAAGAAATTATATAACACATAAAATGAAATAAAAATGAAATAGAACAGAGATATTCAGAATATTTAGAGACATTCCAAAGTACTCCATTCTTTTGTATTGAAAATGAAACAATCAACGAACAGGATTTTCAGATTTTATACGAATATTTAAAAAATAATAAGAGCATCAAAGAATTAAGGTTATTTTGAATTTTTTTCCCCCCTTTCAAATTCTGAAATATTTAAAATTTGAAATAGGTTTACAAATTGTGGTTTAACATCTTCGATTGTCCTTGAAATCTTGAAAACTTTAATTTCGAAGTATGAAAATTTACAATTGAGCAATATCCAAAGCATCAAGTATTTTTTAATTCGTTTTTCTTCATTTTTTCGAACTGGACATCTCATAATAAAAATAAAAATAAAATAATTGAATAGAATTGACGATTTTAAATTGGAATCAACAGAAGGATTAGAAATAATACCAATTGAAATTAGAAATCAAGGAACAAAATCAATTGTTCAATTTATTTTAGATTTATGTAAATCCCAAAACTCAAAGCCGCTTTATAGAACAAAATTAATGGTTGTTGGATTTGAGAATGTTGGGAAAACTACAATTTTAGATTGTTTATTTCCAATTAGAGATCTTGGTGAAACAAAAGGAAAATTGGTGAAAACTGAATATTTAATTGAATTGGAAGGAAAATATTTGAGAAAATATAAACCAAATGAATTAAACAAGATATATAAAGAAATTACTCTTGAGAACAAACAATGGAATATTCAAAAAATAGAAGAAACAGGATTAGAATTAATTCCATTAAATGATAAAAATCAAAAGAAAATTGAAATTTATTTCAAGGATAAAGAAACAAGAGATAAATGGATTGAAAGATTGAAAAGAGTGACTTTAAATTCTGCAACTCATGGAATTGAAGTCAATACTCACATTTGGAATTCTTCAACATTTAATCAACTTCAAAACAAAAATCAAGAAATAAAACAAAATGGAAATACAAATATAAATACAAATGGAAATGAAGAAAAGAAAGATAAAGAAGATCAAGTAGAATATTCAACATGGGATTTTGCAGGACAAAATGATTATTATAATACTCATCATTATTTTTTATCAAATAGATCAATATTTTTAGTATTATATCGAATGGATAAAGGAATTAAAGGTTTGGAAAGTTTGGATTTTTGGTTAAAATCATTATCATCTCATTTAAATCAAAAATATTGTGATGAAAAAGGAAAACCATTTTATTCAATTCTTATTATTGGTACTTTTTTGGATTCAATTGTTGGTAATCAAAATGATGAAGATAAGAATTTGAGACAAACCAAAATAATGGAAATATATGATAAAAATGGATTGAAATCCCCACCATTTTATTTTGAAGTGAGTTGTTCAACATTAGAAAATATTGATGAATTAAGAGAAATTATATTTAATATTTCATTAAGTCATTCATATATGGGTGAAAATGTTCCAGTTGGATATTTAACAATTGAAAAATCAATTTATGAATTAAGGAAATTGAAACAAGATCATCCAATTATTGAAATTCAAGATTTAATTGATTATTCTCAATCACATTATCAATCATTTGAATTTGATATTGAATTTGTGAAAAGAGCATTAAGATTATTACATGAATGGGGAATTTGTATTTATTTTGATGAACCAATTGAATTATCAAATATTATTGTTTTGGATCCACAACATTTCACAAAGAACATATTAGGAGATTTATTTAAAGCAGATGAAACAATAAGACAATTGAGATTAAATGGAATTATTGATTATTCTCAATTAAACAAGATTTGGGATGGACCAACACATTTAATTGATACTTATTTATCTTTATTGCAAAAATTTGAAGTTTGTTTTATTTTGGAAGATCAACAATATGAAAATGGAAATCAAAAGAAACTAATCATTCCAAATTTACTTTCAGAAGATAAAACAAAAATAATTAAAGAGAAATTAAAAAAGAAATGGCCAATCACAATTCCATTGGAGACAAATGAAATTGAAAGGATATTTTCATTTAATCAAGTTCCAAGTGAAATGGTTTCAAGATTATTGGTTAGATTTCATGATAGAATTGTTGATAATATCATTTGGAGAAGAGGTGTATTATTGAAACATGGTAATGAAAATGGGAATGAGAATGTTTTATGTTCATTAGAAGTTAAGATGGAAGAAAATTTATTTGAAATTAGGATTAGAGGAAAAGAAAGAAAAGAATGTTTAGAAATAATGAAATATATTTATGAAGAAGTGAAAATTGTAAGTAGAAATTATGGAGGAGTGAAATGGAGGGAATGTGTTAGATCTCCTCATTTTTCAAAAGGATTAATTGATTTGGATGATATTCATCAAGATTGTGAATTGGATTTAAAAGACCGAAAATTAATATGTCCAATTACTCATTTTCCAATTTATGGTGAAGAATTATTATTCAAAACTGGTTTACTTCATTCTTTACATAATCAAAATAGTATTGGTACTCTTTTCTTTTCTTTTCCTTTCTTTCTATTTTTCAGTCTTCAAAAAAAAAAAAATTAATAGGAAATGATTATTGGAAATTTACATACCAAAGTCAGAATCAAGAAAATGAAACCAAGACGATTTTTGAAAATACAACAATAGTTGATGAAGAATTATTTGAAGGATTGAAAAAGATTTTAAAAGTTCTTGGATTTGATCTTTCAAAAGTCGAAAAAGTAATTGGAAATGAAAATCTTGATTTAAAAGAGAGATTTAACTTGCAATGTAAACAAATATTTAAAAACTGTAAAAGTAATCCGATTAGATACAAAAATGAAAATTGGTTTGAAGGAAATGATATTGAACTTAGAAAATCAATGATTCAATATTTGGGGGATTATATTTCAAAATTTAAACAATTTGGTTGGAATCATGGAAATAATGTATGTTTTACTTTTTCTTTTTTTTTTTCTTTTCTTTTTTGGTTTTTCAATTAAATGGTTTTTCAATTAAATTTAGGCATTTGTGATCCCAATGATTCAAGGAACAAGTGAA
>Ga0209960_1003634_pt1 | contig 12929 bp, 10 predicted proteins | sample ThiBiot_500_plan_2_FD_183947 | JGI IMG/M metagenome (GOLD analysis project Ga0209960, IMG submission 183947) | Wastewater bioreactor microbial communities from Cape Town, South Africa - Thiocy_expt_500_plan (SPAdes) | ecosystem: Engineered > Bioreactor > Thiocyanate-remediating >... | reverse complement strand
GGAACTCATCATACACATGGTCACCTAAAGCCTTAGCACAGTCTTCAGCCTGCTGCTTTCGCTCCAGAGGTATTGGACAATATAGTTCCTTGGGAATCACTTCACCGGTTTGCTCATTCTCAATCCTGCTTAATAATTGGCGCGCCACACGGAAAGAATCAGCCACGATACCACTGGCATTACCTGAATGAACTCCCTCACGAATGGTTTCGACGGTTAATTCACCCACAATATTGCCACGAAGCGAGGTGGTCATCCATAATTGTTCGTAATTCCCCGCTCCAGAATCCAGGCAAATCACAAGCTTAGGTTGTCCGATACGCTCTTTTAACACGTCAATATAGAAAGGTAGATCATAACTTCCACTTTCCTCGCAGGCTTCAATAATGAGAACACATCTGGGGAAAGGCAAACCTTGACGTTCCAAAGCTTTAATTGCCGCAAGCGAGGCATATGCTGCATAACCATCATCGGCAGCTCCTCGTCCATAGAGACGTCCATCTTTGAGGACTGGCTTCCAGGGATGTAAGTCCTCATGCCATCCCGTCATTTCGGGTTGTTTATCAAGATGCCCATACATCAAAACCGTTTCATCACTATGGCCGGGTATTTCAATAAAAATCAGCGGCGTACGATCTGGAAGCTGTAAGATATCAAGTTTCATGCCTGCAGGGGCATGGATGCGACACCAATTTGCAATATGATCAACAGCCTGGTCCATGAGTCCATGTTCACGCCATTTGGCATCAAAATGCGGGGACTTATTGGGTATTTTGATGTAATCGCACAGGCTAGGCAGTATTTCCTCCTGCCATTGATTGCAAATAAACTCATATAGTTCCTGGTGCTTCAACATGTAATTGCTCCTTGATTACGGCTACGACTTCAGCAGTTGCTGATTGGATATTCAATTGCTTTATTTTGGCAATAATTTGCTCGCGGTTCTGCTCAAGTTCACATAATGCGTTCAATAAAATTTCAGCATTCAATGATGCATCATCACAAACAATACTAATTCCCTGATCCTTGAAATAACGTGCATTGTGTATTTGATCGCCCCGACTGACCTGAGCTGAAAGAGGAACCAGCACATGAGGTTTTCCTAGAGCCAGGAGCTCGTATAGGGAGTTCGCGCCAGAACGAGAAATAACTGTAGATGCAGCAGCAAATAAATCAGCCAGCTCATCGTGAACATATTCAAATTGTCGATAATCATTCCTATGTTCTAAAGCAGGATCTACTTTACCTTTGCCACAAATATGAATGACTTGATATTTGCGTGTAAGCTCTGGGAGTGCTTCCCTAACACTGCGATTAATGGAACCTGCGCCAAGACTTCCGCCAATGGCAAGTAAGCAGGGTCTGCTTTCATCAAATCCGCACAGTGAAAGCCCTTTAATTTTACTCCCTTGAAACAGTTGTGGTCTTATGGGAGTACCCGTGACGACGATTTTTTCTTGATTCTTAAAATATTTTTTACCACCGGCAAAAGTTAAGCATATCTTATTTACAAAGGGAAAGCATAAACGATTCGCAAGTCCTGGAGTTAAATCCGATTCGTGCGCCACTGTAGGAATTTTATTAATCCAGGCGCCCACGACCACTGGGAAAGCGACAAACCCACCTTTGGAAAAAACCACATCGGGTTTTAAGCGCCTTAGGATTAAAGTCGCTTGAACGATGCCAAGCAGAATTTTAAACGGATCTAAAAAATTTTTAAAACTGAAATAACGACGTAACTTGCCACTACTCACAGTATAAAACGGAATAGAACAGGGATTAATCATCTCATGTTCAATTCCTGCAGCTGAGCCGATATAGGCCATATCCCAGCCTTTCTCTTTAAAGGCGTTGATTAACGCTAAGTTAGGAGCCACATGACCTGCGGTTCCACCTCCGGTAAATACTATTCTAAAGGTCATACTCTATCCCTGACTAATAAACTTAAATCAATCGCCTGTACTGATTTGGTTAAATCACCAACAGAAATATAATCTACACCAAGAGCGACCATCTGATCTACCTTATCTAAAGTCAATCCTCCGGAAATCTCTAATTTTGCAGAGGAATTTTGATTCATAATAAGCGCTTTCTTGACCATTGCCTCATCGAAGTTATCCAGCATGATCCGCTCAGGCTTTACCGCAATCGCTTCCTGCAACTCGTTTAACGTTTCAACTTCTACTTCAACAGGGCGGTCCGGATAAGTAGCGCGAGCCATGCTTATTGCTTGCGTAATCGACCCGCAGGCTTTTATATGATTTTCCTTAATTAGAAAGGCATCATAAAGACCCAGACGATGATTAACCCCGCCGCCGCAGGTAACTGCATATTTTTGTGCGATTCTCAAGCCAGGAATGGTCTTTCGTGTATCAAGCAATTGTGTTTTAGAACCTTTAAATTTTTGGACATAATGATGCGTACGAGTGGCGGTGCCTGATAAAGTTTGCAAAAAATTTAATGCCGTGCGTTCACCGGTTAAGACATAGCGCGCAGGCCCCTCCACTGTAGCTAAAGTGGTTGGTTGCGCCAGCCACTGTCCTTCTGCTACCAACCAATTTATTTTAATTTGTGAATGCAGTTGTCTAAAAACTTCTTCTACCCAGGCTTGTCCGCACATCAACAAAGGCTCACGCGCAATAATATCTGCAGTGATCGGTAAATCTTCCGGAAGCAAACTGGCGGTTATATCGCCGCTGCCCAAGTCTTCACTCAGTGCACGCTGAACATCACTGACAATGGTTTGTTGCAAATTATTCATAAAGCAGTCCTTTTTGCCTGCGCCAGATAACGCGCTTTTAATAAAGGTGGAGCAATAAATGTGGTGACAATTACCATGAGCACGATTGCTGAGAATAGGTCATCCGAAATTACACCCAGACTGCGGCCAATAGACGCAAAAACCAAACCAACTTCTCCTCGCGGTAACATCCCAATACCAATCAGAAGTCGGTCAGAACGAGCATTTGCACCAAGGCCACTGACGATCTTGCCGATTATTGCAGCAACCAGAAGACCTGAAGCCAAGATGACCACATGCCAACTTAAAAAGGTTTCCAACTTCACCTGAATGCCGATTAATATAAAAAACATAGGCGCAAGAATCGTCTCTAAGGGTGATAGTAAATGATAAATGCTGCGCTTGGGGTCTTCATTCTTATCGAGTTGTCTAAAATACTCCTCATGCAAAATAATTCCTGCCGTGAATGCTCCGATAATGGTCGCTAATTGCATAAACGAGGCCAGCCACGACAAAAACATAATGAATAAAAATGAAATAAATAATTTCGCTTCCCAAGGTTCTAGAAAGCGGAAAAAAGTCACTGCGTGCCGCAATAAAATTGGCCCTAAAAGTAAAGCCGTTACAAAAAACATAACCGAGGACACGATTATGCGCAACACTACAGTAAAATCAACCGCACCATTAATCACAATTGAGCTTACGACGGCTAAAATAATAAGTCCCAGAACATCATCGAGCATCGCAGCCCCAAGGATGGTACGCGCCTCCCCTGTCTGTAGTTTTTTCATTTCTGCTAAAACACGCGCGGTAATACCAATACTGGTTGCGCTTAATGTTGCTGCAATAAATAAATCTGCTTGGTAGCTTGCTTCAGGCATAAGCAAATAAGCAGTAAGAAACCCCAATCCCATCGGGGCGAGGACACCTAGGATTGCTACACGAGTAGAGTCTTTACCCGAACGCTTTAAATCCTCTAAAGAACTTTCCATGCCCACCATGAACAATAAAAAAATCACCCCATAGCGCGAGAAAATATCGACGACATAAGCAATTTTTAAATAATCTGCTCCATGAGGACTTTGTAAGGCAACTAATACCTGCTGAGCATCTTGTGCACGGGGAATGACCTGAGCTACGGCTTGTTCTGCTGTCATTCCGTGAAGCATTTCTTTAACTACCTCGAAAGTAGCGGAGCCTTCGCGTAAAAGTGCAAGTAAAGGATACCCATAATGATAAAAGATGTTCCCCAAGACGACACCAATGAGCAGTTCGCCTAAGACACTGGGTTGTTTCAATCGTCTTGCTAAATAACGCCCTAAAATAGCAAAGAAAAAAATACCGGTTACATTGATTAAAACAAACGTAATAGGATCTGCTTCCTCAGGAGCGGAAGCAGCAAACCCTAAAATGGGGAATAATATGCCCAGCATGGCAAACCATTTAGTGTATATCATTAAGTATCTCGATAATTGAAGAGAAAGGATTAAGCTTAAGCTCAATCCTTAAAAAAGATGATTATGAATTATTGTTTTGCTAAAAACAAACAGGTTTCAAGCACAGAATCCGGATTTAACGATACGCTTTCAATCCCTTCATCCATAAGCCAGCGTGCAAAATCCTGATGGTCCGAGGGCCCTTGCCCACATATGCCAATGTACTTACCAGCCTGTCGGCATGCGGCAATAGCTAAATGGAGAAGCGCCTTAACCGCTTCATTGCGCTCGTCAAATTGGGCAGCTACCAACCCTGAATCACGATCTAAACCGAGGGTCAGCTGGGTTAAATCATTGGAACCGATTGAAAATCCATCAAAATGTTCTAAAAACTCTTTAGCTAATAATGCATTTGAGGGTAATTCACACATCATAATAACCCGTAGTCCATGCTTACCACGCTCTAAACCATTGTCTTTCAGCACCGTAATCACTTGTTTGGCCTCTTCAACGGTGCGTACAAATGGAATCATGATTTCTACATTGTCTAATCCCATATCCTCGCGAACCCGACGCACCGCCTTGCATTCCAAAGCGAAACAGGGAGCAAATTCTGGCGACACATACCGTGAAGCCCCACGAAAACCTAACATGGGATTTTCTTCGTGAGGTTCATAGAGAGAACCACCGACAAGGTTTGCGTATTCATTTGATTTAAAATCGGATAAACGCACAATAACGGGTTTTGGATAAAACGCCGCGGCTATTGTGGCAATCCCCTCTTTCAAGCGCTCGATATAATATTCCACAGGTGAAGCATAAGCCATCGTTTTTTCAGTAATAAATTTTTTCAGCTCTGCGTCTTCTAGTTGATCAAACTCCAACAGTGCACGGGGATGTATGCCTATGGTATTCGAAATTAAAAACTCTAAGCGTGCTAGACCCACCCCGGCGTTAGGTATAAATTGGAACGCAAAAGCGCGCTCAGGATTTCCCACATTGAGCATCACTTTTAATGGCAATTCGGGCATGGTTTCCACATCCAGACACTCATGGGTGAATGGAAGTATTCCTTCGTATACGAGTCCAGTATCTCCTTCAGCACAACTTACGGTTACTTCATCCCCATCTTTAATCGTTTTCGTGGCATCCCCACAACCTACGACAGCAGGGATTCCTAATTCACGTGCAATAATTGCTGCATGACACGTCCGTCCGCCACGATTAGTTACAATCGCGGCTGCACGTTTCATAACGGGTTCCCAATCCGGATCGGTCATATCTGATATTAATACATCACCTGGCTCTACCCGATGCATTTCACTCACATCATGGATAATTCGTGCCTTGCCCTGACCGATTCGTTGTCCAATGCTGCGCCCTTCTGATAAAATCGTACTGCGCTTTTGCAGGGAGTAGCGCTCGAGGATTTGTTTATTTACGCGACTTTTTACCGTTTCTGGTCGTGCTTGCAGAATATACAATTGACCATTAATGCCATCTTTGGCCCACTCAATATCCATAGGACGGCCATAATGCTTTTCAATAATAAGTGCGTGTCGCGCTAGGTTTTCCACTTCTTCAGCGGTGAGCGAAAAAACCAACCGTTCTTCAGCAGGCACCTCAACCGTTTGCACCCGACGATTAAGCTCCGGATTATCACAATAAATCATTTTTATAGCTTTACTACCCAGATTTCGCCGTATCAGGGCGGGCCTACCGGCTTGTAAGCCCGGCTTATGGACATAGAACTCATCCGGATTCACCGCACCCTGGACAATCATTTCTCCTAAACCGTAGGAGGAGGTGATAAACACCACCTGATCAAAACCAGACTCAGTGTCCATGGTGAACATCACCCCACTAACGGCCAAATCACTACGCACCATTTGTTGAATTCCAGCGGATAAGGCCACATCGTGATGCGCAAACTCATGGTGGGTTCGATAGGCAATCGCACGGTCGTTATATAAAGATGCAAAAACTTCTTTTATGGCAAGCAACACCTGATCGACGCCACGAACATTGAGTAAGGTTTCTTGCTGTCCGGCAAAAGAGGCATCAGGTAAATCCTCAGCCGTTGCTGAAGATCGCACAGCAACGCTGAACGTTTCACTGCCAATGGTACGCGCCATCGCAGTATAGGCATCACGGACGGCCGCCTCAAACTCCGGATGAAATGGCGTTTTAATAATCAAATCACGTATTTCTTTACCAACCACACTCAGTTGGTGAACATTATCGGTATCGAGTGTTGCGAGTTTGGTATAGATCGCTTTATCGAGATCGTTTTGCGCCAAAAATTCTCTAAATGAATCAGCAGTGGTTGCAAATCCACCGGGTACTAATACCCCTGCAGAAGACAAATGACTAATCATTTCACCAAGGGATGCATTTTTTCCGCCAACCTGTTCTATATCCTTCATCCCAAGATGAGCTAAATCGATTACATGTTTATTGACCGCCATAACGACCTCTTTTCCGTAATAATTTGTGTCATTCTACTTAAAGAACTGCTTGATGAAAATGAAAATTGTTTCTTAATTAACGACCCGAAAAAATTAATTTTCAAACAAGGGCATCGTTTTCTATAAATAGTCAATTTTCACACCACAATCTTTTGTTGCAAATTTACGCCACTTCAATTCACATCTGGTCGCGCATCTACTATTATATGCACCTTATATTAAGTATTCATTTTCAGGGCAAAAAATATATGACGCTTTCTTCTTTAAACGCCATTTCACCGATAGACGGGCGCTATCTCAACAAAACTAGAACACTAAGCCCATATTTTAGTGAATTTGCCTTGATTTATTATAGACTAATGGTAGAGGTACGTTGGTTTGAATCTTTAGCAGCTAACCCTGCAATTGTTGAAGTGCCGCCTTTAGAGCAGACAACTAAAGATTATCTCAATCAGATTCTTGCTGATTTTGATGAAACTGAAGCACAAAAAGTCAAAGAGTTTGAGCGACAAACCAATCATGATGTAAAGGCGGTTGAATATTATCTACGCGAGAAATTTGAGCTTGAATCCAGCCTGAAAAATAGTATCGCCTTTATACACTTTGCCTGTACCTCCGAGGATATCAACAATCTCGCCTATGCCCTGATGGTCAAACAAGCGCTTGCACAAGTAATTCAACCAACGCTTGCAGAAATTATGGGGGGCATAACCTTACTGGGCAAACAGCATGGAGAGATCCCCATGTTAGGCCGGACTCATGGACAACCCGCCACCCCAACCACAATGGGTAAAGAGCTGGTTAACTTTGTAGCACGATTGAAAAGGCCGCAGCAGCAATTAGCGGAAGTTTTAGTGCCGGGCAAATTCAATGGTGCAGTCGGTAATTATAACGCGCACGTGGTTGCTTATCCTGAAGTGGATTGGCGTAAACATTGTACACAGTTTGTCACCTCGCTGGGCTTGTCTTTCAATGCATATACCACACAGATAGAACCCCATGATGGTTTAGCTGAAGTAGCACAAATCATGGTACGCATTAATAATATTTTACTGGATTATACTCAGGATATTTGGAGCTACATCTCTTTAGGTTACTTTAAACAAAAAACAGTAGCAGCTGAAGTGGGCTCCTCAACTATGCCGCATAAAGTAAATCCCATTGATTTCGAAAATGCGGAAGGCAATTTGGGTATGGCGAACGCACTATTCATTCACTTTGCTAATAAGCTCACCCAATCGCGATTGCAACGCGATTTATCCGACTCGACTGTTTTACGTAACATTGGCGTGGCATTCTCTTACAGTTTAATTGCGTATTTATCAGTCGCTAAAGGCAATGACAAATTACAGATTAATAAACAGGCTCTGGAAGCAGATTTGGATAATAAATGGGAGGTTCTTGCTGAAGCGATTCAAACAATGATGCGTCGTTATCAGGTACCCAATGCCTATGAACAGTTAAAAAAACTGACACGAGGCCAAGGTATCGATGCAGATAACCTGAAACAGTTTATTGAGCAGCTGTCGATTCCCGATGAAGCCAAAAGTCAACTGCTTAAGTTGACGCCGGAAAATTATACTGGTCTCGCAGCGCAACTGGTAAAAGCATTTTCATGAATAGTACTTTATCCCAAGAAGGCCAAACCTTCGAATTTGATGTGCTGGTCATCGGTACAGGCCTTGCGGGGTTACAGTACTGTTTACAATTGTTGCAATTGCAACCGCATATCAAGATTGCATTGATAAGCAAAGCTGAGGCAAATGAATGCAATAGCCGTTATGCCCAGGGAGGAATAGCGGCGGTCTCCTTACCGGAAGACTCTCTGGAATCTCACATTCTGGATACGCTTCGGGCTGGAGATGGCCTCTGTTATGAACCTGCTGTAGAGTTCATTATTCGTCAGGGTCCTGACATTATTCAGCAATTGCAACGCTATGCGGTGCCATTTAAACAGGACGAAAACGGGCACTTCAACCTCGCCCAAGAAGGCGGCCATTCTCACCGCAGGATTTATAATTGTGGTGACCTAACGGGCCTCTCCCTCATCCAAACATTAAACACCGTGGCGCGCCACCAACCCCAAATTCATTTTTTTGAACACCATGTCGCGGTAAATTTGATTAGCTCATATCATCCACACCGCACTGATATCCAGGGTGAGGTCTTAGGCGCTTATATCTTAGACGAACAACAAAATCGCATTCATACCTTTCTTGCCCATTGTGTGATTTTAGCTACAGGTGGTGCGGGAAAAACTTACCGCTATACTACCAACCCGATGGTAGCAACAGGTGATGGTGTGGCCATGGCTTATCGTGCCGGTGCCCGTGTGGGAAATATGGAATTTTATCAATTCCACCCCACCCTACTCCATCATCACAGTGTGAATAATTTTTTAATTTCTGAGGCGGTTCGTGGTGAGGGCGGTCTCTTAAAAAATCCGGAGACAGGCGAGCGTTTTATGAAGCATTATGCGCCCGAACAAATGGAACTTGCCACCCGAGATATCGTGGCACGCGCAATATTTACTGAAATTGAGCGCAGCCAGACAGGTTATGTTTATCTGGATATTACACATCAATCACGAGCATGGCTCAGTAAGCGATTCCCTCAAATTTTCACCACCCTGCTCTCACTGGGTATCGATATGAGTCAGGATATGATTCCGGTTGTTCCTGCGGCACATTATCAATGTGGTGGTGTCTTAACCGATGTTGATGGGCGCACGGATCTAAAACGGCTTTATGCTATTGGTGAGGTAGCCTTTACGGGTTTGCATGGGGCCAATCGCTTGGCGAGTAATTCCTTATTAGAAGCCTTAGTCATGGGAGCTAATGCAGCACGATGTACTTTAAAAGACATCTCTTCTCCCTGGAAACAGAAATCCCCGATCCCCACCTGGAGTGCCCCGGGCAAAGTTAATGCACGACGCGCAAGCCAGATCAATGCCCAATGGCGAGGACTACGCGGTGAAATGACTTCTTATGCGGGCATTGTACGCACCGAAGCAGGTTTGCAAGATTTGCTACAATTAATTAAGCAACGAAAAAAAATTATCGAAGAATATTATTGGAAACATTCGATCACCCGTGATTTTGTTGAATTAAGAAACATAATTCTCAATGCTGAATTGATTGTACGCGCAGCACTTGCACGTCGTGAGTCGCGAGGAGGACATTTTCGTGAAGATTATCCCCATACTACCAGCCATCCTCAAGAAAGTATCGCCAAAATTGGTTGGTCTGAAATAATTCCGGAATTATAATTTTAGGGCGGTATCCCTGGAGAGCAAGAGATGTTCAAGCAAGAAAATCAGTACACCCCCGAAAGTACGATCATGCGCGTCAGCCAAGATATGACCATTTGTCAAACCGATTATCCACTCGACTGGTATCAAGAGGAATTCCTTCCGTATGCACAAGAGTATCAGGCCTTACCCGATCGCAGACTCAGTACCGTTGTTGACTGGATGACTCCTTATGTTCGCAAAGCCCAGGATCATTTTGGAGAAAAATTACTCCTTTTAGCACACTATTATATGGGCGGAGAAATCGTTCGTTTGGTTGAACAATTCGGTGGTGTGGTTGGTGATTCTTACCAGCTAGCGCTAAAAGCTGCTGAACATCCAGAAAAGTCCGTAATTATTGAGTCCGCAGTGCATTTCATGGCTGAATCAATCCGAATTCTTGCGCATGATAATCAGCAAATATACATTACCAATCCAAAATCGGGTTGCACCATGGAAATGCTGGCTAAGGATTTCATGGTTGAACCTGCCTTTTTAGACCTAAATGAACGTTACGGGGCAGAAAATATTTTACCGGTGTGCTATATGAATACGTCAGGACGTGTTAAAGCATTAACGGGGGCTCAAGGTGGTGCCGTATGTACCAGCTCGAACGTTAAAAAAATTTTTCAGTGGGCGTTAAAACAAAAAAAGAAAATTTTATTTATTCCCGACCAACACATGGGCGAAAATGTCGCGCATTGGCTGGGCATCAAAGACCTCGCTTATTGGCCTGGTGGCACTGCAGGAGCTCAATATTCTCTCCACGAACAAAATGCAAAAACTTTAAAACAGTTTGATGATGCGCAACTCATTTTATTTTCGAGCCAATGTGCTGTTCACACTTTTTATCAACCGGAAATGTGTGAATACTGGCGTGGTCAGAATTATACCACCATCGTTCATCCGGAATGCCGAAACTCCGTGGTAAAAATCGCCGACCACGCAGGTTCTACCGCATTCATATGGGATTATGTGGTTAATGATAAGGGGAAAACAGGGCATTATGCGATTGGCACAGAAAATCATATGGTGCAGAATCTGCAACAACATTGTAAGCAATTAGGGATTGTGGTGGTTAACCTGGCAGAAACCCCAACTCATAGCGCAACCCCTGGCCGTGGATGTGGTTGTGCAACAATGTCGCGCAATGATCCACCGCATCTGGTCGCACTTCTGGATTTACTGCGTCAAGGTAAGTCAATGAACTATAATGAGGTATGTGCTGGGGATGTGGTCAATGAATTTTCAGGAACACGTAATCGTTTACCGACTAAGGATCAGCACTGGCTAATTACTCAAGCTAAAAAGTCGTTACAGATGATGATTGATATCACTGAAGACCGGATTTAAAAACTTGGAGACAAACAATTCTCCTCACCCAAACTGGATTACTTCACTTAAACACGCCATGAGGCAATCCAGCAAAAGTATGATGAGGCTATTTCACTGGATTATATATCCCGTAAAAAATGCGCTTTTACTTTTACATTGACACCGGGACTCACAGTTAAAGTGCCCGCAGCGTCTCCAACATTACCATCCATGCGACCATTAAGAGCGCCATACGGGGTTTTAAAAACGACGGTACCCTGATTACAAGAACCGGTAAGCTGTTTCTCAACATAAGATGGACATAAAGTGTTTCCAGCTTCTCGCATTGCTTTAACGGTCATTGTGAAAAGACCTTGCGCATCTAGTTCACTTAAGATACCTATACCTTCGTAAAGGCACTCACCAACCAACCAGTGCTCCACCGTCCCTTTTCCCGACCAGGTACCGGATAAATTAGCGCATCCTTCAGCAGAATTTATCGTAAATATAAAATCGGCATAGGCTGATTGGGCGATCATTAGTGCAAGCAACAGGCATGGCTTCTGCATGATTTTTGCTAATTTTGAACGATTCAAAGTACTCTCCCTGAGATTTCTAAGCATAATCAGATGCGTATCATAGATTAAATAAAGGGAGGGTTCCATAAACCGTTAAATTTTTATTTCTTTCTTAAGTACTTGCCAAAACATTTTAAAATCGCCCATAAGGCTATAAAGTGGATATTCGAAAGTAGCGGGCTTATTTTTTTCATATAGAAAATGGCCTATCCAGGCAAAACCGTATCCGGCGATGGGCATAAGCAGCAGCCAGAACCAGTGCCCAGTCAACAATAGAAGCAACAAGCTCAAAATAACTAAGAAGGTTCCAACAACATGCAGCCGACGCGAATATTTGTTTCGGTGCTGACTAAGATAAAAAGGATAGAATTCTGCAAAACTTTTATATTTTTTAGGTGAATCCATAGCAATCTCTAAATGATACTTGAATTAATTATAGACAATTATTCGAATCAACCTCGGACAAGACTATTGATAATGTTTATTAAAAACAATGCGATTTAAGACGAATGTAATGGGTAAAAGCAAAATGACTACCACCAGTGGCGCAAAGGTTACTGAAACCCCGATGCGTACTAGAAACTCTAAAGAAACAGCACCAAAAAAATACTGCAATAAGTAGATTAATAAAAAGTGAAAAAAAGTTTTTACGGATAAATTACCTTTAAAAACATAGCTATTCATTATATACAAGGCGAAAACAGAAACCAGGTAGGATATAAAATATGCATATTGGTAGTTGATAAATCGATATAAGGCAATATAAATGCCAAACATGATTAGGGTGCTGAGGCCACCCGTAATCGCAAAACCGAACATTTGTCTTTGTAGTGCCGCGCCCACTCTTTTCATTTTTATCATTTACCAGTAATAATAAGGGCTAAAATTATATCTAACTCATCTTAACGAATATTAAATGCGCCGTCTGCAGAAATTTATGCGATTCGTTAAGTAAATCAGATGAAAAGGATAAATCATGCAGGATAGCACTTCTCGATCACTACTTCGTCTCTTTATTGTTTCTGCTTTGGCCTATCTAATCGCGCTGCCCTGGATTCAGTTCCCGGTAACCACCTTGTTAAAACCTATTCCCATACTGTTTTT
>Ga0209960_1003630_pt1 | contig 12936 bp, 20 predicted proteins | sample ThiBiot_500_plan_2_FD_183947 | JGI IMG/M metagenome (GOLD analysis project Ga0209960, IMG submission 183947) | Wastewater bioreactor microbial communities from Cape Town, South Africa - Thiocy_expt_500_plan (SPAdes) | ecosystem: Engineered > Bioreactor > Thiocyanate-remediating >... | reverse complement strand
TCGCGAGTGAGATTAGAGGAGGCCCTGCAACGATATTATTTAGAAGAGTCTTGCGATTTGACTCGCGTTACGACCTTAGCGGGAGATTGCTCGTCTCCGTTTTTTAGTTTGAGTGAAGGACAATATAATAGGCTGGCAGAGCACGTATCAGTGATATATCATTGCGCTGCGGAAGTGAATCACGTGCTGCCTTACAGATCTGTTCGGAAGTCGAACGTATTGGCTACATTCGAGGTCTTGAAATTCGCAGCGCTTGTGCCGAACAAAAAGATCAATTATATATCCACCCTCGGTGCAGTTGTTGCCGAAGGAGCGATGCAGTTGGATCCCGAACTGGTGAATAGAATTGGTGGTTACAATACTAGCAAAATAGTGTCCGAATTAATTCTAACGCAAGCCCGCACGAAAGGATTTATTGCGAATATTTTTCGGCCAGGTACCATCAAAGTGCACTTCTTGCATAGAAAATATTATTAATAATTTGGAAAGGAATGGTATCCTATTCGCATACAACAGGTGGATATAACGACAAGGATTGGTTTCATGACTTAATTTTGGGGTCAATATATGCAGAGTATTTTCCCGACAGAACCAATTATGCGCTCTCGCTTGCTAGTGTTGATTATGGTACGCAGTGTGTATTATTTGTACATCAACTAATAATTTGGTAGTTGCCCAGGCTATCGCACTCGTCGGTCAGCTTCCACCATACAATGCAGTCGGGGATGACTTTAACGTATTCAACAAAAAAAAGATCTCGTATTGGCAGATGCTGAAATATGTAGCAAAGTTTGTGCCAACACATGCGAAATGGGGTGTCGATGCTGCTCAATGGGCGTCAAAACTGCAAAGTTTGCCGGAAAATATCGTCGATATCAGCATATGGAGCAATATCGTTAATAATTGCTCGATCCACGCCACAAATCCATTCCTCCGCAAGGTCTTACAACACTTACAAATGTTTTCAAATGACATTCCTAATGGTACGCATCACTTTTTCCCCTTTTTGGTTTTAACCAACGTTCGTAGATGACCAGCAGTACGACGATAGCGCTTTAAAATTAATTTTGCCAAATTTGGAATGTCCTGCCGTAAACAAAGCTGGGGTTGAATTATTCTTATCAAGATTGTTCTCACCACGTTCAAAAAGTGAAGAATAATGTTTTTTAATGATTGTAGCCACGTCTGTCAAAAAAAAATTCTGCAACAACTTTTTTTCGTTTGTCGGCGAAAAATGCGCCCTATGCGTTACATTTCGTAACATGAATGCACAGAGCAATGTCCGAAAAGGGGGATAGTAAAGAGACCGCTGCTAAAACAGAGCAGAAACGGGAAATCAGGATCGGTTTGGTAAGTAAAATTCATAGTAGTTAAACTTGATACTTACGTAAATTTTAGAACAATCTGGCTTTCTACGAGGATAACCTGAAAGACAACGTTGGAGAATCCAGTAGCTCGCAGATCTTTTTGGGTCGAGCTGTTCCTTTAGTTCAAAAAGGCTATAAACAACCACTGAATCATGAAGATTTATGGAAAGTTCCTTACGCCGTCGATGGAGAGGCATTATATGAAAAATTCGAAAAATATTGGATGGAAGAACTGAAAAAGCCACAGTATGTGAAACACCAAAAATTTATTTACCAATTTACTTTCTCACAACTAAGAGTAATTGAGAACGCAAAATTTTAATTTTTAGCTAGTAACCGTCGTCGTAATAAATTATCTCCGAGCTAAGACACATCAATAATGTTACTTATTTTATTTTATATAGGCCCTCAGTATGGTTTGCCTTGAGACGTTCTTTCCAAACCACATGGGTTTATTCTATTTTGTTATTAACTGCTTGGGGTAAGAACACATCCGGATTCCAATCCACAATACTGAAGCCATACCAACTTTTTTTCCTTAGCTTTATTAGCTTTCGTTCCCTCCATTATTTTGCCTTATATGCTCGATTATCTTTACAATCCCTTCATTCCTGATTACTATGCCGCCATGTTTATTGTAACGGTTGCTTTGGCTGGTCTGCTCAGCTCATTTTTGTACGCTCATTCAATATTCCTGGCTATGGTATTCGCTTTGAAGGTAAACGCCGTTATTTACTTATAACGACACACTACTAACGTTTTTGCCAGATCCGATCTGTATTAATCATGCTGATATATCGCAAAGCGTTATCTCTTCCGCAATCTCAAGCAAATTCTGGTCAAATCGTCAACTTGATGAGCACAGACTCGCAAATATTGGCGGATTCAATTCAATATATCAATTTGGGTTTAATTGCGCCGGTTCAGATCATCGTCGCTATCATTTTGCTCTCATTACAAATCGGAGCATTTTCATTGATCACATTAGGCATCATGATATTCTTATTCCCCATCAACTTCATTTACGGCAGAAAATTGGGCATGATTCGTATGATCGCTCAACAATCTACCGACACGCGCGTCAAGTTGTTGACCGAATTAATTCAGTACATCAAATTGATTAAGTATTACGCTTGGGAAAAACCTTTGACGGAAAAAATCATCGAGGTGCGCAATCAAGAGTTGAATCACTTGACCGAGTTTGGCAAAGCACGGGCCATTATGATTTTTACGCTGTTTATAACCCCTGCTGTCGGCACCGGTAAGAAAGCGACAAATAACATTTCTGGTCTGAATTCAAATATATACTGACATGTGATCCTCCATACAGCATTGACGTTGATTTCGTATTCTTTGCAACATAGTTTCGGAGTGTCGGAAGTGTTCACGGCAGTTTCGTTGCTGAATTTGTTGCGCACTCCGCTCTTCTTGCTGCCATTTTCAATATCTCAAATTTTCACAGTGAAAGTCCGTATCATGAATACCCCCCCCCTTTTGAAACAACCGTTTATCTTAATGCTAACATTTTATGCGACAGGCATCGTTAGAAAGAGTGCAACAGTTTGTTGGTAGCCCTGAACTTAAATCCGTCAAGTCGAGCGGAGAAACTGGCTCAGTGTCTACGGATTCTACGCGCATCAGCATTGAGAACGGTGTGTTCCGATGGGATCCGAAGAGTGAGGAGCCGACCTTGAAGAACATCAACCTGAAAGTCAAAGACAAAGAACTCGCGATGGTCGTCGGTGCAGTCGGCAGTGGCAAGTCGAGCTTGTGTATGGCAGCTCTAGGAGAAATTCCCAAAGAGAGCGGAGAAATTTCGCTTACGAGCAGTGTGGCATTTGTGTCGCAAGAAGCATGGATTATCAACGGTACCGTGCGCGATAATATCTTGTTCGGGCAGCCGTACGAGCAAAAGTTTTACGACAAGTAAGTGAAATTAATTGAGTCTTTTTTTTTGCAAAATCATTGATTATGATAGTTTTTATAATTACTATTGTTGATATTATTTATTAATAATTGTCACGAATTTTTCTATTTTTATATTACTCCCCCGGGGTGTTTTCAACATGGTGATTATTTGGCCAAGGTACTAATCCACTATTATGAATAGAGTCATTCACGCGTGTGCTTTGACACGTGATTTGGAGACAATGCCCGACGGAGATAACACAGAAATTGGTGCTCGTGGAATAAATTTGTCAGGAGGTCAAAAGCAACGCATTTCGATCGCTCGTGCAGTTTACTCTCGCCGCGCCGTGTACATCTTCGACGATCCGTTGAGCGCAGTTGATGCGCACGTCAGCAAGTAAGAATATTGTTATTTCGTTTATTAAGGGGTCTTATTGTTGCATTCAGGCATATTTTCGACAATGTTGTTAATGGCCTCGTTAAAGACAAGACGGTGTTGTTAGTAACGAATCAATTGCAATATTTGCCGTATTCGACGTGCATTCATTTCTTGCAAAACGGTTCGATCACGGAATCCGGAACTTACTCCGATTTACTGAAGAACGACAGTGCTTTTGCAGATTTGATGCAAAAATTCGGTCTAGAGAATGCAAAGAAAGAAAAAAAAGACGAAAATGAAAAAGAAAATGCACCGCAAAAACAAACGGCGGAGAAAAAAGAAGGTGCGGGGACCATGGCCGAAGAGCGCGAAACAGGTTATGTCAGCATAAACATGTACTACAAGTACGTCATATTTGGAGGCACTGGTTTGTTCCTTGGATATTTCATCCCGCTGTTGCTCTCCGGTGCTAATCAGGTCGTCATCAACTGGTGGTTGACGCAGTGGACCACGAATGTGTATCAACAGCCCATCGGGTTCTGTACGTCTGCGCGTTATAATTATCGGTCCACGGTTTTTTTTTTATTTTTGTTGAAATTTCATTTTTTTAGCCCAACAATTATTATCTTAAAACAAACCTTCCTCCCAAAAGTTTAGAAAATTTGTTACGTTAATAGATATTAATAATTTTCCTTTCTGAACTAACAATTCAAATGGCCAAAAATCAAAATGTTTTTTTTAATTTGCGTCCTAACATATTATTATTGTTTTATGTGTTAGTTAACTTTTTGCCTAGATTTGGGTATCTACGCTGGTCTCAACGCCCTCGAAATTGTATTTGCAGTGTTGATTTACATGATCAATGTATATCACGGCATCGAGTCCTCACGTAGGTTGCACGATGATTTTGTTAGAAAAGTTGTGCGTGCTCCCACTGGATTCTTTGATTTCACTCCCATGGGCAGGTACGTGTATTTTGATCCATCAATATCGAGTAATTTATTTCAAATTAATTTATGACGACTTTATTTTATTGGCATGAATGGTTGAAAAATTAATTTCCTTTTTTTGCCTATTTTGCCAAAACATCCTGGTAAAATTAAGATTTTCAGGCATTGCTTGTCAGTTTCTAAAATAATTTTATAAAAATTTATCTAATAATTTTCTCTTTATCTAATGTATCATTTTAGAATTATTGGACGCATGTCTAAAGATATGTATTTAATTGATTTGATGTTGCCTATTCAACTACTCTCGTTGCTGCGCCTCGTCATTGCATTACTTGCTGTATTTGCCATGATTTGTTTCGGCTCGTACTATCTCGTCATCGCAATTGTTCCGCTGATTGGACTTTATCAATTCTTGCAAATGTATTACCGTTCGACGTCTATTGAAGTGCAGCGGTTGGAATCGTTGTCGAGAGCACCAATTTTCTCACACTTTTCTGAATCTTTGTGTAAGTCTGATACAAAATAGGAAAAAACTTTTACTTTGGTTGATTGACAGTATTCAATTTTTTAGCTGGCACTTCTGTCATACGAGCCTACAACTTGACGGAACAATTTATGGCATTGAACAGGCTCAAAGTCGATGTGAATTCACGTGACTTTTATACTCAAAAATACGCCTCCAGGTAATATATTATTAAATTTTTTTTTCTCTGTATTGCCTATCAAATCTTTAAAAAGTTTAAATTTTTAAAGAAATCAAGTCACATTTTAATGGTTGTGTTAAATTTTTTTTAATAACAACTCTACTTATTTGCTATACCATTTGCAGCTGGTTCGGATTGATCCTCGACTTGATTGGCGTGGCGATCGTGTCAGTGACCTTCATGGCAATTGTTTTGTCTAAAATTTCAGGTGGTGTCGAGCCTTCTTTCGCTGCACTTGCTTTGGCGAATACTTCTGGCTTGACTTTGGTTTTGAGCTCGTTGAACACAAACTCTGCTGACACGGAGATGAGGGTAAGTACTCGGTAATATTTAATACTGCGTATTATTTTCGAGGGGTACGCAAATAACAAAATTTTTTTTATTAAAATACTTGAATTCAAAGAACACTTTGAAAATTTAGTTTCATTATATTATGCGATTTAATATTGCGTTAGTATTTAAGTTTTTTTTGGTTAAATGATCTTCCAAAAAAAAAAAAACAAAAAACAATTCTGTCATCGATTCCATTCCAAAAAAAGGTTAAGACAGTATCTTTTTCGCAATTCTGACGCGTGTTGTAGATGAATTCAGTGGAGCGTATCGTGTCGTTCTTAATTGGTTTGCCGCAAGAGGCACCTGACTTTATCGAAGAGACTAAGCCGCCAAAGGACTGGCCCGAGAGCGGACAAATTGAATTCCGTGATTATTCCGTTGCGTACAATGAGAAAAGCGGACTTGTGCTGCGTGATTTGAACGCGCGAATTAAACCGAAAGAAAAGATTGGAATCGTTGGCCGAACTGGCGCTGGCAAGTCAACGTAAGTGGGCATAATATAAATATATTGATAACATAATATTAACATTCACAATCAGCGGCAATAATATTAATGATAAAATTTAATAATGATAGCTCTATTTGAATATTAATAAGAATTTCTATTTAAATTTGTCAATTTTATTATATTATATTAATTTATTTTATTACGTTGTTATCAATTAATAAATAACGACGATACACTACATTTTAATGTTAAAATTTGTTTTTTATTTTCAACAGCACCCTTGCGGCGCTCTTCCGAACCCTAGAAGCGTCAAGTGGCGCGATAGTTATCGATGGTGTTGATATTTCTACGCTTGGACTTCACGTGCTCCGCTCATCAATTTCAATTATTCCGCAAGAACCGACGCTGTTCATCGGATCTATTCGCTACAACTTGGATCCGTTCGAAGAGCACTCCGATGAGGACTTGTGGCGCGTGCTCGATCTAGTCAAGTTGAAGGTGTTCGTGAACGATCTCGACGGAAAATTAGACGCACCAATCAGCGAGAACGGCTCGAATATTTCCGTCGGTCAGCGGCAAATGCTGTGCATGGCTCGTGCGCTGTTACGCAACACGAAGATTTTGTTGCGTAAGATAATATCTCGTTATATATACATTCTAATTAATAACATTATGTTGTTGTCAGTGGATGAAGCGACTGCTTCGGTGGATGTGGAGACGGATGCGTTGCTTCAACAAATGGTCCGCGAGAACTTTAAAGATTGTACCGTGTTGACGATCGCACATCGATTGAACACTATTATGGACTCTACGAGGTTAGTTATTATAGATGCTTCGGTGTTTTAAATCCCGATAAGCTGACCAATCAGCTGCAAGCATAAAATATTCCATTTTTAGATTATTAAATATTATCCATATAATTGTACCCATAGAAATTAATATTTTATTTTTATAATTAGAATTATGGTGCTGGATCAAGGTCGGCTGGTGGAATTCGACTCTCCCATCAATTTGCTGAACAATGAAGACGGTTACTTGTACAACATGGTGGCAGCAACTGGCTCCAAGACAGCTGAATATCTCCGTAAAATTGCAATGGGTCAGTTAGCGGTCGTGGATGTGTTGCGCGAGAGTGCCAGTAAGCAAGAAGATGAAGACTCACGCTCGGTTCAAGAGCTATTGGCTCAGGGTGCAGTTGAGGAGGATAAAAGAAGTGTTAGTTCAACTGTACCTAATGTATAACATTGAACTGTCAAAGCGACTGCATTTTCAATGTAATAAATTAAACTAAATTTTCAATTTTCAGGTGAATTTTATTGTTACAATATTAACGACGTCAAGCTTTCTACGATTTTACAACTTCCCATGCGCGCTCCAGCTAAATTTAGTGCGTCAGGACCGAGCGATACCGCGGCATAACGTCCCATAATAAACAAACCGGGGCATTTTTCAGACCAAGACAGATCCGGTCGAACTACTGGAAAACCTTTGACGGTTTCAATAGGATTTTGCTTCAAAATCTCTTCGAACAGCGGTTCTTGCGTGATATCTACTTGCGTGCCTGTCGCTAGCCAGATGTGATGACAACTCTTCTTGGAATCATCGCTGCACTCAACATCGAAATACCCCTCGTTATCTCCTTGGCTCTAAAAATAAATATTTGAGTTTGGAAATTTTAATCTCGTCACACCGGTTAAATTAACAATAAACAAACAACTCGTATAGCTAACCTTCCAATCGGCAGACCAAATCTCAGTGTCCTCGCATATTTCAAGTTTGCCCGCATCCAGATAAATTTTCATTTCGTTCATTACAGCCGGATTAATGCTGCCACCTCCGCGCGATTTTTGGATCATTTTCAATCGTTCTTCGGGGTCCAATCCGTAGTACTGATGCAGTTTGTGTGGACGACTTTTCGCAGCAATCCTAGGATATAAAAGTATTACTAAACTAGTACATTTAATTATTCTATATTGTACTGTAATATCCAGAGAAAAAAAACGACGCTGTGCTTGTTATTTTTTCGTAAATGTGCTGTTGAAATATTCTAAACTTAAATTTATGCTCAAACTAAATAATTCAGTTCACGAATAATAAAAAAAATTAATTGGATCGAAAAAAATGCTATCACCATTAATAAATATTATGGGAGAGGGTAGTACTTGCCAATTCAAGTCCAAATCGAAAGGTTTGACGTTCAAGCAATGTCTGCACATCAAAATAACTTTTTCGCATCCAGCACGCAATGCTAGCAGACTCAAATGACCGCTCGTAAGTCCACCGCCAACAACAATGACTGTCTTGTCTTTTACATCTGGCACTATTATGATGGTAATATAAGTGATCATGTAATAAAATAAATAGAGGGTTGTAATTACTATTTTTGGCTTTAATCAGCTGGATCAAGTCGTGGCAGTGCAACAGTTGATTGTTCTTGTGATAAGCATCTTCAGCCCAATAAGCAAGCTGAGTATGACAATCGATCGTGCTTCCAATAGCGCATACTGTAGCAGCGCTAGTTATTGTTTCGCCAGTCGATAATTTGATCGCGTAATGCGAGACTTTTTCATCTGCAAAAAAAAATACATTCGTCAGCCAAAGGAAACCCCCAAGAATTTTTATGACGCTCACCTGTATTATATATAGGAGTTATTTTTGTAGCAAAGGCCTTCTTTAGCACTTTGTTGAGCTGGTAGCTTACGATCAACTGCTCGCAAAAGTCGAGAAAGACAGATGAGCTCGGAAAACTCACTCCGCTATCATAATTCTTACTCCTTTCTACGCCTGCAATGGGGCGTATTTCTTCAGCCCGCTAAATTTGAAGAATAAGAATATTAAAAATTAGAATAATTTGTTATGGTACCTTTTTCTCTTCAGCAAAAAATACCAAGGCCGAGGAATCTATAGGGTCGGGGTGTATATCACTTGGAGAACGTAGATTTTCAATTTGGAGTGATTCGAAATTAGTGCGCCAAACATTCAGCCAACATCCAGCAGGATCTACGACCAAAATTCTATTCAAATCCTTTTTGCGTGGGTTTGTCGGAAAAATATGTTCTCTTAATTTTCCAACATTGACGTGGCGTCGGGAGTGTAATCCAAACGCAAATTCGTACGAACGGTCCGCATCTTCCTTTTCCAAATAACGTAAAATTAAATTAAGAGCATGAGGACCCGCACCAATAATAACCAAGTCGTAGCGTGGTGAAGTGTTGGGCAAGGATTGACTACAAGAGATTTTATATTGATGCATTCCAGATAGTTGTGTCAACCAGGGTTAATCCGGATTTACCAGGGCAACTTTTCGTTTGCGAACTGCAAACAAAAGGAAGAGTTAATGCGAGGAATGTATAAATAACATATTATTACAAAAAATGCAAGTCAAATTTATTCGTGCAGTCAGATGGAAGTAGCAGATCTTACCTGCTTTTAGTTGAGTTAGCGATATACTTGCTGGAGTTGGAAAATAAAAGTCTGACTTTTTTTTGGTTGAAAATAAAGGGAGAACGGAGGAGAATATTCCTTGCCGGAATCCGACCCAAACTTTTCTCGTTCCACGCTGAAAAGTCTACTTACAACTGACATGTCGTTAAAAGGGGTATATATGTTGGTGTAAGCATTTGTTATCTCACGTACCAATGAATGTCGCGCTAACCGAATAACAAAGATCTTGATAAAACAATAAAAATACAAATATTTATTGGTGTTAGTGATTAGGTGTGGTATAGCCGTACTCTACACATCCAAAGTCTCTTTCTTCTTATCTTTGCTACTTTGTTCTTTCTTCTTGGGGGGCTCACTATACTTGTCCAGAATAGCGTCCAATAAATGCAGCATTTGCCCTGATTTTTCTTCGTCTTCAAGTTGCGAAAATCTTTCGCGAATCTTGCCTTCATTTCTTAGAATATGTTCGTGCAAGTACGCTAGCGAATTGAGTCGAACTTCGCTCGGCAACTCCAGATCCATTTTAACTTTCGCTTGTGCTCGTTCTTGCGAGTTCTGGTTACCATATTAGTACATTTGCATAATTAATCGTTATTATTATTTTTAAAGCGCGCGTACCAAAATGTTGCGATAGAAATCTGCGATTCTGGGTTTGTTTCTGTTGATAAAATCGGATAAATTTTCCATGTACGCCTCTTTGTTATTCGTTGCCATGTTGGCGAGTGTTTGCAGCACTTTAGCAATAAGGACGAGCTGGCGCTGTGCCACTTGGTTAGGCGCTTCAGCAAGAAGACCGTAGTAGTGTGGGGCCGTCAGGGCAGGACCGATATAACTTTTAAAAATTAAATTAGAAAACTGGTCGAAATTTCCCTCATACTTAAAAAAAACTTACCGCAAGAACAAAAGACCACCAATAGCTTTGAAAACAGCGTCTTCATTACCAAATTTGTCCATAATAGTGTACGACATGCGAGCAAAAATTTGACGGAATTCACTGAATGAGATTAGCACACAATACAGAGGGGGGTAACAATGAAAAATTAACGACTTACTTTGGCACTTTATCATCTCCATTCTTGATGACGGTGAAGATCTTTTGACAAGCTAGTGCGAGTTGATAAACATTTTGATCAGTGTCAACACTCGCGTCCTTGATCTTGTTCGGATCCACTTCCATTTCAATCTGCAGCAACGAAGCACCTTTTTCATCGCTGTTCATTTTATCAGCTTCTTTCATTGCTTTAGCAGCGACGGTGTTGAGCTCAGTCACAACTAGAAAATTATCAGTCATTAAAACGTTGGGGAATTAATGATATATATATAACTGGTATGGTGCGATGCATCCATAATAATTTGATGAAAATAATTTACCTCTTGCTAATGTAAACCACAAATATTTTGTACCAACAAGCTTCGAGTAGAATTTGAACATTTTACTTCCGATACTGTTCAAGCGGAATATTGTGTTCTCGCTCGATGCTTTTCTGGCCTCTTCAGAAACAAAATATTGAAGCATTTCTGCACCTTGTTGTTTGTTTTGAGCTAAGAACATGAGGTACTTGGCGACCTGAATAAAAGTATAAGTTTTTTTTTTTGGACAATAGGGAAAGAAATAATATGACGTACAGAGTCTTGTTCAGTCGGGGCAGTCACATCTGCAACAGCGTCAACAAACGTTCGATCCCGACTCATCAACACGTCCTCGAGTTGCCTATTTGACTTACATTAGCCACTACTATTATCAATTATAGTACTCTACTCACTGATAGTTATCCTTAGCATTGATTTTGTATTTCAGTGTCAAGTCCGATTGATAAGCTACAGTCAAGTAGTCAGGTTCGACAACATCAACAATCAATCCTCCGCGACGTTTTCTCCAGCGCAAGAACAAGATTAAGACCACCGTGCCGGCAATCAGCGCCACACCTCCGACGACAACACCAGCCACAAGCCCAGCCACATCGACAGCCGCGTGACAGTTATTTGCCCAAAGATCTTGGTTGCTGCATGTGGCTTGAGTTGTGCACGAATTCGATTCGGCGCACCAGCCGCAAAAATTCTTTGCAATACAATCCGAACACGAGGTCAGTCGAGAACACTCTGCGGAAGTGTCAATACGGATCAAACAAGTGGCTCAAATGACGTACCAACGAATGTGAACTGCACGGGTCCTGCAATTGCAGTGCTTTCATACAACAATCTGAAGTTCAAGTTGCTCTCAAAGATGACTTTAGGAGGCGTGCAAGTCAAGGCCGAGTCGTTTACGACCGACGCTGAAACTTTCGGAATTCCTTCGAACTCGCAGAAGAACGAGTCTTCGATCGATCGCTTGGCAGTTCCGTTAGATGACAGCGAGGCCAGTGCAATGAACGGATGAATAGATGGGGCGGCACTGATGTCTAGCGTGTCATTTCCAAATAAAGTGGCGTAGTTTGGATTAACGGTAAGCTCTAAAAAAATATATTAAGTAATTAGTGTTAATGGTCGATGTATTATTTTTATAATTAAACTTACCAATGCATTCGTGTAGGAAGAATTCTTGAGATCCGGGGCAGCGAGATTGAGGACCACATGATTTGCTTGACAAACACCAGCCACAGTACGGAGAGTCAGCCATGCACTCTGGTTTGCACCCTGATCCTGTTGAGAACGAGTTGCAGCCTGATAAAATGAGTTTGCGTTAGAATTTTGCGGATGGAGATCTGAATATCAAAAATAAAAGCAATTATATAATAATATTTTTTCTTGCTCGATGTTGATTTTTATGCCGTTTTTTTGGTAAACTAAAGAAAATTTTGCAATAGTGTACTGCGGAGAATTCTCTTACTATAAAATAATAGAATTTTAACTTACTAAAGAAAGTAAAACTAAGCGGGGTGAGTGGTGAAATGTCATCACCGTTCAACAGCACTCGCAACTGCACATCGCCAATTAATCGTCGTCGAGAAGGTGTCACACACGTCAAGATGGATGGATTGGCTGGATTAATGGTCGTGCTGTCAGCAGGTTGTTCGTCGAACATGCACGTGTACGTAAAGTCTGCGCGATTGAAGAAAGGACCGCCGGATACTATAACAGTCTCACCGCCTTCAAAGTAGCCATAATTGGGAGTGACACTGTTGAGCGCTTTAAAAAGAAAAATTTGTGAGCGAAGACAGTAAAAATAAAAACTTAAAAATCGTACTTGGACATTGGCTTTGGGTGATATCTCCAGGGTTACACGCGAACGAGCAGTATTGCGTGCACCAAGCACAACGAGTATTCGTTGGCGCCAAACACTCGTTACAACCGCTCGTAATTTTGTTGCAATCTGTTTTCAAAACAGTTAAAAAAAAATTATTTGACAGCAGGCGACGTTTTGCGTACCGTAAAAAGTGAATGGGATCTGATTGGTGTAAACAAT
>Ga0209960_1003626_pt1 | contig 12947 bp, 13 predicted proteins | sample ThiBiot_500_plan_2_FD_183947 | JGI IMG/M metagenome (GOLD analysis project Ga0209960, IMG submission 183947) | Wastewater bioreactor microbial communities from Cape Town, South Africa - Thiocy_expt_500_plan (SPAdes) | ecosystem: Engineered > Bioreactor > Thiocyanate-remediating >... | reverse complement strand
TTCAATATTAAAATTCCAAAGAAATATTTTTGTAATTTAACAAACCAACCACCAAAAAATCAAGAAAGTGAAACTCAAAACCAAAAATTGTCCGCCATTTTATTTATTTGTCTCCTGAAGCGCGGTGTTTTCTTTTCTTTTTTTTTTACAAAACGGTCTGACAAAAGGAATTTCACTTGCTTTTTTGGAAAAAAAAATTTCCTTCTTCAGCATCAAAAAAAAAAAAAAAAAAAAAAAAAAAAAAAAAAAAAAAAAAAAAAAAAAAAAAAAAAAAAAAAAAAAAAAAAAAAAAAAAAAAAAAAAAAAAAAAAAAATTCAGAACCAAAAACCAGAAAAAAAAAAAACCAAAAAAAACTAAAACCAAAAGTCATCAATAAAACAAGAACAAAGACTAATGCGAATATTAATCACGAACAATAATAGTTCACAACTTCTTTTTTGTTTCAAACTTTTTTGTTTCAGTCCAAGGAAAAGAAGAAAGAAAAGAAGAAAGAAAAAAAAAAAAAAAAAAACGTTTCTTCAAAAAAAAAAAAAAGAAAAAAAAAAAAAAAAAAAAAAAAAAAAAAAAAAAAATCGTTTCTTCAGAATTGAAGTCACGGAGAAATAACAAAAGGAAAGAAAAAAAAATGGCGAAAAAAATTGGTTGCAAAAAAAACTGTGAACCTCGAATCAAAAACAACACAAAATTATAATTAAAAATGATCGACTTGTTCCCTTTTTGATTTCGATTAAATCAATTTTTCTTCATTTTTCTGAAACATCAAACACAAATCAACTTATCATCAACAGATTATCAATAAGATAACATAGATTATCATGTTCATTTTTGAGTAGAAGAAGTAATTTAGAGTATGTTATGATCATATTGGATTATTTGGATTGTTTGGATTATTTGGATTGTTTGATTGTTTGAGGGAAAAAGTGAAATTGATTTTTTTTTTTTTTTTTTTTTTCTATTTGTTTTGTATTTGTTTGGTCAAAGAAAACCAAAAAAATCGAAATAATAACACCATTTTAAAAATGATTGTAAGTGAATTGATAATTATTGATATTTTGGAGAATTGTAGTGAAAGAATGAAGATTGAATAAGAGAAAAGAAAAGAAAAAGGAAAAAAAAAGGTGGAGTGGGAAAGATTTTGAGATCAAACAATGAAATATCCCACCCTAACAAAAAAACAATAATAATAAACAATTGAATTTATAATTTATATTTTGAAAATTCAAAATAAATAATAATAAATAATTTGTATGAAACTTTTTAATAATTTGAAAAAAGTGTTTTGATTTTTCAAATAAAAATTATTTTATGCAATGTTTTTTAATGAAAATTCAATAAATAGCGACTTCAACAGCTGCAGGTCAAACAAAGAAGACACGAAGGAAAACAACAACAATACAATCAAATAGTATAATCAGAGAAGTCTTTGTATAATAACAATCATGACGTTAGTTTCATTTTTTTTTTTTTTTATTATTTGTTACAAAAGTAAAAGCTAATGGATGTTTTTATTTTCACTATAGTGAAGTAATGATTTTCAGTATTAAAGCACAAGTTTATGAGTTAAATCCAGACTCAGAAGGATGGACACCTTCTACTTTCTCTGTTGTCCCTGTATCATTTTATTGTGAACCAAATACTGGAAGAACAAGAATCATTGCAATGGAAAACACAGAGGTTTTTTCTTTTTCTTTTTCTTTTTCTTTTTTTGTTTTAAAAAATAATAAATTCAATGTCATTTGAAAAAACAATAATGGAAAAGAAAAAAATAAGAAAAATGGAAGTAGATATAAAAATTAAAAATCAAAATCCCTTTTTTTTTTCTCCCCAAATAGCCTAAAATAAATTCACTCATTCTTCCTGATATGAGTTTTTCAAAACCTTCTGATACATTTGGTCAATGGGTTGATTCAACAGCAGATGTCATTTATGGTCTTAATTTCACATCCAAAGTTGATGCAGAAAACTTTGAAAAACAATTCAATGAAGCTATTCAAGCTGTAACTGCAGCACAAAACACAAAACCAACTGTAATCATCTTTTTCTCTCTTTTTTATTTTATTTTATTTTTTTTGTGTGGACTTTTTTTCCAATCCTCATCAAAATGAAATAGCAAACTGCAACCCAAAGTCGTGCAGGAGATGAAGTAGAGGTATTATTTCTTTCATTCTTTTGTTTAATGTACATACCCTCATTTTTTCTTTCTTTCTCCTAATCCAGAAATTAATGAAAGAACTTTCTGAATTGAAATTTAAACTTTCTGAAAAGGAAATTGAAGCTAATAAAAAATTCACAGAAGCAAACTCTTCAGTATTTTTTCTTTCTTTCTTAATTAAAAAAATAACAAAAAAAAAAAAAAAAGTCCACACAAAGTCAATCCCTAGTTGCAAAAGTTGATAGCCTTACTGCTGAGCTTAAATCTTTAACAGCAGAAGTACCTTCTTTTTTTTTTTTTTTTTTTTTTTTTTTTTTTTTTTTTTTTTTTTTTTTTTTCTTTTTTTTTCTTTTCTTTTTGTGTCTCTTAATCATTTTCAAAAATTCTTTTAGAATGAACACTACAAAACTCAAGTTCAAAGCATGAAAGCAGTTACTACTAGCCACCAAGAATCAGAACAAAAACTTCGTATGCTTACTACTGAAGTTGATAAACAAAAGAATATGTTAAAGCAATCACACGCAGCTTATGACCCAGTCCAAAAACAATGTGCTGCTCTTCAAAAAGATAATCAAGAATTGAAAGGAAAATTATCAAAAATGCTTGAATTTCAAAAAGGTTTCGCCTCTGTTTTGTCTTAATCATTCCAAAATAAATGTTCAAATCTTTTTTTCTGTTTTTTTTTTCTTTTTCTTTTCTTTTTCTTTTCTTTATCTCTTCATTCAAAAAAAATTATCGAGGAAGAAAACAATCATTGAAATATGTCATAAGACAAATTTAATCTAATAATACAAATACAAACAAAAAGAAATCTAATTTTTGAGTCTAAGGGGCTTGTTCCATCAATTGAAAACTGGTAAGTTATCACAAGGACAGTTTACAGAAGAGTTCGTGAGCCAATATTCAATACAAGTGGAGTGGAAAGGATGTGAACAAGGAAGAGTTGTGATCTTATCACCAACGACATATGGAACAATACAGATTGGACAAAGTGAGCCAGAAGTAAGAAGAGCTGAGGTTGAAGTCAAAGTTGAGGTTTTGAGTCTAGAAAAGTCTGATTTTTGAACAGTTTTTGGTTTAACAGATTCATCAAGTGCTAATAATAATTCATAATCCTCAGGAGTTAATTCTTTAAATTGAAGTTGAACAAGTTGTTCAAGGACATCTGCAGAAAGTTGTAAGTTTCGAATATCAGCTCTACTATTTGCAGCATGTCTACCATTTACAATATAAGGAGTGTTATTGTGACGATTATTTCTAATTGGTGCTGGTCTTGATTTGACTTGAGAATAAGAATGAGAGGTTTTGACTTTACATTTGGAAGCGAGGTAATCTTTTTCTCTAATTCTTTGACTATTTAACATTTGAATTTCGAGTTGACTTTCTTGATATCTGTTTTGTTTCTCTAATGTAAATTGATAACTCTCAAATGCTTTTTGATCGGCTTCTTGTTGTTGTTTCCAAGATCTAACATAACGCTCATAATTGACTTTTTCTTTCTTATTGTATTGTTTGCTTCTGACATATTCAAAATTTCTCTTAATGTTATGACATTGAACTTCATAGTTTCCATATTCTTGGTCAATAGAGTCTTCAGTAAAGTAAACTTCTTCTTCTTCAAAGGATTCGGAATCGTAATAGATTGGTTCTTCCTCAATTTTTTGGGGAGTTGATATTAAAATTTCTTCTTTCGGGGTAGGATTAGACTCATTTGTAATAGTTCCAAGAGATAACTCCTTTTGTTCTTCTTCTTGAAGAACTTTTTCTTTTTCTTCCATCATAAGAATATCAATAGGTCTAATGAAAAATGAATTGAGAAGATCAATTTCATTTTGAGTCTTCTTTTTCTTTATCTTTTTAACACGAGCTTTCTTCTCTCTTTGAACTCCTCCAACAAAAGTTAATGTGATATCAGGAACTCCATTCAAGCCATTCTTTGGAAGAACTTCTTTAATTGAAGCGAACATTGTTATTGTTGTTGATTTTTTGTGATTTATAAAATTCAAAAAAAAAGAAGGATATAAAAATAAAATAAAATAAAAAATAAAAATAAAATTACAAATGAGATCTAAAATTGAAATTGAAATCGAAAATGAAAATGAAAAGAGAAAAGTAAAAAGGAAAAGTAAAAGTAAAAGTAAAAAGTAAAAAGCAAAAAACAAAAAGAATTGATGAGTTTTTCTCTTTTTTTGTGGTTGTCCTTTTCATTTCGTTGACCTATTTATACATTTTCATAGTTACGTCACTTTTTTTCTTTTTCTTTTTTTTGCTCAATCAATCAATTATAATTGCGCAACTAACTTTTGATTCCTCACCTTTTGATTATTGCTGCCACTCGATTTTTTTTAATTTTTTATTTTTTATTTTTTATTTTTTTTTATTTTATTTTTATCTTTCTTTTATTTATCATTTATTTTAGTTTTTTGAAAAAAAAATTGAAAATTTATAACGAAGCCAGAGAAAAAAATTTGAAAAAACAAAGAATTCCATTGCTTATTTCTTTATGATGTGTTGATGTGTTCAAAAAATCAATTATTCAAAAGATGTTGAATAGATTTTTTTAAAAAAAAGAAAGTTAACATGAATTTTTTTCTTTCTTTTATTATTCAGATTGGAGAAATTTTTCAAAGAAAACAAAAAGTCTCTCCCAAGCTAATTTCGCAACTTCTGGGTCATAATCAGGGAAACCTAATTTATGTCTTGCTGGGAGAAGTTCTTTGGTCTGAATTTGAATAAATAAATAAAAAAGTTAATAACGAGAATGATAGATTGAATATTGAAGATAAAGAGAGAAAAAAAAATTAAAAAAAAAAAAAAAAAAAAAAAAAAAAAAAAAAAAAAAAAACCGTATTTAAAAAGGCATGTCCAACTGTTGGATAACGATGAATTTCAAAGTAATTTCCTGCAGCAATGAGATTAGCTTGGAAATCATCTGTGGTTGCAGAATCAGAAAATCCTTTGTGATGATCTTTTTCTCCCATTTGATAAAGGACTGGACATTTCATTTTTGAAACATCAGCAAGTGGTCTTGGAGGGAGTCCATAAAATCCTTTTTTTTTATTTTTTAAATGATTAATTAATCAAGGATTATTCAAGGATTAAATTCAAAGGAAAAATGAACCTGCAGCAGCATCAACTCTATTAATACAATTGACAGCAGATGCCATTGAAAGAACTGATCCCATACAAAATCCAACAATTCCTACTTTTCTTTTTTTTCAAAAAAAAGGTTTGAAGTTTAATTGTTTAATTTCAAAAGTTTGTTCAAATTCAAAAAAAAAAAAATCCAACTTTTGACCATTTCCTTCTCTCAACTTTCCTACAATCTTATCAATTTGCTCAATTGCTTTTGGGAAATCAAGATTTTCCATTAAATGATTTGCTTCTTCAACCTAGATTCAATTTGATTTTAAATTAATTTTACAAAAACAAAAAAAGATGAAAGAAAAACAAAACCTCAATTGTTGATTTTCCATTATAAAGATCTGGAACAATTGTATGATAACCTTGTTCTGAAATATATTTTGCATGATCTTTGATTTCTTCATTGATTCCCCACCATTCTTGTAACACAATCACTTTTGGTTTTGTCTTGTCTCCAAATTCAAAGGTTTGAAAGTTACGAATTGTTGGATTTAGAAGAAGAGAAGTTCTTGTTACTCTTCTTGTTAACACACTCAACATTCTTGTCTTTTTGTTTTGTTTGGAATCTATTGAAAAAAAAAAAAGAAATTGAGATTAATTATGAAATTAAACAATGAATTTCCAAAAATATGAGAATGATTATATTAAATATTGAATGGTGAACATTTGTTTTTTGCTGTTGTTTTTGTTCAACAATTAATGAATGAAGGAATCTCAGTAAATGTAAACATTGTTGAATTAAAGGGGAGGAAGGAGATCTAAGTCAAGATTCATTACATTGCTTGACAATAAAAGTTTCTTAATTATTCATTATTCATTATTCATTTGTTAATCGTATTGATGTTTAATTATATTTGTGCTATTATTTCATATTTATATCTATTCTGTTGTTCAATTAAGAGAGAAAGAAGTTCAGGAATTCAAAATAAACAAATAAATAAAACTATTGGAATTTCCAAAACTTAAAGTCTTCAATTCGAATATTCAAAACATAAGTTATAAAACTAAAACTCTAAAACTTTATTCAAAAATAAGATCTCGTTAAGAACATTTCAGAATTGCAATATTAGAAGTTCTAATAGAATGAATTTCATTCCAATAATTTCATTCCAATAATTTGTTGTTTTTTCAGGAGATAAGGGACTTATCTCAAAGTTATTATTTTTTTGTAACAATTTTTTGTAATTGAATTCATATAAATTAAAACTTATCAGTGAATTGAATGAGATTTCAATTGAGATATTGTATTTCAATATAAGTTATTGATGTTGAAAGTGAAAACTTTGAAAGAAATTCAAAAAGAACATCAAAAAATCAGACCACAAAAGAATTTTTCTTTTTTTTTATCAACAAACAAAAAGAAAAAAAAAATCGATAAAACAATTGAAACAAGTGATACCACACAAAACTAAGTTAACAGTTCATTATCTGAATGTAATATATTTCACTTGAAATCTTAATAATCTGAAAGTCAACACAAACCTTTTGATTTTTACAATTACAACTAGAAATCTGAAAAAATACAACCTCTTACTAATAATTCTATCTTGTATTTTATGACAATGAAAAAAGTTACTCTTCGAACTAACTTTACTCTATTGACCAATGTTATTATATGAACAAAACAGATTTTACATCAAATGTAAAACTTAAAAAGCTTCATTGAATCTAAGCTTTTCATCAATCTCTTTTCTTTTCTCTATTTCGAACATTGAATCGAATCGAATCTTTGATATGAAAAAAAAAAAAGAACTATCTCTTTTCATCAAACAAATAGAAGATCTAAATAGAAAAAGAGAGATAGACTTTCTTTAAACCTTTAAAATTTTCATCAAACACAAAAGCAATAATTATTGATTAAATTCAAAAGGTCTAAAGCAAGAAATATCGGGTGGGTTGATGAAGAAAAAAAAAAAAAAAAAAAAAAAAAAAGAATCAAGAATGTCAGGATACCAAGTCTGGTTTTCTATAGCTCCCTTCTTATTCACCCTATTCAACTCTTTAACTCTTCTTTCTATATAACTAACTCAGATATTATTTCATATTTCATATGTTTAATTCTATTTCTATATTTCTATTATTATTTTTTTAGTGTGTTTTCTTTGAGTTTTTAGTTTGACTTTAATTTTGAGTTTTTATAGTTTCAAAAACGGTTTTTGAGTTCTATTTTTGTTAGATATCTTTCTTTTACAAACTTACAATAATTCATAATTAAGAGTGAATAAGGAATAGTTAGAAGTTAGAAGTTTACAATAAGAATTAATTAATTAATATTGAATTTGAAAATATAGGGCTATCAAGGAGACCAAGGGGATGGAGGCTACCAACAAACTGATCCCAACCAACAAAGTTATTCTTCAAACCAATAGTAATTTACTTTTCATAATAATAATATTTATTCTTAATATTTATTCATATTTTTATTTTAAAATCTTTATTTTTTGTATTTCTTATTTAAAATTAATAATAATATGAATAATAAATGTGAATAGTCAATCAGAACCATCCTCCACCACTTCAAGGTTTAGTATGACCGCACCTACATCCACCAGAGCTATCCTTCGTGTTCTTGAAATCATTCTTGCTATCATTTGTTTCGCATGTGCTGCAAATTCAGCCCACATCTCATCAACATCATTTTTAATATTTGTTGGCGTGTTGGCAATGCTTCTTGATATTCTTTTTTTGATGTACTACGTTGTTCAACAAAGAGGTCCAGCTGAACTTATGGAAAAGGTTTCTTTCTTAATTATTCCTTTTTTTTTTTTCCAAATTGCATTTTTATTTATTTATTTATTTATTTGTATCTTTCAATTTTTCTTCAACACTCTAGGTTCCATTGGTTGAATTATTTTTGACTGCATTATGGGCAATCTTTTTCTTTTGTGGTACAACAGCTTATATTGTCCAAATTAAAAAAATATTTTTCACTGGAACAACGTATCTTTTCCTTTTCATTTCTTTACTTATTTTACTTTTTCAATTTCATCAAAAATTTAATTAAATTCTCAAAATTAGATATCAAGCAGCCGCAGCATTTGGATATCTCAGCTTTTTCGCATGGTCTGCAAGTACTTTCTATGCATTCAAGAAATTCAGAGAAAACTCAAATGTTTCTTCACTTTCCTACTCTGATGTTTAATTTCAATTAAAAAAAGGAAAAAAGAAAAAAAAAAGTGATTCTATTATTTATTTGTTTATGATCATTATTTTTTCCCTCTCACATTCTAAAAACTCCAAATCTTGTTTCTTCAATTGGTGCATTGAGTGAAACACTTAATCCCATTCCAAGGCATCGACGGGTATCTGCAGGGTTAATAATTCCATCATCCCAGAGTCTAGATTCAAGGTTAATTTTATTTTAAAAATGAAAATGGAAATGGAAAGAAAAATATACCTTGCACTTGAGAAGTAAGGATGTCCTTCTTTTTCGTATTGATCAATGATTGGTTTCTTGAATTTTTGTTCTTCGTCTGCACTCCACTAAAGAATTCAAAATTGTGAGAATGGGAGATAATAAAAAAAGTTTTTTTTTTAAAAAAAAAACTTACACTAACTCCTTGTCTTGCTTTGGCATCTTTTGTAACAGTTGAAAGGACTGAGGCAGCTTGTTCTCCTCCCATTACACTAATTCTTGAATTTGGCCACATCCATAAAAATCGGGGACTAAGATAATTAGAATTATTATAATTAAGTCCAAAAAAAAAAGAAAAGAAAAGAAAAGAGGGAAAGGAAAAGGAAAAGAAAAGAAAAGAAAAGAAAAGAAAAGAAAAGAAAAGAAAAGAAAAGAAAAGAAAAACCTATAAGCTCTACCACACATTCCATAGTTACCTGCACCAAAACTGCCACCAATCAAAACTGTAAATTTAGGGACTTGTGCACAAGCAACTGCATTTACCTTTTATTTTGAAATAGTAATTTTTCAACAAAAAAAAAAAAAAAAAAAAAATGATTTCTTTTATTTACCATTTTAGCTCCATTCTTTGCAATACCACCATGTTCGTAAGATTTTCCTACCATAAATCCTAAAAAAAAAAAAAATTACAAAAGATATGAAACATAATTCTAAAAAAAAAAAAAAACCAGTAATATTTTGTAAGAAAATAAGAGGAATTTTGCGTTGTGAACATAATTCAATGAAATGTGCTCCTTTCAATGCTGACTCAGAGAATAAGATACCATTATTTGCAACAATACCAACATTATATCCATAAATTCTTGCGAATCCTATTGTTTCATAAAATATCAAAATATATTCAAAACAAACAACAAAAAAAAAAAAAATCTTGCCAGTGACTAAAGTATCTCCATATAATTGTTTAAATTCATCAAATTCACTACCATCAACTACTCGAGAAATAACTTTTCTAATATCAAATTGTTTTCTAAGATTATCTCCAACAATTCCACCAAGTTCATCTGCTGAAAAAAGTGGTTCTTGAGATTTTAATAATGTTGCCTAATTTTTTTTTTTTTTTTTGAAAAAGGAGAAAAAAAATAAATGAAAATGAAAAAAATACTCTAGGTTGTTTTGTGTAATTGAGATTTTGGAAAATGGTTCTACAAATACTAAGAGCATGTGAATCATCAACAGCATAATGATCAGCAACTCCAGAAATTCTACAATGAACATCTGCTCCTCCTAAATTTTCTGCTGTTACTTCCTCTCCTGTTGCAGCTTTTACCTATTACAAAAAAATAAATAAACATAAAATAAAATAAATAAAATAATAAAAATTTAAAAAAAAATGTTAAGAAAAAAAGAAAAGAAACCAATGGTGGTCCTCCTAAAAAGATAGTTCCTTGATTTTTAACAATAATTGTTTCATCTGACATTGCAGGAACATAAGCACCTCCAGCAGTACAAGATCCAAGAACAACAGAAATCTAATTATGAAATTTGAAAAGGGAAAAAGTATTTCAATAAGTCCAAAGAAGAGTTTCTTTTTTTTTTTTTTCCTTGAAATCTTACTTGAGGGATTCCCATTGAAGACATAGTTGCTTGATTATAAAAAATTCTTCCAAAATGTTCTTTGTCAGCAAAAAGACCAGCTTGATTTGGAAGATTTGCACCTCCAGAATCGACTGTATTATTAATATATTATGATTATTAATATTTATTATGATCCCCTTTTTATGTTTCATTTTTGTAAGAAAAATTGTACCAAGATAAACACATGGAAGTCTATTTTCTCTAGCAATTTCTTGTGCTCTAAGATGTTTTTTGACTGTAATTGGGTAATAAGTTCCTCCTTTAACTGTAGGATCATTTGCAATAATCATAGCTTCAATTCTAATCAATTTACAATGAAATGAATGAGCAAGTAAATAAATAATGAAAACAAAAATATGAATTTTTAAATAAATAAATTAAATAAATAAGACGAACCCTTTAATTCTTCCGATTCCAGTAACAATTCCTCCACTTGGGACATTGTCTTTGTATAATTGATATCCAGCAAATTGAGAAAGTTCAAGGAAAGGAGAACTTTTTTTTTGATTTATTTATTTATTTATTTATTTTTAAGAATGAATTTAAAAAAGTTAAAAATTTACTCTGGATCAAGGACATGATTAATTCTATCACGAGTTAACAATTTTCCTTTAGAGAGATGTCTTTTACGTGCATTTTCATCTCCACCTTTAAAATTTGAGAAGAATTTTAAAAATCAATTAAGAATTACCTATCAAAAAAAAAAAGATACCCAACTTAATGTGTGCAGATTTTGATTCAAGATCTTGAATAAGTTCACTCATTCTTGCGGCATTATTCTTTTTTTTTTATGCATAAATAATTATTTAGGAATTGATATAAAGAAAAGGTTTTAAAAAAAGAACTTACTTTGAAATCTTCAGAGTTTGTATCAACAGATCCATCAAGAATATTGTTAGCGAAATCTCCTCGATAACCTCTCGATAAAATCCTAAAATTGTAAATAAATAAATAAAATAAAATTAAACTTCATTAACAATATTCAAATAAAAGAGAAAAAAATCAAATTTCTTCATTGAATTTAAAAAGGTATTTCAATTCAATTTAATTGGCAATATTTAAATAAATAATATAATAATTCAAAATTTCTCTTCATTTTAATTATTTCTCTTGCATTTTTAATTAAAATAGAACAATAATAATAATAATAATATGAAAAGATTTCTATTCTGCTCTTCTATTCTTAAATTAAGTTATTGTTTTAGAGTTAAAGTTAAGTTGAGAATAGAATATTGAGTTGAACTCATGGGGTTAATAATGTGTTTTTCTATTGAATTTCTTTGTAATTTTTTTTTGAAAGGAACCAACAATAATGATCAGAGATATGAATGAGTTGTATTTGAGTCATATTTGAGTGATATTGTTTAAGGTTGTTGGAGTTATTGGAGTTAGTGAGTATGAGCTGTGAATGAGGTTGAGTTAGTAAAGGGAAAGGGAAAGGGAAAGCGAACGGTGAGAGTCGTGGGAAGACAGATCGGGTGAGGGCGGACATCTCTGGACTCCAGAAAAAGATAACTTTTTTTTTTTATCTTCTTTTTGAAATCACAGACAAAGTGAACCAAAGCAAAGTTTCTTGTTGAACTGATTAGAAAGAAGATGAATAAAGTTCAATCTTATTGCTCAAGAAACAGAAAAATAACAGATGCATTCAAAAACTCAATTTTTTTCAAAGATTTTCAATGAAAAAAAAAAGATTTTGAATGATTTTTTTATTTTATCCACTTTGAAACTATTCCTTTACAATAATTTTGAACATATCCTTTCCATCTAGATTTTCGAATGGATATCAAAAACTACAGTCATATTTCTCCCACATGTCAACCTAAAAATTATAACAAAGGAAATCCCAAAGAAATGAAGAGTCTATCAAAGAAAAATTGAAGAAAACATAGGAAATGGCTTCATTCTTGGTCGATCAAGGAGCTAAAGTGAGGAAGAAAAAAAAATAAGAATGAAATACAGTTTTAGTTTGTAAGTTTTTTTAAAATTTTTGTTTGTTCTTTGTTTTTTTTAAAAAAAAATGGAAATAAGTATTTCAAAGTGTTGTTTTTTAAAAAGGCAAACCTTAGTGAAATTTAAACTTGAGAAAAAAAGTTGGAGACCGTCTCAGTGAAGGGCTCTGGTTCAACTTTAGCCATTAGAACCATTAGAATCTGATGAAAATGACAATTTTCAAGAATCACAATAAAAGATCATTTGAGACTACCCTTTTTGAAAAAGAGAATTTCTGAAATATTTTTTGAGATACTGACTTACTTTTTAGAGTCCATCCCAAAATGAGAAGTAGACGGAGTGCTCACAACGTCAGAGTCTATCACAACTTACAAGAACTATATTCAAAAACCATGAAACGAGGGTTAGAACTAATTAAAATCCTCACAGAAAAAAAACTGGATCCATTGGACTACATAAGAAAGAGATTGAGGATCACAACAGTTTCAGATAAGGCCTACTTGAGAGCTCTAGTTACTTACCATATTAAAAAGAAGGGAGTGGATGAAGTCAAATTCAGAAAGCTCTATGCCACATGGGTGACTCCGATAATTGTTTGGCTTGATGAAAAGCAAATGGAACTACAAGAGAAAGAGAAAGAGGGAAAAGTTTGTTTTTTTTTTCTGCCATGTTTTTTCTGCCATGTTTTTTTTTTCCAGTTTTAT
>Ga0209960_1003624_pt1 | contig 12955 bp, 13 predicted proteins | sample ThiBiot_500_plan_2_FD_183947 | JGI IMG/M metagenome (GOLD analysis project Ga0209960, IMG submission 183947) | Wastewater bioreactor microbial communities from Cape Town, South Africa - Thiocy_expt_500_plan (SPAdes) | ecosystem: Engineered > Bioreactor > Thiocyanate-remediating >... | reverse complement strand
TTCTAATTCCTTTTTTCAAAAAAAAAAAAGAAAAAGACCATCACTTACAGAAACCCCCACATTTTCCCATATCCAACTTAGAAGAAGGTATTTCTTTTCTTTTCTTTTCTTTTCTTTTTTTTTTTTGTCTTTCTTTGTCGCAAGCTAATTACATTTCTTCCAATTTTAGTGAATCTGGAGAAAAGGTTTCTTACATTACTTTAAGATTGAAATCAATGCTTTTTTTATTTAAAAAAAAAAAAAAAAAAAAAAAAAAAAAAAAAAAAAAAAAAAAACCAAAAAAAAAAAAAAAAAAAATGCAATTCCAAAGAGAAATGATAGTCCCAGAAATGAAAGTCCTAGATATGAAAGTCCAAAACACGAAAGTCCTAGATACGAAAGTCCTAGATACGAAAGTCCAAGAAGATCAAGACAAGAAGAACCTGAATTTAAATCTAGAAGGTTATTGATTTAATCAATTAATTAAAGAACAAAGAACTTATTTACTTATTTCAAACAAAAACAGTGAGGCCCCCAAAGTTGAAAATGAAGAATCTCCAAGAAAATCAAGAATTGAGGTTTTTTTCTTCTTTTTTTTTCTCCATCTAGATTGTTTGTCTAATAAACACAACTATAGAATGGTGAATCTGAACCTCCCAGAAAAACAAGTGTTGAGGTAAATAAATACTTACAATTCTTTTTTTTAAAAATTTTTTATTTATTTACTGATTATTTTAAATATTTCAACTCAAATTTTTCTTATCAGGAAAAAAAAATTGAGTTTGTAACATTGAGAAGATCTAAAGTTATCCCTGCTGACTTTAAGGGAGATGTTGCAAATATCACAAAAAGCCCCACAGCTGGTGAAAAACAAGATGAAAATCTTCCACTCTTTGCAAATGTTAGACTTAGACGTGTTGAAAGAAAATATGAAAATGGAGAGCCATCCTCACCAGTATTTATTTATTTATTTATTTATTTATTTTTCATATCCTCAAAATTATTTTTTATTTATTTAGGAACCTCAAAGAAAGGCTTCTCGAGAAGTTGAATCGTAAATTTTAAATACCTTTTATCTTTATTTTATTTTCTTTTATTTTCTTTTATCTTTATTTTATTTTATTTTCTTTTCTTTTATTATTCATAGTAATGAAAAGCCCGTTTTCGCATCAGTTTCATTGAGAAGGGTTGAATCCAGGCATATTTTCTTTCAACTTTCTTTTTTTCTTCTTCTCTTTTTCAGATAATCGAAAATTTATTATAATTAGCCCAGAAAAAGAAAAAGAAAGAGGAGCTGAAGAGGAACCCCCAAAAGAAGAGCACTTTGCAGTTCCCTTGAGAGTAAATCTTTGATAATTTCCTCAAAAAAAAACAACCTTGAAAGCATGATTAATTAATATTTAATTATTTAGAAAGTCGATTCTCCCCGTGAAGTACCTTCCAACTCAGAAAATAAATTAGAGGGTGGAGCACTTTTCCGTTCTGTTTCATTAAGAAGAACAGCTCAAGCACCTGCTGACATTAAGGGTGATGTTGCAAATATTTCTAAAAGTCCTCTTGCAGAAGATAAGGCCGAACAACCCATCTTTGCAAATGTCCAACTCAAAAAAGTTGAAACAGAAGCGTAATTTTCTTTCTTTTTTTTTTTAAAAAAAAATATCTCATCAATAGTTCTTAACACTTTCCTTTTTTCCCTCATTTATAGTAGAAATTCTGAAGCTTCAGGAGTAGAGGTAAATTATACTTTTTATTTTAATCTTTGAATAAAATGCTTAACTTTTATTTTTTTATTTTTTTTTTTCAAACTATCCACAGAGTTCAGCTGGTGAATCAGAAGGTGCTTCAACTGAACCAAAAGTAATTTTTTTTTTCTTTTTTCTTCCGTTTTATCTTTCTTGAATACTTTTTTCATATCTTTTAATAATAATCAGAGAATGCAACCAGTTCGTAAAAGCCATTCATTCACTAGACGATTTGTTGCAGATAACTAGTTATCAAAAGCTAAACACCATAAACTATAATGATAATAATAAATAACACGAATTGACCTTGCTTTTATTTTTATTTTTCATTGTTTTACATTTTATTTTATTTATTTATTGTTTTACATTTTTTTCTTTAAACAAATAGAACAAGATATATGCAGTTTTCCTTCTTTTTTTCAATAGATTTTCTCCATCTTTTGTCTCTTCCATAAGTGAATCATCAAAACATTTCCAAAGTTTATTCTTTTCATCCCAAACATCACAAATGTAGTGACCTTTTTGGACAAAAAATGAAGAATTTATAAAACAAATAAACAATATATCTATATATTAAAAAAAAAATTACCATTGCTTGCAAGATCTCCAATGTGACTAACGATACTATGCAGAGAGTAGTCTAAAGGAACATTTTCTTTGCTCTGTCCTTGAATAGGAAGTTGGTTCAAACCATTTTGAATGAAAGTGTTCGGCTCTTCAAGATCTATAGAAATTATGTTTTTATAATCTTTTGATTGATTTTCCTGCTCTTTTAAACTTTCTTTTAATGCCCACTGAAATTGTTCTTCCTCTGTCATCTATTATATTGTTTATATTCCAAGAAATGAAAAAAAAAAAAAAAAAAAAAAATTTTAAAAAAAAAAAAAAAAAAAAAAAAAAAAAAATTTAAAAAAAAAAAAACTTGAGTTAAATCAGGTCCAGTTAAATCTTCCACTTCAAAAAGTTTCCTTTTTATACCTCTTGACTCTTGTTGAACTGAATCTGAATTAACAGAATGAGAACGTAAATTGTTCTCTGTCTTTACTTTAATTGGAGAAGGATGATTTGTTTGACTTGAGCAATATTCATCTAAAAGTTATTTTTTTTGTTTTTGTTTTATAAAAAAAATGGAAAAAAAATGGAAAAAAAATGGAAAAAAGAAAAAGAAAAAAGAAAAAAGAAAAATGACAAAATTACCTAAATTAATAGATTGATCAATTACAATAGAAGCATTATCTTTTTGGTATGCTTGAGTTTCATAATCAACTTTAAATCTTTTGAGGTGTACGATTAAAATTCTTGGAAGGGATGAGATAACATTGATAAAATTTGCTTTTGAATTATTACATTTTTCACAAACATGATCAACTTGTTCAATTGAATAAAATGCTTGTAATAGAATATTAATATTTGGTTGAAATCTATTCATTTTAATTTAATTTTTCTTTGAATTAACTTTCTATTTCACAAAAAAAAAACAAAAAAGAAAAGAAAAGAAAAAAAAGAAAAGAAAAAAAAAAAAAAAAAAAAAAAAAAAAAAAAAAAAAAAAAAAAAAAAAAAAAAAAAAAAAAAAAAAAAAGAAAAATTACCCATCAAAATTCAAGATATCCAAAGAGATTCCACGATGAACACTCTCATTTTGAATTTCATTTTCACACTCTTGACATACAATTAAAGTTTTAATCTTCATTTCAAAATTGGAACTAATTGGATCAAGAGGAAGAACAGTTTCCTTTGCTTCTTTTTGAGGAACATCATCCGGCTTTTGACAATGACCAACAAGTTCCTTTTGAAATGCCTCCAGAATTTCACTCAAAAATTCGTGAGCATCCTATTCTCATATTTTTTCAAATTTATTTATTGATTGTTATTTTTTTTTTTTACTAAAAAAATATTCACCTCTTGTTTACTTGATAAAAATTTATTTGCAGTTTTACTAATACAATTTTTAATTTCCAAAGGACTTACTACTGTGTATTTACTTTTATTTTGAAGTACAGTAATAAATGCTCTATTATTTATCGATTTTTTTTTTTTTTTATAGGTTCAAAGAATTTTAATTGATGAATTAAATTACTTGTATAAACTATTTGATTGATTTAATACAGGAGATGTCATAAATCTTGGATCCATTAGATCTTGAGTAAATGGGTAAAGATTTGTTAATGATTGAAGAACACTTGAAACATAACATGTATTTCCAAGATTTTTAAATCTATTACATTGAAGTACAGAAAAAAAGAGAAAAAAAAAAAAAAAGGAATTGAACAAAATAATGGAAAAATATAGAAATCTAAATATTTACCCTTCAGTCTTTGTTGGACTTGGTTTCGGTCTTGAAAAGATTTTTGTTGTTGGTAAAATAAAATTTCTTTTAATTTGTTGAGATGTTACAGGAAGCTTTGGAAAAAGTTTTGAAGGTAAAATTCTAGGTTTTTCATTTTTTTTGGGTTCATAATGTATTTTCAAAGGTTGTTTTGTTCTATTATTTTCCAAAGCTTCTTTTAAGATAGTATCAATCCTTTCATTGGTTCCATTTGATGTATTTGATGCATTTGCCAAAACTATTAATTCGGGCTACATAGAAATATTAGGAATTAGAAAATTGGGAACTAAAAATGTCATTTTATTTTGAAGTATTACTTGCTTCGAACTTGAAATTGAAGATTTTTCATTTAATGTGCTTGATTCATGAAATGGAGTTTTTTGTCCAGCTATTTATTTTTATTTTTATATTTTGGCATTTCTCAAAATTTTAAAATTTCAACATTTGACGAATTCAGCCTCCTCAATTAATTTCTTTGGTTGATATTCAGGAATATTTTCCTTAATACTTACTAAGTTAGCTATTTTCCTATCAATTAGTCACAAAAATTAAAATTTATTTACAAGACATAACTATCCTACCTCCAGATTTATATATAATGCCGAGAACATCTTTAAATTCTAAAAAATCTTCGAGATTTTCTGTTACAGTGATTCGTATTGATACATTAGCACGAAGCAGTATGAGGATCTGATTCTCTTTCGAAGAAAATATTTTCAAAATATTGTCTGTAAGCTAACCATTTTTTTATTGATTTGAAAGTTCAAAAAAAAAAAAAAGAGCTCAAATGCTTGAGGTTTAGAAAATAAATTACCAATCTCTTGAGATATTGATGATCAAATCCAATGTCAATGCATATATAAATTCCTCCATTGTCTTAAAATTTGTGGTAGGAAAAAAAAAAAGTTTTTTTGTTGATTTTTTTTTTTTAGAAGCACGAAGTTTTCATCAATATTTCTATTAAAAAAGCCAAATACCTTGAACAAGAAAACAATATCCTTCATGTGATTTGTTCGAAACGACGATTGTTCCCTTTATTCGATAAGGGCTCTTCATTGAATTCCAATAGGTCATTGAGTTAACCCAATACTTTTCTTTCTCTTTGCTCTTCTTCTTGACTATTCATTTAATTAATTATGCAATGAAATAAACTCACTAGAAAAAAAATTCAAACCTTAATAACTATGATTCAAAACAGCTTTTTTGGATAGATCCTATTATTTTATTTTTCGATAATGTTAATACAATCAACTCACCAATTGTTTAAAAGCACTCAATAACAATTAATTGCTATATTGGTTTTTGAATAAAATAAATTATGCAAAGAAATTTCAATTGTCTCAAATATGGTGGATATTATAAAGTTATAACTCAATCCAAATATTAGAAATTGATCCTTCAAAATTAAGTTTACTATCAGCAATTGAATGAAAAAATTGCTCTTGAGTTCTTAAATTTAATGGTTTGTCTTGCAAGCAATTCAAAAAAAACAAAAACTAAAACTAAAAAGTGATTCCAATAATAATCAATCTCCTCACAAGAATTGCAATTGCAATTGTAACTTTAATCACTCCACAATCCTATATCCTATTAAATAAACAGAGCTCGAAGTAGGTGGGTAGGTCACTATTAAATTCATTGCTCATCGAAAAAAAAATTTGCAAAATGAAAAAAAACCGTTACAAAAATTTGCTGAAGTCAAGTTTTTTTGGAATTCCCTAACTCAAGAGATATCTTGATAAGTCAAACGAATAATATAAACATCACAGATTTCTTTAATTAATTCGTGGTCCACTCTCGAATGAATATAATATCACTTCACAAAGGTTTGATTAGGTGTTTTTTTCTTTTCAAGGATTGAACCAGCATTTTGAAAATAATAACATGAACACAATCGCATCTAAAACTTTATTTGTTTAATATTACAGCTTGCAGGTCCCATTCGTTAGTTCTCACTTTGAACTTGTCAACTAAATCTACTTATAACAAATTAATTCAACAAACTAATTGAAATTCAAGTTTCATCGATTTACTGATCTTTTTGTCTCCAAAATCAGTATTTTCTTTGAAAGCGAATTGATGATGAAGGAAATCAAAGTTTTGTGAGCTAATTGTTACTCTCAATGATTCTATTTGTCACAAGACCTTTATTGGACTCAAAAATAACAAAGTTCATGAGTTATTTGAGTAAATGTAAACTTCGATTGCTTCTTCTTCAAAAGGTTTTTCCATCAATAAAAAACTTTTTGGGGAAGCCCTTTTTCATCGATTTTTTTTTTCTTTCTTCCATTCATTTCTTCATTCATCCTTTGCAATTTTTTGAGAATAAAACAACACCAACTTCAATTTTTTTGAATCATAATCATAAGAGGTTTGTTAAATATTTGTAATTTTGTTAAAACAAGATGATAAATTGAAATTTAAAAGACAGAAAGAAAGAGATTTTGTTGAGTTCTTTTTCTTTAAAATTTGGGGAAAAATCAAATCAAAAGGAAAAAAAAAAAGTGGAAAAACCTATTTTTCAACAAAAAAGTATAAATAGTTCTTCTTGAATTTTTTTCTTTTTTTTTTTCAAATAAACAAATAATCAAACCAAACCAATATAACCAAATACAAAAAGTCAAACACAATGAAACTTACAATCTGTCTCTTAATTGGACTCATCTTTGGTCTTGCTTCAGCTCTTGGACCAGCACCAGGAGTTTATCAATCAGAATGTCTTGGATTTAACCTTCCCAATTCACCAAAAGCTTATGTCTTGATCACTGCAAAGTTTGGTGCTGATGAAGTCGATATGATTTATGACACTTATGCTGTTGAAGATTGTCCAAGATTCTCTCAACTTAGCTCTGTTCTCTTCTCTGGTCCTTATTCAATCGGAGGTATTTTAATTTGATTTACTTTTTCATTCTTTCATTTTATGATTTTTCATTTTTTATCACTTCTTTGAATTGTTTGCATTCTTTCATCAATTATTTTAAAAATAATTTTGATTATTGCAATTCTTTTTTTTAAAAAAAACTCAATTCATTAATTTTCATTCACCCATCTCATCACTTTTCAATTTCATTATTTAATTCTAGCACATCATGATGTCTCAAACCCAATCCAAGGAGCATCTGATCCTTCTGAACTCAACTTTGAATTCACAACAGCAAATTTCACAGCAACAAATGTTCTTTCTGCAAAACTTGTTGAACTTCTTTGTGGTTTTGAAAATGTTGAACCTCATGTTCCTTTTGAATTTTTAGAACCTGGATGCAAAGCTCTTGGTCTTCCTCCTCATGATGAATGCTCCATGATTTATGATGTTATTCAATATACTCAAGATGCAGTTTATTTCGCTCTTCCAAGTGAAAAAGGATTGCTCATTTGTGATTCTGCAAATCGTGCTTCTGTTATGAACACCTCTCCTTTTGTCAAACATTAAAAAAAAAGGAATTTCTTTTGATATTTTCAAGTGAAATAAATACTTTTTTCAAAATTTAAACGTTTTTTTTTTTTTATTTTTCTTCAAAAGTGAAACAAGTATCAAATCAATGAACAATTAATGTTGTGATTCAGGATTTTCCTCCTTCAATTTTGAAGAACGATTCGAATCAAAGAGATCTTTCACATTCATTTTTTTGATAGGTTTTTCCTCCTTTCTGCCAAATGAAAAATGAAAAATGAAACAATCCTGTTTGATTTTGATTCATTTTGAAAGTAAAAAAAATAAACAAACGAACTAACTCTTCATTCAATTTTCTTTCATTGCTAAAGGAATGTTTTGTCCCCTTTGTTGTTTCTGTTGTCATTGTGTTGTTGTTTTTGTTGTTTTTGTTGTTGTTGTAGCGCCACTATTCGAATGAATAAATTGACCGTTAATTCCCTTATTTAGTGCAAAAAGAAATTAGTATTTAGAGAAAATCAAACAAACCTTCGCGCCACTCCTGTTCTTCACAGCTTTTGAATTCAAACTGTCTTTATTCAACTCGTCTTCATTAAATAAATTTTAAAACACAGAAATAACATCCAAACACAACACACTACATACAAAATACAATCACATCAATTGTTGTGTAATAATATTACAATTATCCAATAATATCAACCTTTTGACTTTGTTTGCTTCTTCTAGGAGATAGAAATTTTCTATTTATTTATAATTGACTCAGTTATTATTTTGAAAGCAAAATACATTTCACAATTAATGAAATTGAATTTAGAAAATACTTTTACTAATTGTTTGTCAAATAATTGTGATTTTTATAATTTTATTTGATAATTATTTTTTTTTTTTCATAAAAGAATTGAGACAATAACAATTCTCCTTCTAATACCTATTTGAATTCTGATTCATTTTACTCACTTCCAATTCAATTTTTATTAACTTCAATATATTTTTCAATAAGTAATTGTAATTAAAAAAATTATTTATGCTTCATAATTCAAAGTATTTTGGCACTAACTCCAACTTTTATAAAGTCAAACATATTCAATTCAATTCCAATATTCACAATTTCAATACTTACTTTCAATATTGTTTAAAATATTCTCTAACATTCAAAAACAAAAATAATAGAAACCCAATTTTGCACTGTATTTGTATTCTGTTTTATTAAAAAAAAATTCTTTGTAAGTTGTACTTTTGTTAAATGCCCAAAGCTTTGGAGTTGTCCTTTCGTTCATCAAGAGCTTTTGAAAGAGTCCAAGAAATGAAGTCATTCTCATGCGAATGTTGCTCAATGGAAGCAGATTTCCATTCAACTGTTGAATGCAGATGCTATTGTCATTCATGCAAAAATTTTGACCAAATTCAACAACAAAACCATGAACAAGAGTTACATTTTATTCAAATGCAACGTCAACAACAAGAACAAATTGAACAACAAAGACAAATGGAATCCCAAAAACAAATGCAATATCAAAAACAAATGGAATTGGAACAACAACAAATGTTATATTTGCAAGGTAACTTTCATTTATTGCTTGAATTTGTTTTTTCCCATTAATTTTTTAACGATTATAATAGAAATAGAAACCAGAAAGAGAAGAGTTGAAATTGACTTTTCACCTTGTGGGGTATTTTTTCTTCTTTGCTTTACATTTATTTATTTCAAATGAATCTTTCTTATTTTAATTCAAAAACAAAATCTTTATAGAAAAAAATGAGAGCTCAAGACAATTTTGAAATTATCCACGTCCAAAGAGATGGCTGTTAAATCAAAAACAATTTTGTAATGCAAAAAAAAAAAACAAAAAAATCAAAAATCAAAAATCAAAAAGAGTTTTTCAAAAAAAAAAAGAATGAGTGTACCAATAAATAAATGAAAAAAAAAAAAAAAACTATTGTTACAAATGAATATTATTTCTAGCACGAACAAAAGGAATTACATCTCTAATATTATCCATTGAACATAAAATCATCATTAATCTCTCAAATCCCATTCCAAAACCACCATGAGGAACTGATCCATATTCTCTTAAATGTATATACCAATCAAGTTCTTTAAGTTTATTTTAATTCAGAATTAATTATATTTTGTTTGAGTTGTAAAAAAAAAATTTTTTTAAAAAGTTACCCTTTGGATCTTTTAATTTTGAAACTTCTTGTTTTAATTTCTAGAAATATTTGGTTTTTTTATTGAAAAGCAATCATTCAAAAATATATATAAACAAATAAAGAATCAATACCTCAAGTCTTTCCTCACGAAGACTTCCTCCTACTAATTCACCAATACCTGGAAATAATAAATCAAAAGAAGCGACTGTTTTACCATCATCATTTTCTCTCATATAAAATGGTTTAATTTGTTTCGGATAATCAGTCACAAAAACTGGACTTTCATCAAATAATTTCTTTTTTTTTATTTTAATCATTATCAATTGAAAAAAAAAAAAAAAAAAAAAAAAAAAATTACTTCACAAATAAATTTTTCATGTTCTGTTTGAAGTGAAGATCCCCAGACAGGTGGAAATTCAAACTTTACTCCTTCTTGAACTTTTTTTTCTAATTTTTCTATAACTTCTGTATATGAAATGATATGGAATGGTTCATTAATGTATTTATCAAGTTTGTGTTTATTTGGTTGGACCTTGATTGTGATTATTAATTTTGGAGATTCATAATTAAGAAACAATAAAAAGAAAGAACTCATTTTTTTTTTCAAAAAAAAATACCCATTTTTCAAAAAATGCAATATCCTCAGGACAATCTTTCAATACTGCTTGCATAATTGATTTAATACACTTTTCTGTTAAACTTAATAACTCTGGTAAATTTAAGAAAGATTGTTCTACCTTTTTTTTAAAAAAAAATTATTTTGTGGAAAAAAAAAAAAATCTTATGTAGTAAATTTAAAAAGTACCTCTAACATCCAAAATTCTGCAAGATGTCGTCTTGTATTTGAATCTTCTGCTCTAAAAGTTGGACCAAAAGTATAAACTTTTGATAAAGCTGATGAAACTATTTCTGCATGCAATTGTCCAGAAACTGTCAAGTAAGCTGACTTTCCAAAATATTCAGACACTAAAATGAGATATGATAGTTTATTTTCCCTTTAATTATTCATTTGATAATAATAAAATAAAATAAAATAAAATCAATCTTTACATTTTCCATCAATTATTTTATCGTGAGGAGAAACAAGTTTGAATAAATCTCCTCCACCTTCACAATCGTTTGTAGTAATAATTGGTGTATGTACATTAAAAAATCCATTTTCCTTTATATTTTCTGAATCAAAATCTTTTAATCAATTAAAATAAGAAGAAAAAAAGAAGAAGTTTTACTTTAAAAAATGAATGAATTCCAAATGATGCTGCACTTCTCATTCTCAAAATGCAACCAAAAATATTTGATCTAGGTCTAAGCCAAGGCATTTCTCTAAGAAACTCCATTGAATGTCTCTTTTTCTGTAGTGGATACTATCAATATGATTGATAAGTTATTAAATTTGAACAATTCATTTTTTTTTTGGAAAAAAAAAACAAAGAAAATACATCAATTGGTGAAGTTCCTATTAAATTAGCATTTGTGACAGATATCTCAACTTGATTTTGTTGTTTTCCTTGTCCTTTAACAAGTTTTCCTTCAACTTCAACACTACATCCAGTTGTTAACCTTTTTTTTTAATACATAAATTATTTATTCTTTTTGGCAAAGAGTTTGAAAAGAAAATGAAAAATTACTCTAATAAATTGTGGTCCTCAAACACAGCTTGGATGTTATTTACAGTTGAACCATCATTTATCTCAACAAAGAGGACATTCTTATGTTTTCTAATTGTCTTCACAAGTCCTCTCACATTAATAGTCTCTCCTTCTTTCTCTAACAATGAATCTTTCACGCTTCTAAATGTTGAGAGTGAGCGAAGGCATCGCCTGAACATCTTCAACTTGATTTTATTATTTTCTAATTAGCTTTCAAATTATTATTCTTTAAACATTCGAAATCAAATTCACTTCATAACATTCTTCATCAACTTAGTATCAATCTCAAAATCAACTAATCGATGTTAGTCATTTACTAACTTTAAGAGATGTTGATTAAGAAATCTCAATTCAATTAATAGATTTTTTGTTTAAGATATAATTGTTGAAAGAAAGCTCATATGAATATAAAACTCTCATTAGATTCCGATTATCCACCAATTTGAAATTGAGTTGAGTTGAATTGAGTTAATTTGGCATTTATTTCCATTATGCTGATTTGAAAAAAGTTTTATCAATTGCTTTGAAAGAAAGTTCAAAAAAACAAAAAAAACAAAAAGGATTGCAAGTTATTATGATTCTTATTAAATGAAAATTGGAAATGAAATCAAAAATGAATATAAGATGAAATTGGAGGGAAGAGAGCATTGAGTCCAAGTATCGAGTAGGAGCAATCAACCAAAGAAAAGTTGAACAAAAAAAATTTTGAAAATCGACATGTTTATTTGGTTTGTTTCCTTTGAGCTATTGATATTGGTGTTGATGTTGCTCCAAAATGAACTAATTAATCAATCAATCTATCTATCAGTTCTTCAATGAACAATTTTCAACAACACTTTCAAAGATTTTAATTTGTTGAGACATTGAGTTGGAATTGATGCGGCTTCTATATTTTCTTTCTTTGGTCCAATCTCAGTGTTATGGACTTTCAAACTTTCAAATGAATGAGATAATATCACTTCATATATGTCGTTCTAAGCATTATAAAAATTCAAAATACTTTTCTTTTCTTTTCGTTTTCTTCACGATTTCACTTAATCCCAATTATGTGTGTATCATTTTAGACATGGAGTATGTAAAAACACAAATTGATACCATCAGTCAAAATTTCTTCCAATCAAACCTAAAATCTTCAAATCCACTTAATTCTTTAACATTTTCATAAAAGAAAGATCTCAATTTTCCTCAAAGGTGAATAAAATACTTTTATTTCAAATTATTTGGTATCTTTTTCTCCTTCACATTCTAATGCAGTTAGTTTAACAAATACAGATCAATTATTCACTATTTTTTATTATTTTCAATTAATAAAGTGTTTGAAAATAAATAAATTAATAAATAAAGAAATTAATAAATTTACATGAGAGGTCTTGGGTTATTTTGTTGAACTTGGACAGGTTTTCTATTTGCTTCAACAGCATTTTTCCTATTTATTTTTTTTTTTTTTAATTAATTGAAAAAGTCAAAAAAAAAGTCAAAAAAAATGATAAAAACTCACTTCTTTTTGTGTCCAGAAACTAAGTAAGACTAAAATATTTAAAAGTATAAAAGTTTAAGTGATAAGTTTGATAAGTTTGAATTGAAATAGAAATAGAAATAGGGAAACTTTACTTGAAATTTCGAAGAGGAGACAGAGTAAATCATTGTTTGAAAAAGCCACGAGGATGAAAAAAATGGGAAAAAAAAAAAAAAAAAAAAAAAAATTAAAAAAAA
>Ga0209960_1003621_pt1 | contig 12960 bp, 14 predicted proteins | sample ThiBiot_500_plan_2_FD_183947 | JGI IMG/M metagenome (GOLD analysis project Ga0209960, IMG submission 183947) | Wastewater bioreactor microbial communities from Cape Town, South Africa - Thiocy_expt_500_plan (SPAdes) | ecosystem: Engineered > Bioreactor > Thiocyanate-remediating >... | reverse complement strand
CATATTAAAGCGGCTATCTATTTAGGACAGATTCTTGAATTAATCTATTCTGAGTATTTAAACGTACCGCGTGAGGTAATCCGATTGCAGCGTCAACGTTTACTTTATGCTGAAATTTTGCATGAGTTAAACGTTGAGTTGCATCTTGACAAAATCGAACAGGATGAAACTAATTTAAGCCAGAAAGTGCGACTACACACAATCGAAATTAATATGTATCGATTATTATTGACTCGCTCAAAACGCGCACTGGATGTTATTGCTACATTAAAACACAGTGCCCCTTGGTATCGCGATATGATGCGCCAGGTAGATAAATATACTGCACCGTATATCCCTCATATTACCTGGTTTTTTTACGTCCCTAGGTTAATAACTAATTTATCTGTGTTGCTTAAACATATGATTCCAGGAACGTGGATGAAAACTTATGAACGGGAATTACCCAGTAAAGATAGATTCCAAGCGCAACTGCAGCGTCGCTGGTTTGAATTAGCAAATGATTTACCTTGGGTTACGATAGGGGTACTTAATTGTTTCGTCCTAACAGGCCCTTTAGCTGTTTACGGAATTTATTTATCCATTGTATTTTTCATCTATGATGCCTTGGTCTCTTTACTCCGTTATTCGCTTGAAATGGAACGATTATATCGATTAAAAAATTTTTATCTGGATCTGCCCCTCGATGATAATAGCAACAATGGTGAGGACCAGCGAGAATTACTAAAAGCCCTTAATGAACAAATTAAATTCGATACCCTACGTTTAGGGATGCATTTGTTTACGACCACGGTCATCGCTGTTGCAATGTTTTGTGGTGCACCCTTTTTGGCAGGTTTTCCTATGATTCCTTTAGCAGGAGCCCTGGCATTGGTTATTGTCTGCCTGATTAATTTTGCGATGCTCCCCATATTGGAGCATCGACGGCCCCAAGATATGATTGAAAAACCTGCTGAAGGTTGGCGCCAATTAGGCTTTTTTTCTGCACGCACCTCGCAGCGTTTGCAGTTAAAAAACGAGGGAGGTGAAGAAATAGAATTAATGGAAAGTAGAGTGTTTTCTTTTTGAATGCTATGCTTTTGCTAATTTAATTGATCTCAAGGGATAGTATGTCAGCACCTGTAGGGTTACCGCAATTTAATCATATTGATGTTGAAGCAGTGCCATCACATCTTCAGGGGATGTTGCAAAAACATTTGCGCCAAATTGATAATTTACTTCAGGAAAATCCAGTATATACCTGGGATAATCTCATCTATCCATTAGAAGATATGAGTGATGAGCTGGAGCGCTTTTGGTCTCCCTTTGCTCACCTGCATGCCGTAATGGATTCACCAAAATTACGTGAAGTGTACAATGAATGTTTGCCACAACTCTCGGCTTATGAGGCCGCAATTGGTCAAAATCAGCAACTTTATGCAGCGATTAAAGCCATAGAAACCGAGCAGTTAAACGAGATACAAAAAAAGATTCTCACCGATAAATTGCAGGACTTCGAGTTATCGGGGGTGGCACTTCCAGAGCGCGAAAAAAAACGATATGAGGAAATTCAGATTCGCCTGGATGAATTGGGTAATCAATTTGAACATCATATTTTAGATGCCACCCAAGCTTACACGATACATATTACCGATAGCAGGCGTGTTGCAGGAATTCCTGAGCATGCTTTAAATACGGCACGTGAGGTCGCCGCTGCCAAAAATCTTGAGGGGTATGTATTTACTTTAGAATATCCGAGCTATCAGGCGGTAATGACCTATGCCGATGATCGATTATTACGGGAAGAAATATATCAAGCATTTGTTACGCGGGCATCTAATGAAGGGCCCAATGCAGGTACCTATGATAATACGCCCTTAATGAATGAAATACTAACGCTGCGGCAGGAACAGGCGCAATTACTAGGTTTTCCTCACTATGCTGCATTGTCTTTGGCGACCAAAATGGCAGATTCAACCACTCAAGTCATGAGCTTTATGAACGATCTGGTAGGTAAAGCGCAAGCACAGGCTAAGCAAGAATTTGATGAGTTAAAAGACTTTGCTCAAAAAGAATGGCAGCTTGAGTTACAACCCTGGGATATGGCTTATGTCACTGAGAAGAGAAGGCAAGCGCTTTATGAATTATCTCAAGAAGAGCTGCGCCCTTATTTTCCTTTACCGAAAGTGATGACCGGGATTTTTAAAATTATAAAAAATCTCTATGGCATGGAAATGGAGGAAATAAAGGGTGTGGATGTTTGGCATCCGGATGTACGCTGTTATGGAGTTGTGGATGAGCATAATCAATTGCGCGGTTATATCTATACCGATTTATTTGCACGCCCGAACAAACACAGCGGTGCCTGGATGGATTCTCTACAAAGCCGTCGTAAGCTTGATACGGGACACATTCAGCTACCTATTGCAACACTGACCTGTAACTTTGCGAAGGCCTCCGCGAATAAACCTGCAATGTTGTCTCACGATGAATTGACCACGCTGTTCCATGAATTGGGTCACTGCTTACATCATATTCTAACGCAAGTTGATTACTTAAGTGTCTCGGGAATTCATGGGGTGGAATGGGATGCGGTGGAGTTGCCCAGTCAGTTTTTTGAAAACTGGTGCTGGGAGAAAAGCGCGCTTGCTTTACTCACGGCACATGTCGACTCTCAAGAGCCATTACCTTCAGTATTATTTGAGCGTTTATTAGCAGCTAAAAATTTCCAATCCGCAATGGCTATGCTACGGCAGATGGAGTTTGCACTCTTTGACTTCCGTATCCACCAGGAATTTAAACCAGGAAATGAATCCATAGTTGCTGATGTTCTTGCCGCGGTGCGTCAACAAACCAGCGTGAGCCCAATTGCTCCTTATAATCGTTTTCAGCATAGTTTCAGCCATATATTTGGCGGAGGCTATGCTGCGGGTTATTACAGTTACAGTTGGGCAGAGGTACTCTCCAGCGACGCTTTTTCGCGCTTTGAAGAAGAAGGGGTCTTAAATCCAATGACTGGCCATGATTTTTTACATCAAATCTTAGAGGTCGGCGGCTCCTTAAAAGCGGCGGATGCGTATGTAAAATTCCGAGGTCGCCCCGCTACCGTAGACGCTTTATTAAGGCACAATGGTATCGCGCAATAATCTCGAGTCTATTCAATCCAGGCAGATTGGCATCTGCTTGGAAATAGTTTAGGCAACATATAAAACTTCCTTGCTTTTGTGTTATAATTTAAATGACAAAGGGGGCGACCTGGTTTCGACGCGGGTTGCAAAACCGGATGTGCATGCCGAGATTGAGACCTCTCGTAAATCAGACTCACTAAACACAAATGCAAACAATGCAAATTTTGATGACGTTTCTTTCGAGGGCGCTATTGCTGCCTAAGACTTAAACTAATCAACGTGTACTGGCCAAAAACCCAGTGCCCCGTTGACCGAGCTCGCTTATCGGTATCGAATCAACGGTCATAGAAGATAAGCTCGTGTGCTGATGAGTCCCGCATCAGTCCATTAAACTATGGGAACCGCTGTATGATATCTTGCCCGTCGGAGCTCATACAGTTAAAGCAAATGACACGGCTACGCATGTAGACCTGAAGGCAGAGGATCTGCGGACGCGGGTTCGATTCCCGCCGCCTCCACCATATAACTACTTGATTTATAAGTCAAAAATAAATTAACTACAATATAGCGGCTCCATAGCGGCACCAAATAATACTGGGTCTTTCCCAATTACGGGGGCACCTAATCAGCCGCAGAGCACCTTAACACGTACCCTATAATTTTCAAAATTTCGAAACCCATAAGCCCTTCTTTGAATCAATTTCATCTTTCGATGAAACCCTTCTGTTATTCCATTAGATTTGCTAAATCGCCACATTCTAGCCACCTCATCTTTCCAAGAGGTTAAGGTCCTTCCTAATGAGACTAATGCCTTAAATCCACTTTGTTTTAATTCATCCAGCATACCCAAAAAGGTAGGTATCACTTGGCGACACGCACCCTGAGTTAATGCTCGTTTCATTAATAGAGCATGAAGCTGTTGCTGAAATTGATAGATGGCATCAATCGCGGGGTTCTGAATTAAAAACGCGTCTCGTTTCACTTTCTTTTCTGCACTTAAGTTATCCGGTCGAGTTCTAAGCAAAGCCAAGATACCCCTGTTGCTTTTTATCTCACTGGATAATTCTCGATAAGTCATCATGCATTGATGTTGAATTAAACGAATTACATGAAATCTATCCGCCACAATCAGGGCATTAGGGAAGTACTTTTTTACTATCGAACGATACGTGCTACTTAAATCCATACACACTACTTTTACTCGTTCTTTTCCAGGTAACCGCTCTAGATAATCCTTCAAGTCGCCTTCACTTCGTCCCTTTACTACATCATATATTTTATGGTTTTTCAGGTCAAAAAAGGTGGTGGCAAAAAGTATAAGCCGACTTCTTTCTAACATGTTTACTTTGACAATGACCACAACGCGCTAAACGACTACAGCGAACATCTAATAGTCAGAGGCCAGTTTTTTCTAATTTCTCGCGGCGCAATTTTGGGGAGAGGATCAATTGTTTATCAAACGGATTTTTGAAATGCTTGACCTTTTAATGCAATCTCTGTACAATAAAGAATCATATTATCTTCTAGGTGATTTAAATGACTGCGACTAAAATCGAACAAGTACCAGTAGAGCCTGCTTATACTAAAATTTTGAAAAGCTATACTTTAATTAACGGCGAGTATCAACGTGTCCCGACACACTGGTATAAGGTTGAGGAATTACAGGCACTAAAACCTGAAGAAAGATTGTTAGACAAAATTTTTGGTGACGAAGATTTTGTCATTCCTCCACAATACAGTGGACGCACCCTTGTTAAAGCAAAAGTAGGTAAACTGTTTGTTGAATTTCAGCCAGGTGGGAAAGGCTCATTCAGACTTACAGCTTATTACATTAATCAGCATACCAAGCAAATGTCTACTTTTTTAAATTTAAACATGGAACGTTATCCTGAAATTCTTTTCGAAAACATCTTGCCTCTATCCCTCATGGCTTACTACCCAGCTACAATGGTAGGAAATAGAAACCCTAATCTTCCGAAGTTTCATTGTGCTTATGAATTGAAACAATTATTCACCAAGCTTATATTGGGTTCTGATTTAACTCATGATGAGCTAAGAAAATTTAGGGAAAATTATTATACACTGTTTCTTGATACAGCAATGTCTATTCAATCATTAGAAAACGGCAAGAATGCCCCTGCATCCACTCCCCCTTTGCCTCAAGCTGACTCCTCAGAAAATCAATCAAAGCGCGATGTAGCATCATTTATGGCTAACTTGGAACTGAAACCACAATCTTTATTCGAAGTTTCAACAAAGATTGCGGCTATCTTTTTAACTAGCTTATATATTTCCAAAGAGGAAATAAATTCGGTATTACGAGAATATGCTGTGGCTAAGGGGCAAGACTTCGCAACACTTGCTCAAAAGAAAGACTCTCTGAGTAACACTATACTTGATACGCAAATTGATAAAGGTCGGTATCCACTTAAATCTTTGTTCGATGAAGATAATCTTTCAATGTTGCAAGAGGCCTTTGACCTACCCTCTAAGGCAGCAGAAGTTAAGCCCGCAGCAAGCAATAACAATAATTTAAGCGAAAACGCAAATAAAGCTGCAGAAGTTAAGCTTTCAGCCAATAATAACCCAATCGGTAACTTATCTAAAGCTGCAGAGTTAGACCAAATGATTTGTGCAAAAGTTAAAGAACGTGGTTTTAAGGACTTAAAACAACAGAAAATGGCTTATCTAGATTTATTAGAACAAGAATTTGCAACTACGAAAGTTGATAGAAATGAATTCGCCTCTTATCTATTGGACCATCCAAAACATCTCTTAAAAGAAGAGCGTTCTTTTTTCAAATTTTCCGATAAATTTAGTAATGAAACCGCATCTATGCGTGCTGCTTTAGATATTTTAGAACAGAAACCAACCAACAAGTGGAGCATTTCACCTTCTTCTTAATTCTTCTGCTGCTGGTGTCTCTGCCAGCAGAAACTTCTCTTATCAATTGATTAGAGTAATATAATCCGTAAAATATCCATCATAGTTTAGTATAAAAAGCGCAAAGGAAAAATTCAATAATAAATTCGAGTTGGGAATCAGCTGAAATAAATACCACCTAAACACGAACGACCTAACTTTCATAAAATGCGGTAGGATTCTAGCCTTACTCCCATTCTAATTTGTAACTTTTACGCTGTAATTGAGGCCAGTTGTACAAATTGTACGATTAAAACCATATGAGTTAGCACGAAATACTATTCCTTGAGACAAGAATAAAAAAAGCTATTTGACCTATATGTCCTTAATAATGAATTAAATTTTTTTAAAAAAAGGAATTGTCTTGGAGAATACTTGGAAAACATTTAAAAATTTTGTTGAAATTTGGGAAAGTTTAAATACGGATCGATATTATCACTTACTCTCGATAGTTGATGACTATGATGATATACAACATATTTCTGAATGCTACATAGAGGGTATTTTTGATCCCATAACAAAAAAAATAGAAATTGATTTTTCAGTTCTTGAGTTGAAGATTCAAAAGTTAGAAAAAAATTGATAGAAAGTCAAAAAATCATTTTATATGCATATTTTGCATTAATTATTTAATTAGTACTAAAATGATGTGGTATTCAAATAATAGAACTTAATTTGTGATTTATTATTTTAGGTGACAGCTCCAGTTGTGAACTGGGCGATAACCTGATTGTAATGAGCTGTCTGGTATCCATCTTGCATAAGTTTTAATTACCATTTCAACATCAACATGTCCTAGTTGTTTGGATACCCACATAATATTTTCTCCTTGAGATAACATCATTGAGGCGTATGTGTGGCGCGTTTGGTAGGTATTACGATATCGAATATTGGCTCTTTTTAAAATATGCATCCATTGGGTACGGCGAATTTGCTGTGATGTTTCCCAAGGTTCATTTGTTTGTGGATTATGAAATACTCTTCCTTTGAAAGAAAAAGTATATTGCTTCTGCAATTCTAATGCTTCCAATGCTGGCTGTAATAATAGTACATCCCGGATTCCTGCTTCCGTTTTTGGCCCTTTTGCTTGTTTTGCCACAATTGTTTCTTCAACATGAATAATTTGATTTTTCCAATCGATGTCCTCCCACCTCAAACCAATCAATTCAGATACACGTAAGCCAGTGAAAAAAGCAAATTGAAACAATAGCCTTACCTGTCCTTCGGCTTTATTTAATATTGCTTTAATTTCATCAATGCTAAATGGATCTGGTTTGTAATCACTCTTTTTTGTATCTTTATTGAGTAATTTATCGACAATAATGCTATTAAGCGGATTTTCTTTAATATATTGGTCTACTAATGCCTGCTCAATAACAGCGCGAAGTGGCGTTAATATATTTGCAGCTGTTTTAGTGGTGCAATTTAGACCTCTAATCCACTTCCTTAGTATAGCCGGTTGCAGATCCTGTATTTGAACCTTATCAAACATGGGTAAGAGATGTCCTTCACAAACTCGCTTGTAGCCTCGATATGTACTAGCCTCTTTAGTAGATTTCGCCTCTGTTAAAAACTCTCTTAGCAATTCCCCTACAGTGATTTTTGACTGAACATGGCCAAAAATATGAGCACGTTTTGAATTTGGAAAGTAATCGGGGTAAGAAAAAGTGCCACGCTCAATAGCATTTAAAATTTCGCCTCGTAAACGCTCTGCATACTTTAGATTAGCAGAAGTAGCCTCTATTTTGAGAGTTTCAAAACAACGCACCCCTTTGTAATAAAAACTGAGTCTTAGCGTTGTTTTTCCAGAAGGCCATTTTCTAACTACAACCCCGCTTGCAGTTTTTGGAGTGTCGCCTGATCGCCGTTTTCCACCCATCGCTCTACCTCCACTAAATTAACCCATAAATTACCATCTGGTCCTAATTTACAATGCAGCCCATCCAGCCACATGCCACGTTTACGCTTACAGTGCACTGCATTGATAGTGTCTCCAGTGTCCTGGCAATATTTTTTTAGTTTTACCCATTTCATAATCAAAAATTCCTTTATTTACGAGAATTATCCAGCGAGAGAGTGATTCATTTTATGCTTGGTAATTTCGAGAATAATTTGATAAAGCTTTACTAGTTGTATTTCTGCTTTAAAACTTTTTGGTATAGCGTTATGACAATAAATAGCTCGAATATTATCAATTGAGGTATCAGATAGATCCGCAATGTTTTTAAGGGTGTAGCGAGTTGAGTCTAGAATATACTGTATCATCCCTTTATAGATGTTCAGTTTTAAATGATGATCCATGCTTGAAAGCTCCTAACTGCAAGGCATATCTATTGCGCTGCTGATTTAAATTAATCATTAGAAAATGATTAAGTGATATTTTCATAAATTATGATAATATCTAATTTTACATCGGTGTAATTAGTTACACCAATGTAATTTATTACATGTATGTAACGAAATCAAGATATGTCGACAAATATTTTAAACAAACCTAATGATTTGCTATTAGCTCACACTCTCAATGACTTAATTGACGGTGAGAATAAGCTTACGCCTGCAGCATTAGCGCGAAAATTGGGAATACCTACTAATAAAATTACCAGAATATTAAATGGTGACGTTACTGATCCTAAAGCCAGCACGTTACTGCAAATTGCGAATTATTTTGGGATTTCTATAGAACAATTACTTGGTATCGTGCCCATTATTCGTGAAGGAGTTTCCAGTGCCGAAACAACTCAGTCTTTGCCTATGTATATCTTTAGTAACCCGACAAAAGCAAACAAAGAATGGTATCGATGGGTACCAAATGAAATTGAAGGCGACTACTATGCGCTGGCTATAGACACTGATTTGTATGAGCCCACTTTTCCACAAAATTCATTACTAATTATTAATCCAGATATAACACCAGAAGATCGTTCATATGTTTTTATTAAGAAAAAAGATAATCCTGAGAATAGTTCTATTAAGCAGTATGTTCTTGAAGGAAGCAAAATTTACTTGTACCCTATTAACATTAAACTACCCATAGAAGTATTTGATAATAATATACACGTCGTCGAAGGCGTGATTCTTGAAGTCCATCAAAGGCTGCATTCAAAAAAATAAGTTGTAGGATTTAATAATGGAAAAATTGAATGGAAACAGGCTGTTGCATTTTGTATATCAGCAATTAATTTTACGATTTACAAAACAAATCAGAGAACCATACCTTATTCGAATAGACAATATCTATCTTGATCAAGAAAATAATGAGTTATCAGTAGCTTTTCATATCGCGAACAAACGAGTCAATCAGGTGATGTCAGTTGCTGAATTTGTGAAGACAGATATGATTTATCTTGTTGATCCGCGTATCGTATTTGATATCGGGCAGCAATTTGGCTCTCATTCAGAAAGACTAATCATTAGAAGAAAAATAGAACCAAACCTAAAAAGAAAATGCATTACCACTTTAAAGAGGGTTTTTATTGATGAATAGCCTACTCACGGGAAAATCCAAAACACCTCTTCAATTTAAAGTCTTTCATACTCTTTTAGGATTTGCGGTTTTCTTTTCTTTAATTACTGTGCCTGCCGAGGCTCAGGTAATTAATATATTCGGAATACAAACTGCATCAGAATTATTATGGTGGCCTTTCGTTTTTTTGTTCTGAGATTAATACACGGTGTATACGGCTTTGCTTATCTCCGGCATACAGTTTATTCAGTCATCCTTTTCCATGCTGTTTATATCTTATTCTTAAAATTTGCTATTTGGCTTCCTGCATCTTCATTTTGGAAAATGCAAACGACTTACACGCAGGTACTGGGCCGTGATTTTTTATATCTAGTACAAAGCTCATTTTTTCTCTGGGCGAGCTCTCTACTAATAATAAAATTTTCGCTTGGTTTAAATGCTGTGCATAGAAGATATGTTTCCTGGATTGCATTCTTAATTTTTTGTTTGTTTGATTTACACTTTCTGAATGTACATAACAATAATGACCTTTTACAGCTTATTGTTCCTTTGCTAATTTTCGGATTTGTTAATATTTTTTATCCAGGTTTATTTAAATTAATTTCAGAGTTAGAGCAGATTGAAAGCCCGAAAGACAGCGCTCGTTTATTTGAGTTTTATTTGCCTCAAACCATAAAAAAGGATGGAAAAACATTTAAATACCATCACATGTTATTTTGCTCCAGTATCGTATTCTTTATTGCATCAAAAACGATGGCAGCAAAGTTTATTACCATTGGATTCTTGACCATTAATGTTGGGGAATTGTTTTTTCTTTGGCGTACCTTGCAGCAGATATGATGACCGATGTATACGGGATTGAGCGTACCAAACAAATGGTATGGTTTGTTATTTTTTGTAATTTACTCTTAGTTTTTGATGTTTGGATAACGAACTTGTTAGCTATTGGTGATAAGGAACCATTTAAAGATATTCTGCATAATCAGGCGCGAATGTTTATGGCATCGGCAACGGCGTTTTATCTTGGTATGACAATTAATTCAACAGTAATTTCGCTTATTAAATCGAGACAACGGCAGCGTGGAATATCATTGAAAAAAGAGTTTATCACTACCGTTTGGACAAGAATTGCAACTTCGTCAGCGTTCGGAATTATTATTGATGTAAGTCTTTTCTCATTTGTGGCATTTTATGGAATTGTACCAATTGAAAAATTAGCGAATGTGATTATTTTCGAAGATGCATATAAAATATCTTATGAGATAGCTCTAGCGCCTGTATCAATCTTGCTAATCTATTTTCTCAAGATTAAAGAAAAAGTTGATATTTATGATGAGCTGTCAAATCTAAACCCATTCAGAATTGATACTAATTATAAGGTCAGTGCAAATAAGTTTTCAGAAAACTTCAGCAAGTCAGAGGAGCGTGATAATGGATAGATATATTGATGATTTTATGGCGGCTACAATTAAAGTGGCGGCAGCTAATCCATTAGCTCCTTATGGCTCAATCATTGTTTATAATGATAAAGAAATTCTTCATCAATCGGTGAATAGCGCACACAATAATCCATTAATGCATGGTGAATTATCGGTTATTAATACGTTATTTAACAAGGGATTCAATGGTGATGTGACCAAGTTGAGCCTTTATACAACTGCGGAGCCTTGCCCAATGTGTGCTGCAGCAATTTATTGGGCTATGATTCCTAAAGTGGTTTACGGTTCTTCTATTGCGTTTTTACATGGTTTATTTGGACGTCAGATACAGGTTGGCGCAGAAGAGATTTTGTCGAAAACTCCTGATTTCTATAGTTGTCAGTTGATTGGTGGTGTGATGTTAGACGAATGTAATCAATTATTTATTGCAGCAAAAAAACTGAGAGCTACCTCTTGAATAAGCTCAAAATAAACTTGATCATTTTGTCCTTAGCTTAGTGATTAATCAGTCTCTGGTATATATTCATTTTTAAAATTTAATTTATTTTTTTTGTCCTATGAAAACTAATAGGGACCTGTTTTTACCATCTAACACTATTTGAGTAAAAACAGCAGGGTTATTAAGCAAAGAGTCATTAATACAGCCAGCCAGAGTTGGTTATATTTTCGTGCCTGCTTTGTTAATTCCCGTGCCTCCGTCAAGGAATCGGAGATTAGTTTTTGTATGGAATGAGTAAAATCATTAGTGGTCTGTTTTAAGATTTTATCCATACTATTTTTACTACTCGATAGTGCAGTATTAAGCACTTTTTCAGCTTTGCTTTTAGCGTCCTCCCTCCATTGAGAAGAAATTTCCTCCATTTCCTCTCTGAATTGAACCAGCATGGCCGCTTGTGCTTGTCGCGATTCCTCAATTAGTTTTTCGTTCATGGTCTGCAGGATGAGAATTGGATCATCCTTGCTTAAAAGCACTGCATGCTTAACGGCGATCTCTTGAATTGTTGCATCCCACTTATCAGTCATTAAATCACCTTAGCGTTGTCTAATTGATTAAACAGTTGATCGCGAACGATTTTTAAACGTTGGCGAGTCATTATACTTTTCTCTGGCGTACCCAGGACTTCATCGAAGGTCAACTTTTGTTGAAGCATTTCGGTTAAATCGCGGCCGTAGGTTTCTTTTTTCAGATCGGGGATTTGCATTAAGGCTGATATTCTGTCTTTATTATCTCGGTAGGCTTTCAGTTGTTCAAATGCTTTTCCTTCATGCTCTATAGCTCCCCAATAGGGATTGAGCCAGACAACAAACTGTGCTTCATTTGAAAACTGGTTAATCAGCTGTGCAAAACCATTAATGGTATCAAATAAGGCTTGGCCGCCGGTGATGACCGTATGAATCACCATTTCATGGCCTAGTTCCTTTAACAATGCGGGAACTTGGTTGCTGATGAGGTAATGAGATAGCGGTACAAAAGAGCTGGCACCGTTGTCGATAACTACATCATGAGTTGTGGCGGCAATTTTTTCGATGAGGGTATCAAAAAGACGGGGGTTAATTTCATCACCGCTCATGACTTGAATATGATCGACCTTGAGGGCTTTAAATCCATGAAAGGTTGAATTGATGGGGTCAGTGTCAATACACAGCGGAGTGTGGCCTTTGTGTTGTTTGTATTGTGCAGTTGTTGCTGAAATAAATGATTTGCCGACACCGCCTTTTCCCTGCAGTGTGATATGTATTTTTGCCATTACAAGAGTTCCTCCAAGTTGGGTTTGGGATTAAAAGTAAAGCCGCGAATTTCGGTTTTGGCCTTACTTTTAGCCTTTTCATCATCCTTGGTGTTTTCCTGCATAGATGGCTTTGTTTCTGCAGCAATCAAACGTGCTACATAGCCACAAAAAGTTTTATATGAAAATGAGATTTTGCCTTCTTCAACTAAGGTTTCCCAGACAAGCTTTATAGACCACCCATCAGCTAATGCTGAAGCGATATCGTCTTTTAAAGCAAGAAAAGCGGCTTTATTTAC
>Ga0209960_1003620_pt1 | contig 12963 bp, 21 predicted proteins | sample ThiBiot_500_plan_2_FD_183947 | JGI IMG/M metagenome (GOLD analysis project Ga0209960, IMG submission 183947) | Wastewater bioreactor microbial communities from Cape Town, South Africa - Thiocy_expt_500_plan (SPAdes) | ecosystem: Engineered > Bioreactor > Thiocyanate-remediating >... | reverse complement strand
AAAAAAAAAAAAATTTTTTTTTTTTTTTTTTTTTTTTTTTCATTCTTATAACAAGAAAAATAATAGGAAAGAGGACTTGAGACAATATTATGTCTTGAATTAAATCAATCAATTGAACTCGCTGAAGTTGAACATTTAGGAATTTCTCAAATAATGTACAAACCATTAATGCAATTGGAGCTCAAAAGTACATTGCGTGATTTAATTCCTTCAATGACAAAAGGCAAGAGTATGGACTTGGTTCTTGATGATCAATCACCTACTTCTCCTTTATCTCATTCTGTACCAAAAAATAAAAATGAGTTCGATTTCAAAAGAAAGAGGATCCTTATTATTGAAGATGATGAATTTAGTCGTAGGGCTACAACAATTGCTGTATTTCTTTCTTTCTTTTTTTTTCCTTTTCCTTTTCCTTTTTCTTTTTCCTTCACAAAAAAAAAAAAAAAAAAAAAAAAATAGCTCACAAAACAAGGAGCAGTTTGTGATACAGTTGGAATAGGAACAGAAGCGATCGAAATGGCAAGTAAAAATGCTTATGATTTAATATTTGTTGACATTTTTATGCCTGGAATTGATGGATTTGAAACGACAATGTTGATTAGACAATATGAAACTCAACAAAATTTAGAAAAAAAGTCTGCAATTTTTGCATTGACTGCAGGTGGAATTGAAGGTCTATATGAAAAATGTAGAAGTGTTGGAATGAATGGATTCTTTGTTAAACCTTTACAATTCCCTCAAGTAAATGAAGAAATTGCCAAGAAACTTTTACTTTCTGAAAAACAAGTTTTTTTTTCTTTCTTTCTTTATAAAAAAAAATCAAAATCAAAAATCAAAATAAAATAAAAATAATTAAATCAAAATAAATAAAAAAGGAACTTGAACCTGAAGCCACTTTTGATTCTCGTTCAATTGCTGATTTTCTCTTCTTATTTGAATCAAAAGAAGAAGCATTATCAATGGTTCATGAATTTCATGAAAGTGGAAAGCAAGTTATTCAAAAATGTCAATCTGAGTTAATGAAAAAAGCAGGAATTGACTATGGAGATATCAGATCGAAACTTCATACATTTAAAGGAAATGTTGGAACTATTGGAGCTATCAGATTATTTAATTGTGTTTTTCTTTTGATCAAAGCAGTTGAAAAGGATCAAGTTCCAGAAAATATTAAATCTGGATTAGACAAAACCAGTCAAGAACTTGAATTTGCAGTTCAATCATTAACTGAAAGAGTTAATGAAATGTTTGATTAGTTATTTTTCCTTTGTTTTTGATTATCTGTCAAAACAAATTTTGAATTAAAAATTTTTTTGTTGGAAGCAACCATTTTATTTATGAATTTTTCTTTTTTACAAAATTTTTATTGAGTAAACTATTCTCAGAATTAAAGTTTTTTTTTTTCATGCTTGAGAGAGAAGAGCTCTTCTTTTTTCAATAAATTTATCCACAGACCATTCATTGTGTTCTGGTTGCCATTCTCCATTGTAAATACAAAGAATTTTCATTCTTTCATTATATTCAAGATCTGCAAGAAGTTTTGGTGTGATCAAAAAGTATCTTTATTTATTTGTTTTGAATTAAAAAAAAAAAATAAAAGTTAGTTGTGGTTGAAAAAAGAAGGAAAAAAGAAAGCAAGCTTACTGAGAAGTGTTTGGACGAGTTGCAGTTTCAACAATTTGACTATGAACAAGTCTTTCATTTTTAGGATCCATACCTTGATTGATTTCATCTACAATTCTAAAAGGACTTCTTGCCATATCTTGAAGAGACATCAAATATAAAATTGTTGAGACAGCTCTTTCCTGGATTACAAATCAAAATAATAAGATTTTAATCACAAGAAGAAAAAGACAAGAAAAAAAAGAAAAGAAAAAATCAAAACCCCTCCAGATTGTCTTTGTCCTGTTAACACATGTAATTTTTCACTATCACGGAATTTTACAAGAATTTCAAGCCTCCAATTATCATAATCTTCATCTTCTCCAACCTTACATTCTCCAACACATCCAAGTTCTAAATAGAAATAATTAAGTTGAAATTTTTGATTTTTTTTTTTTTTTTTTTTTTTTGAAAATGAAAATGAAAAATACTTGACATAAACTCACTAAATGAGCCACTAATTCTTTCAATCATTTTGAGTAAAGTGGGTTTCCATTCATTCTATTTATTATTTTATTATTTTTTATTTTCAGATTTGGAGGGAAAAAAAAAGGAACCTCTAATGCAGTAATCTCATTTTGCATTCCATCAAGACCATTCAGTTTTTTGGCCAAACGTGCTTTCAAATTCTCAATCTGTTATAACCAGGGAAAAAAAAAAATCAAAAAAAAAATAAAATAAAATAAAATTAAAAATAAAATCAAGAAAAAAAACCTCAATTTGTCTATTTTCATATTCTCGAACTGTTTCAGCACTATCACCTGAGGTAAGAGATAATCTAGCTTCTTGTTCTGCAAGAAGTGCATTTAACTCATCAAGATCACTGGGAAGCTAATTTGACAATTGATTAATTTTATTTTACAGAAAAAAAAAAAAGAAAAAAGCATACATGTTGAAATTCTTCTTTCATTTCAGCACTTAATTCTCCTTTTTTCTTTGCCTCATTAAGTTTGGTTCTTGCAGCTTCTTTCTTATGATCAGCACTTGCCGATGCTAAAAGAGACAATAAACAGTTATTCAAAATCGAAAAACTCGAAAGAAAAAAAAAAAAAAAAAAATCAAAATTTCAAACCTGCATCCAATTCACGTTTTACTTTGACTAAAGCACTATTTGTTTGTTCCATTTCTCTTTTTGCTTCAGAAATTTGTTGATTCATTTTAATATGTTTTAAGGAACTGATAACTCTTTCTTTTTGGATTTTGGTAGATTGAGAGCGCAATTTCTATTTTTTTTAAAAAAAAGTATTGAAAGTTGAGAAGAAAAAGAGAAAAAGAATAAATAAAAAATGAATACCAATGCTTCTATTGCTAAAGTTGCTCTCTTTTTGACTTTTGAGATAATCTTTTGTTTCATTTTCTTTTCTTGAGCATCCATATCAAATTCTTCTTCCTCTCTTTCCAAATTTTCCAAAAGTGTTTCCCGAGTTCCTATTAATCAAAAAAAGGAGTCAATAATCATCATCAAAAGGAAATAATAATAATAATAAATACCTAATGTAACTTTGACCTTTTCGAGCACTCTAAGTTCATTTTGCATTTGTTTCTTTTTTTCATTGAGTTCGTCCTATTAGATAATTTGTTGAATTGTATGCCTCTCTCTCTTTTTCAAAAAAAAGTTTACTTTTCTCTTTCTCAATGGCTCATCTTTTTTTCGAATTTCTTTTTCTTTAGCTTCAAGTTCATTAAAAGCTCTCTCATGTTCTGCTTTTCTGTCTTTCAACATATCCATTTCTCTCATAATTGCATTTCGTTTTTCATTATCAACTAAATAGAAGGTATTAGTCTGACTGGAAAGAAATAAACAAAAAGATGGAAGAAAGAAATAAGAAAGTAACCTGAAACATTTAAATTTCTTGCTGGTTTAAGTGGTCTTGTTGTAGTTGTTGCAACTCTATCTCCATATCTTGATCGAGTAACTTTATATGAATATTCATTTGCAAAAAAAGAAACAAATGCCTCATCTTGAATAATTTGTTCTTCTCTAACTTGACGTTTTGTGACAGGCTGATTTTTTTTTTTTTTTTTTTTTTTTTTTTTTTTTTTTTTTTTTTTTTTTTTTTTTTTTTTTTTTTTTTTTTTTTTTTTTTCGTTTTCATTTTTTTATTATTCTTATTTCAAGAAAAAAAGAAGAAAAAAAAATACAATATCATGAACATATGCATAATGACAAAGGCATCGTTTAATAGCATTTGGAGCATCAATGACATCGATCAAAGTCTTATCAAAACCATACCTTTGAAGCTAATTTTTATTCATAAAGAACGGTTATTATTTTAGATTTTTAAAAAAGTAAAAATAAACTTTTTCTTGAGGAATTGGTCTAAAATCTTCCAATCTTGCTTGAGGAACAGTAATTGCATTAATTCCTAATTTCTGTCTCTCTGAAAGTTCTTGAATAATTTCATTGTGATCTTCAAGATTTTGACAAACAAATGCCTTCAAAAGAGAAAAAAGAAAATTAATAAAGAAAAATCAACAAAAAACAAAAAACAAAAAAAAAAAAAAAAAAAAAAAAAAAAAAAAAAAAAAAAAAAAAAAAAAAAAAAAAAAAAAAAAAAAAAAAAAAAAAAAAAAAAAAAAAAAAAAAAAAAAAAAAAAACTTACAAAAAGAGTTTGTTGTGGAATTGAAGTTTCTAATTCTTTTGCATATTGTTGTTCAGTAACATTTAACTATTTTTTTTTTCAAAAAAAAAAAAGTTTAAATATTTGTTAAGAGTTAAATTAAATTAAATTAAATTAAATCTTTACAGAGAGAACAGCTGGCTCAAAGACCTCTTCTTTAAATCGATCTCGATTTTCTCTTAACCACATAATTCCATTATAAACATCTCTATTATATTGTCTAATATTTTGTAAACGTTGATTCTTCATATTCTCAAGTTGTTCAAGTTTTTTTGCACATGAATTAATTTCAGTTGAAAATTTTTTTCCTTCATCTCGAATAGCTTTACTTTCTTGTTGAATATCATTAATTTGATTGGCAAAATCTCTAAGAGAATGGTTGATTTCAGTCTAATAGAAAAAAAAGGTTAAAATGGAGATAAAAAAAAAATCTATTCAAGATGAAAAGGAAAAGAAAAATACTATTTCTCTTTCAAAGGGAGTGACATCAAAAACTGGAGCTGCTTGAATTTTTTCTTTTAATTGTTCAATTTCAGTTCGACAAGCAACAATTTTTTTTTGTCTCTGTTGTACTTGTCTCTTTAGATCATCAAAATCTTTGTTTGCTTCATCAATATCATTTTCCTAGTGTTAAATTTTTTGTGTTAATTAAAAGTTTTTTTTGAAAAAAAAAAAAAAAAAAAACTTCAGATAAAATCGTCTTTTCATTTTGTTCAATTTTCTTAAAGATGGTTTTATATTCATCACTTAAAGACTTTTTTTCGTTATCAAATTTCTTTTGTTCTTTTTCCAATGTTCTAATTAAAATTTGGGGGGAAAAAAAAAGTTAAGATTTGGGAAGAAAAATAAAATAAAATAAAAGTAAAAATACGCTATTCTTTCAAGTAATGGAGCATTTTCCTTTTGAATTTTTTCATATTCTTCTTGCTTTTGAGCTTTTAAATCTCTTGCTTCAAAATAATCTGCTCTAGCTTTATCATATTCAAGCCATGGTCTTTTCCTTTTAATTAAATCAATCTATAAAATGAAAAGAAAAAGAAAAGAAAATGATTTGATCAGTCTCTTGAGATAGAATTTTTTTTTTTTGAAATAATGTACCTTTTCTAAATGTTTTTGTCTTTCACGGTATCTGACAACTTCTGGTTCTAAAGCAGCATTTCTTCTTTCAAGAGTTTCAATAGCAGTTTTTTCGTCTTCAACTCCCTAAATTTTTTTTTTTTCCATTATTTATTTATTCATTTATTTCTTTGTTTTTCCTTCTTTTTTATAATCCTTACAGTTTTTGATGTTTTCTCTTCTTTTTTTAATTGCACAAGTTTCATATGTTGTTCATACATTTCAACTCCTCCAGTTGCCTTTTCAGTCTCCTTGAGAACTTGAGCTGAGCTCATCTTTATTATTATTATTATTATTATTATTATTATTATTATTATTATTATTATTATTATTATTATTATTTATTAAAATTCAAAAAATTCAAAAAAAAAACTTGAGCAAATTCAGCAACTCTATCTTGGGGAAGAAATTGGCTAAAAAGAAAATTTTTATTTTAGTATTTGAAAAAAATAATAAAATCATAAATAGCTAAATAAATAAATTAATAAAAAATAAATAATACATTAAATTATCAACTTGAACTTTCATTTCTCTAACTTTTTCTAAGACAGCTTTTTCAGTTGCATTTGCTCCTATGATTTTTTGGGATGAAATTAAGAAATTTAAAGAAAAAAAGGGGTAATTCAAGCTAAAACAAACCATTTAACTTCCAAATAGTATTATTATTACTTCTTGAAATTTCTCTTCGAATAATTATATTACGATTCGAATTTCCTTTCAATTCAATTTCAATAAAAGCTTTATCTTTTCCATGTTTAACAAATTCTTTAATTTCTTTAGCTCTTCCGAGTAACTATTTCCAAAAATTAAATTAAAAAATGAATTAATGACAAAAAAAAAAAAATTAAAATTTCAAAGAAAAAAAAAACTGATGTTTTGCCTCCCAATCCAAGACAAATTCCACAAACAATAGTACTTTTCCCTGTTCCATTTGGTCCAATAATCATATTCAAATGAGGTCCAGGATGAAACTCAGCTGCATCATACGTTACAAAATTTGATAACCTAATTCTTAAAATACTTCCAGGTAAGTATTCTCCAAAAGACGTTAACCCATTAACTCCATTCCTAAAAAAACCAAAAATTAGAATAATATAAGAAAAAAATGAGCTTGGCCAAAAGAAAAATCAGAAAAAATAAGGTTGATTTTTGAATAGTTGTGAAATAAAATCAAAATATAAAATGAAAAGAGAATGAGTTAAAGTTTTAAAAAAAAGACTAACGGTATCGTTTTCTGTCTTTTGCGAGGATGCGAGTCTTCTCCGTCCTCCATGTTTTTTTCCTTTTTTTTCTTATCTCAAATAATAAACAAAATAATAAATCATGGCGAATCTGATGAATTTCTCTGATTCATTGACGATCTTGAACCTCTTCCATTGTATTTATGTTGCACAAAAGTATAGACGCTCTCCAAATGGACATCAATATGGTCTCAATACCTCTTCTTATTCTTTGATTTTTTTTTTCCTTTTTTTTTTCCAATCATTGTTTCAATTTGATGAAAAATTTTTGTATTTTTTTCAAAAAAAAAAAATCTCACAAAAAATATATATATAAAAGCGAAAGATTACCCATTTTCCTGCTTATTTGGATATTATTTGTATGCATTTGGAGGATCTTATTGTTGCTATATTTTACTTGCAATACCACCTGGGTTTTTACAAACTCCAGATTGGATTGTTCATGCAATCATAGTTTGGTTTGATTTTTTTTTTTTTTTTTTTTTTTTTTTTTTTTTTTTTTTTTTTTTTTTTTTTTTTTTTTTTTCTGATTCAATAAACAAATCATAGGTACCTTGTATTTTTTTGTCCAGGAGATCTGTTTTTTAAATTTTGTGAATTACAATTAGTTAGAGTAGCTTTTATTATTGTATTTCATGAATGTAAACAATTAATATCACAATGTAAATACAAAAAAAAAAAAAAAGGATATAATTGCAATGATGGAAGGATTGACAGTTGGTGGACGTTTAGTTTTAGGAATTTCAAAATCATTAAGAATATATCCAGAATCATATCTTATTGCTATTTTTTGTGGTTTCTTATCAGGTTCATTTCTTTTTGATGAAATACTTTACTTAACAACTTCAATGCATTTTTTTTTTTTAAAAAAAAAAAAACAAAGCATGTGGAAGTGGATTAATATTCTATCTCGAATCTCGTTTAAGAACAAACCAAATTCCATTTCCTTATAATTCTCCTTCAGGGTATTTTTTAATTATTTTTATATTATTTTCTTGAACTTTCTAAACGAATGAAATTAAAAATAAATAAATAAAAACAGTATGGTGCGATTATCTCTATTCTCATCAATACTCTATATTGCTTTGGTTCATCTCATTCCAAGTATCTCCTCTGAATCTGCTACCCTCGTCATTCAGAGTACATTTGCTCTTGAATCCATTATTAACATTGAAGGATATGGTTCCAATTCCTTAACACCACCCGAAACCTTCTTTTTTAATATCTTCTTCAAACACTCTTCTCAAAAAGACGAAAAGATTAAGATAAAATAGACATTTTGTATTATATTATAAAATAAAATAAAAATTATTCAAAATGAAGTAAAATTAATTACAAAACATCAAACAAAAACAAACTAAAGAGCAAACAAAAGTCAAAAAGTCAAAAAAGGTTGTTATTATTCAACATAGTTTACAAACAAAATCAAAACTCATCAAGAGTTTAAAAAAATTCAATCCGAAAATTTCATGGATGTTGATATTAATGATTCAATCGAATTGTTTATGATTGTCTCATTCATTTGCTTAAAAGTTGGTCGAACCCTAGGATTCAAACTCAATGAATCTATAACTAATTTTTTGAACCAATGTGGATAATTTGCTTCTTTCCTAAAATCTGCCATTTCAACTAAAGGGTAATTCTTTCGAGGTTTTTGTAAACACATCATTTGAGCTAAAACTATTCCAACACAAAAACAATCTCCAAGATAGTATCTTTCAGAGTGAGCATCAGTATATTTGGCATCAGGAGAATAAGGAGACGTCATTAGGATTGGGAATGAAGATGAAGATGAAGATGTCTCGGTATCTGTTTCTTGAAAATGATTTACACCACGATTATTCCTTCTCATTTCTGGTGGAAGCCAAAAAGTGTCATATGCATATGCAAGGCGAAGAAATTTTGTTTCTCCAATGATTTTAGTTAATCCATAATCCCCTACTTTTATTGTTGGTCCTAGTTCTTTGTCATTAACCTGAAGGAAAAAAGAAGATGGTAAATAGAAGTGAAAAAATGAAAAAATGAAAAAAAAAAAAATCAAAAAAAAGAAAAAAAAAATACAAGGAATATGTTTGAAGGTTTAACATTTCTATGAGGCATCCTAGGTTGAGCTTTTTTTGGATCTCCAATGGGAGCATATAAATATTCTAAAGCTGCTATCAATTCTAAGTTATATTATTTATATTATCAGATTATTATTATTATTCCAAATCTCCAAACAGAAAATAAAATAAAAGAAAATAAAATAAAATAAAATAAAGTAAAGTAATCTGGAACCATATGCAATTAGAAGAACAGCTTGTGTTGAAAATGCTTGTTGTCGATTTGTATAATCTTCAATTATTTTTTCTAAGGAAGTTTCAAATTTGTTTGACAACAAAAAAAGGGATAGTTGATTTTCTGAAACATGAAGAAAGCAATTATGATATGCAACAATATTTGGGTGTTGAAAAATACTTTTAATTGATTTTTTAATGTTACAATATTCATTTAAAAAGTTGTAATAAATTAAATTAAATAAATAAATAAATAAAACAAACCAAATTAGTTTTGCCTCATTGATTACATGTTTTTGATTTGATTCTGTTTCAAGTGGAACAACTTTCAAAATGAACTTTTTCCTTCGTTCATTGAGTGGAGAGACTTCGCTGCAATGTCCTATATCACCTTTCCAAGATTCAATTACCTCATAGTTTTCAGGGGAGTCTTCTCTTGAATTAAAAAAGAAGGTCGGGTCATCAAAGGTAGTATTCTCTGTTTTTTTTTTTTAAAAAAAAAAAATTAAATTTAGATTTTTTTTTAAAAAAAAAAAAAAAGAAAGAACCATCAATCTCTTGATCCCAAAGTATATCAGCCCAAGTTCTTCTTTCTCGAACAAGATTTTTCACAAAGATGACGAGATTCCAATAAAAAACGTCATTAGTAATTGTTTTTCTTCTCATTAACCAACAAGGTACTTTGTTATGATCACAAAGAAGTTTGAATAATATTGATTTGTGTCTTGGAGATCCAATACTAATTTTACTGAGAGGAATCTCTCTTCCATGTTCAGTTAATAATTCTTTAATATGTTCCGTACATTCTGATTGAGAGTTCTTCTCACCCATCACTCTATTAACAATTTCTAGAAATCCTTCATATTCTGCATCAATTTTGTAAGTATTTAATAATACAGATTCTGATTCTTCCAAAAGTGATTTTAACTTTTCATCATTTTTTAAGTCAATAACAACAATTTCTTCATTCTCAGTTTTTTCTAAATCTAATTTTGTTTCATAAACTTCTTGAAGTTCTCTTCCATATGTTTCAACAAATCTGTGATTGTCATCTGACAATAAACAATCATCTTCCAATTTTCCAAATCGAAGGAACCTCGCAGTTAAATCTAAAGTTTAAGAATCAATTTTGAGTGATGTGTGTTTTAATTTGAAAAAAAAAAAAAAAAAAAACAAATCATACTTTTCTTGTAGTATTTTATACCAATATCTCTAGAAATATGTGGGATAACTTGACATCTTGAAAGTGTATTAATTAATCTCTCGTCAGCCAAATGTGTAAAATCAACTAATTCACCGATTTCAGAAAAATAATGAAAAAAATAAAAAAATAAAATAAATAAAATAAATTGAAATTGAAATTGAAAAATACATTTCGAAAAGCAAATTGAAAAAAATATGACAATTCCTTTTTGAACTCCTTGATTTCCAGTTCGTAACAAATCAATGAAAGAGTTTGTACTGTTATAAGAAAAGAAATTCCCTAGCTTTGCTATCAAAAAACAAAGAATTTTTTTTAAAGAAAAAGAATTAGACCAATAGAATAGAATGTAGTACGTGGATCAGCATCTTTTGGCCATTCATACAATAATTTTGCTAAAGCATAAATTCCAGATTCTCGACTTGTTGAAAAATTAAGTTGATGGAAATAAAATGAAACTTGAAAATCTACATGAAATATTCGTATTTAAAAAAAAGAAAGAAGAAGGGAAAGAAAGAAAAAAAAGAAAAAAAAAGAAAGAAGAAAAACCAAGGATAGATTGAGCTGGAAAAACTGAATGAAGTGGAAGGGATTCTTTCTCCAATTTTTTTTCTTCTTGAATTTTTCTAATAAGATCATTTTGTTTGACAATAATTTTCTTGAGTTCTTGATTTTCTTGTTTTACTTTGTCAATATCATTTGTCAATGTATCAAATTGTTCGTCTGTAAGAGATGATTTTGTTTGTTCTTCTGAAGATATAACCACTAGTTTTGAAGGTTGAGGATCTTGACTCTTTTTTGCTCTTTTTCTAGGTTCCATTCCTCTAAGTAGACTATTTAATTTTTCAGATCCACCTGGTGTTATTTCATTACCTAGTTTTAATTATTAATTATTGTCAATCTTTCTTTGGTTTGAGAAAAAGAGAAAGAAAAAGAGAAAAAGAAGAAAGAAAGAAAGCAAACTTGCAATACTAACATCTCTAAGATTAGGGTTTTTCTTTATAACAGGTAGTAATGAATCGATTCCATTATCTCCAATTCTATTTTCTGTTTGAAAATTTCTGAATTTTTTTCTTCTTCTTTTTTCCTTCAAAATTCTTGAAAAAAAAAAAATTACCACTAATATTAAACGATGTTAAAGATTCATTAAGCATCAGTCCTTGTGCAAGTGTTTTCACTCCAACATTACCAATTCTTGTGTCTTGAAAAAAGTTTATTTTTTATTTTTTTATTTTTTTATTTTTTATTTTAAAAAAAAAGAAGAAGGATTGATTTGAAGAGATACTTACTTTGTAATGAAAATTTTTCAATGGTTGAATTTTCTTTGAACATTTGAGCAATTGCCTTTTGTCCCTCAATTCCAAGTCTATTTTCTTTTTTTAAAAAAATAAAATAAAATTTTTTTTGAAACTTTAAATTAAAAACTTCTTATTTTAAAATAAAAAAATTACTTCCAATATCCATTGAAACTATTGATTTATTTCCTTCTAATCCTTCCATCAATAAAATACATCCTTCATCTTCAATGACATTTCCTTTAATTATTCAGTGAGTATACGAGAAGTACAAAAGAACAAATTAGAACAAAAAGAAGAATTAAGACCTGAAACAATTACTTCTTTCAATGTTTGATTCGCTGAAAGAAGTTCACCCAAAAATTTACAACCTTTTACTCCAAGTTTGTTATCTTTTTTGTATTTATTTTCATTTATTTTATTTTCAATTGATTTTTTTTTTTTAATTTAAAAATAAATTACCTTTCAAAGATAAATTTTGAATACTTTTATTTTGTTTAAGGAAACTACAAAGCACATCCATTGCACTTGGAGTAATTAAATTGGCTTAATTCAAGAAAGAAAGTAAGCAAGTAAGTAAAATTCAATTGATTTTTTGATTTTGAAATCCTTATTAATCTGACTTGATTAAAATGTTTTCAAAAGGAAGAAAAAAAAATTACTTGCTAAATCTAACTCAATTAAGTTTGTATTATCTTTTAATCCATCATGTAGAGCTTGACATCCTTCATATCCAAGTTTATTTTCTTGAAATTTATTGAAATTGATTTTCCAATTAATAAAAAAAAAGAAGTTTTTAAAAAAGAAAATAAAATAAATTATTACCACAAACTTTTAAAATTTTTAAATTTGGATTTTCTTTCAAATACTTTGCTAATTCTTCCATTCCTTCTTGATCAACTTTATTATCTTTTATTTTTTTTTTTGTTCAATTTTCAATCCTATTTCAAAAAATAAAAATGGAAAACTACTGCTTATATCCAATGATTTAAGTGTTGTTAAATCCTTTAACAATCCAACAATCCTTGGTAAATCTGATCCCAAATGCATATCTTTGTATTTCATCCAACAAAATGAACATAAAATTTCAAAATTTACATTACAAAAATAAAAAATTAATACCTCGAATATTCAAATCCTCTAAACTTGTATTCTCCTTCAACACCTCACAAAACTGAGTTAATTGCGCATCACTCATATGTCCTGCAACCTCCTCTATATTTTTGTTAAAAAATTAAAAAAAATTTCAAATTTAAATTTAAAAAAAAAGAAAAAAAAAAAAATACTTTTCAAATTCAAAGTCACAATGGCATTGTTCCTCAATTGAGCCAGAATCTCATTAAATTTCTCTATGATGTTAGAAAAAAAAAATCAAAAGAAAAAAAATTGAAAGTTAAAATGTTAGAATCTGAATTATAAATTGAGTTATAATTTGAATAAGAGAGAGAGAGGGGAGCAGAACCTTCTTTCATCGCTTTTCTTAAGTCTTAGTTTTTTTTTTTTTTTTTTTTTTTTTTTTTTTTTTTTTTTTTTTTTTTTTTTTTTTTTTTTTT
>Ga0209960_1003618_pt1 | contig 12968 bp, 15 predicted proteins | sample ThiBiot_500_plan_2_FD_183947 | JGI IMG/M metagenome (GOLD analysis project Ga0209960, IMG submission 183947) | Wastewater bioreactor microbial communities from Cape Town, South Africa - Thiocy_expt_500_plan (SPAdes) | ecosystem: Engineered > Bioreactor > Thiocyanate-remediating >... | reverse complement strand
AAAAATCAAAACAAAAAAGGAAGCAAAGAAGAAAAAAAGAAAATCTGAAAAATGCGATCATTTATTGAACTACCAATAGAATGGACCCAATAATAAAAACTTAAAAAAGTCAGAAAAGTGTCCTGTGTTATTACAACCTTTTTTTTTTTGATTGGAGGAATAAAAACCTCCGGTCAAAAGAGCATGAGATTAAATTGCTTGTGTTTCATTTTGTTTTTGTTTTTGTTTTTGCTTCCTCTTAATTAACTATTGTTTTTTTTTTTTTTTTTCCCTTTTGAATCAAAACCACAAGGAAAATTTGCACACCTCCAACTTCTTTGCTTTGCTCACATTTGAAAATTTTATTTTTCATTTTAAATTATTATTATTATTTGTTTTGAAGTCGTTTCTTCTTCACTTCCATTTATTTTGATTTATCTAATGCAACCAGACCCTGAATATGAAGTCCATGTTATCTCGGCGCCAGAATGGGCAATTATTGGAATTGCAATTTTATTTCATTCTATCAATCTTTGTGGACTTGGATATGTAATATACAATAGAAACTATCCTCCTTTAAAAATTAAACAAATCCCTATCGTAACTTGTAATTTAATAAGTATCTTTTTTTCCTTCTTTTTTCAAATTTTTACTTACCAAAATCCTTTTATTTAACCGTTTGCTAAAAGGTGGAATTATTTGGACTATCGGTTCATTGGTTTGTTTCATTTTATTATTTCAATTTTTCGATTTTTGATTTTCTTATTGATTTAATTTAATAGGCTGGTGAAAGAATTCTACCACAAGTTGGAAGTCAAGTCTTTTTAGTTTGTAGTTTTTGGGGAATTTGGGTTCAATTTATTTTTGGGATATATCTTTGGGCGTGCACTTTTATCTTTAGATTATGGAGATTATATGTAATTGTACAATTAAATTCCTCAGCCCAAAGCTATCGATTTTATGCAACCTTTTTTATCTTTTGGGGGCCTGCATTACTTTATGGAATTGTAGCTTCAGCTTTCAAAGTAGATGGACCAGGTAATAATGAAGGATATTTTCGATGTTACTTCTTGTCATCTGCATTGTATGCTGCATTTGGTCTCATTGCACTCTATGCAATTATCATTTTAGTATCAATTCTTCTTTTAATTTTTTTTTTTATTATTGATCATATTTTATTTATTTATTTTCAGTGCTTTTTAAGATATTTATTTCTTTTTAGTCTTTTTTAAAGTCTTTTCTAAAATGATCATAATAGTACCTCATTGTTATCCTTAGAAAGGTCCCTCAAAAGTATTTACTTGAATATAGAGAAATAAGAAATCTGTTAGGAATTATGGTGTGTTTTTATATTATCCATCTTGTTATTTCTGCATTAGATCTAGATATGCTTTTATGGGGAAGATGTGTAGTGACAACCATAGTTCTTTTTCTTTTTCTTTTTCTTTTCATTTCTTTTTTTCATTTACCTTTATCTTTATCTTGTACTTAAATTATTAAAATAGGTAATTCTTTGTGTATGTTTGGCATTTTGGTTTATTGTTGGAATTCCTGTATATCATTGGTATGATTTCTTTCTTCTTTTTTCTTTTCTCTATCATCGCATTCAACAACTATCAAAAAAAAAAAAAAAAAAAAAAATCAAAACCAATAGTATTTTTAATCGTGAAGCATATCTCAAACTCTTCTATGAGCAAGTTAGAAACGCAATAAGCAGTTCAGATGGTGACAAAAAATTTGATAGAGCTGAAAGTAGTCAAGTTCATGAGACTATTGATATGATGACCCAAACCGCTTGAGATATCTCCCCTTTAAATTTTGTTTGATTTTGTTCAATTTTCTTGTTGATTTAAAAAAGAAATGCTCGGACTGCCTTCGGAAACAAAAAAAGAAAAAAAAAATGGCGATTGGACCTTCCTTTTTGTGAATCAACTTTTGCCTTCAAAAAATTCATTTTTTGTAATCAAAAAGAAAAGAAAAAAATGAAACATTCAATCAAATCGATTTCTGATTGATTGATTCTATAGAAAAAACTTTTTTTCGTACTTTTTGGGGACTTTTGTGTTTCCTTTTTTTGGCCTTCCCCTTCGTAAGGTTTATTCTTCTTTAGGAACTGATTAAGTGTAAGACTAACAATCTTAATTATCCCCTTCACTTCATTTCATTTTTTATTTTTTTATTTTTTTTTCAATTTTTTATTTTCTTTTTCAATTTTTTCAATTTTTTTTTAAAACAAAACAATCTAATGCAACCAGATCCAGAATATGAAAGATACATCATCTCAGGAGGAGAATGGGCAATTATAGTAATAGGAATTGTATTTCAAACCATCAACTTTTGTGGACTTGGATATGTGGTTTACAATCGAGATTATCCTCCTTTAAAAGTTAAACAAATTTCAGTTGTGACTTGTAATTTATTTAGTATCTTTTTTTTTTTTTTTTTTTTTTTTTTTTTTTTTTTTTTCTTTTTCTTTTTTTTTCTTCATTGATGAAAGTTCACTTTCAATTCTCACTAAACGCATTTTCACTTTGATTAAATTAGGTGGAACTATTTGGTGGATTGGAGCAATGGTTTAATTTTCATTGATTTTTAATTTTCTTCCCTGCCTTTTTTTTTCTCTCCCTTGAAATTTCTCATTTTTTTTTTTTTTTTTTTTTTTTTTTTCTTTTTTTTCTTCAAATCTCTAACTTTTCATTTTGATCTTTTTTTTTAAATAAAAAAAAAGGCTTCTCTAAGAATTCTACCACAAGTTGGAGATCCTGTCTTTTTAGTTTGTAGTTTTTGGGCAATTTGGGCACAGTTAGTTTTTGGAATCTGGCTTTGGGGGTGCACATTTATCTTTAGATTATGGAGACTGTTTGTAATTGTAAAATTAAATCGTTCAGCCCAAAGTTATCGTTTTTATTTAAGCTTTTTTATCTTTTGGGGACCTTCATTGATTTATGGAATTGTAGCTTCAGCTTTCAAAGTAGATGGACCTGTTGATTATCAAGGATATTTTCAATGTAATTTTATAAATCCTGCTATGTATGCTGCATTTGGTCTCCTCGGATTATATGCTATTATCATTATAGTATTTTTATTTCTCTTACTTTAATTTTTTTTTCATATTTATTATTATTATATTTTTCATTGCAAAATAGTTTCGAAAAAAAGAATATTAAAAAAAATAATAGGTTCTTATTATTGCTCTTCGATCAATTTCACAAAAATATTTAAGAGAATATCAAGAAATAAGAAATATGCTAGGGATTATGGTGTGTTTTTATATTGTTTACATTTTTATTAATGCTCTCAATTATCAAAGAATGCTATGGGGAAGATGTGTAGCGACGATATTTGTTTCATTTCATTCTTCTTTTTCTTTTTGTCTTTTCATTTCATTTTTTTTTCCTTTCCTTTTTTTTTCTTTTTCTTTTTCTTGAAATTGAACTTATCTTTAAACTAGGTTATTCTTTGTATATCTTTAGCATTTTGGTTCATTGTTGGAATCCCAATTTATCATTGGTATAATTTCTTTTTTCACTCCCTTTTTTTAAAAAAAATAGTTTAATTAGTGACTAAAAATTTATTACTAATAAATAGTATTTTTAATCGTGAAGAATATCTTAAAAGATTTCAAGAACAAGTTAGAAATGGAATTAGTAGCTCAGAAAAAAGAAATGATAGAGTTACAAACGATGGTCATGACTCCCCTGTTGATATGAGCTCATCGAAAAGTCTTCCTTAGTTCATGAAATCTCTCAATTTTGTCTGTCAAAAAAAAAAAGAAAGAAATAAAAAAATAAATCAATAAATTATTTATTCATTTTTTACTTTTTGAAGGATCACAGAGTTTTCCGTCTTTTATCAAATATTTTTGAAAAGACTCCCATAAAAAGTGTATCTCTCTCTTAGTTAATCTGTAACATTTAAAGTCTGATTTTAAGCTTTCCAATGTCATAGGTGTTGAAAGACACGCTGAAACATCAATGGAGTAATCAAACAATTCTTGGAGTGGGACTGGTACAATTTCGTCAAGTTTTTTTTGCATCTGAGCATCTTTATAAAACTCGAGGAAATATTCGAATTGACCACCAGAAATTTCTTTAGCGATTTTTTTTTGTAAATCTGGCATCACAACACAAAGAGATACACTGTCATATTCTTCATTATGTTCTCCATCATTGTTTCTTTTATTTTCTTCTGGAAAAGATTCCACTGGTTCTGGCTATTACAAAAGAAAAAGAATGAAACAATGGATGAATGAGAGAATGAAAGAAAGAAATGGGAAAAATAATGAAAAGTTAGCTTACTAAAGAGTGAACATAATTGCGGGTTATTTTCAAAGAAAATGGGATTCCAAAGAAGCTCGAATTGCCTCTCAAAACATGTTGATTTCTAGAAGAGAATAATAAAACTTGAAGAATTGAAAGAATAAAATCAAATAGAGTAAAAAATAATCAATAAAATAACTTTAAAAGAGTTGCTACTTGAATTAAACCAGTTGTTTGAAGTCTTAATTTCAGGAAATGTGAAGCCATTGAAGTTGGGAAAGCAAGAAAAATGATGAAAAAAAAAAGAAAAACAAAAACAAAACAAAAAAACAGTGCCAAAATGCGCAAATCAACCAAATGAAGAGATAATAAATGAGATGGAATCAATAATTCTAACTGAGCATCAATCTGCTTGAAAAAAAAAGAAAAAAGAAAAAAGGAAAAGATTCAATTCTTCTAGTTTATTGTTTGCTTGTCATCCGAAGAATTGTTTGAAGCTTTGTGTTTGATAATCATTGACCAAATATCGTTTTGAATGAACAGGGTCTTGTTGAATAATTATAAAATTTAATTGCACAAAGAAAATCTTTGAAACTATGTTCTGAGTATATCCTAAAGTTTAATATTTTCTTTCTGCTACGAAAAAAAAAAAAAACTTTTTCGGTCGAAGGTCGAAGGGAGAAAATGGTGGATTCTTTTTGAAAAACATCCTGTTCACCGAATTGCAAGACTTTTGAAGACTGATGACTGATAATGTTCCAAATTCTGGGAAGAAAAATGGTTTGAATCAACATAAGATGGATCGAATCACGAAAATTCTTTGTGAATCCTTTATAAAGTCTGAATGAAAGTCTAATTAATTGTTTTAAAAAATTGTAGTTTTAGAAAAAAGAAGTTTTTTTGAAAAAGAACAAAAAAATACCTGAAGAAATGATTAACATCTTCCGTGAGACTAAATTTTGTTCTTTTTTGAAAAAAATGAATCATTTTTTTTTACAATCAAAACAAAAAAATAAAGAAAAACCTTCAATTCTAAGCAAGTAAGAAAATTATTTTCCTTGAAGCCAGAAAACCAAACTGGAGAACTATGAAAAAACTGATTAAATCTTTAACTTCAAATGAAATCTTAGAAAATTTACAATACTCTAAATGTCATCTTGGTTCCTTTTTTTAATCACAATTCTTCTTCTTGATAATTATTCAAATTCTAATATTCAATTAGATGTGCACCAGTAATTCTATTTAATTCCTTAATAATAGTCACAATCCATCTCAATTTTGAATCTTCAACTATTCTTTAATTTGAGCCAGAAATCTGACAATTTTTTTTTTTCATTTGTCATTATTTTTTTCTTTTTTAAAAAAACAAAATAAATTAAAAAAACGAACTTGTTCTGTTTTTACACTATTTGGCACGATCTGCAATATTTGTCTATTTTAGAGCTCTTCCTTTGGGTAGTGAGAAGGGAGAGAGAAAAATAACGGTTTAATGAGTTAGTATAAAAAGGGAAGAAAATTCAAAAAAAAAGTTATTTGTTTTAAAAAAGAAAAAAAACCTTAATCAGCGAGAAAGTATCTTTTCCTCGTATTCTTGTCCTTTCTTCAATTTGTTTATATCCTTTAAACTCTTCAATTTGTTTTTTAAACATTTTTGTTCAGTTAAAAAAATTTTGTTTCTTCTTCAACTTTCTATTTTTGATTGAAACTGAATCTTTCTTGATCTTTATTTTCTTCCACTCTTTGATTTTCCTGTATTATTGATTTTATTGTTATTATTTATATTATTATTATTCTCATAAAAATTCTGAATTCAGAAAAAAAAAAAGAAAAGAAAGCTTACTCTCTTCTGTTTCTTTACTTTAATTAGATATGTCACTCCAAAGGTTACAAGCCCTGTTAACAATCAGGGAGGCTGTGATGAGAGCCAAAAACTCCCTCAAAGACTTGAGTAGAGAGGACCATAAATTTTTAGCACAGTTTTTGGAGCCTTTGCACAAGGAGGTGCATGGACGACCAAAAGTCACCCTCAAGGAGGTGGACGACTTGTTCAATGAAATTGGTTTCACTGGAGAAACCGAAAAAAATAAAATAAAAGGGTTTCTCGAAAAATTTTCTGCGCAAAACCCAGAAAAATCTATTGTAAAAAACGAATAAGTGTAAAGAAATAAAATAGAAAGTTTGTACCTTTTGATTTGTTATTCTTATTTGACGTAGCTTCCTTCCATCCACTTCATCTTGCTTCTAGAAAAATTTTATTTTGATAAAATAATAATGAAAGAATGAATTAAATGAAAAAGAAGAAAAAAGAAAAAGAAACCCAAAATGTAGACTCATGGGAAAAAAAACTTTTCTTCACTCCAATTCCTTCAATTCCTTTTTCAAGGATTCCACTTCTTATAAGTTTCCAATTTTCTCCTTTCTCCAAATATTGATTGATTCTATTTCCTTACTTCGTGAGAAATAACCCATTAACAAGTTTGGTTGAGTTCATCTTTAAAAAATCATATTGGAAACAAGTAGAAATCTAAAAAAAATGGATTTTATAAAATTTGAGAGTTGAGGTCCTCTTAATGAGTACCAATAATATAAATAAATTACCATAATTTGAATTCAATCGATTTCAAAATTTTGGAATTGAGTTCTTCGAAGTATGTCCATATTCTTTTTATATTCAAATCATCTCTTCTAGAGTGTTGAGCTCAACAAAAATCACTTTCTCTCTCTCCTTTGTAAGAAAAATTTATTGTTTGAAAGTTTAAATTTTTTTCAAGGAAAAAAAAAATGACTACAAAATTAAGGAAGATGAGCAATACTTTAAAGTTGGATCTGGTAAACCTAACTGAGTTCCAAAGGATATGTTAGCTAAGGATAATTATACTGCATGTGAGCAATTAACTAATGGCAGTCATCAACTTTTTAAAGAACTTCGAAGTTCTGCAATCTGTAAGTCCCCGAGCAATTAATCAAGTTTCTTTTAAATTTTAATTAGTTAAGTTAGCTTTTTTAAAAAACCACATAATAAAAATAAGAAAAACAAACAAACAAACAAACAATTAAGTCAAAATTTTAAAAAGGAAAATCACAAAATTAGAAAAAAAGAAACCATCAAAAAGTGGAGCGGAGGGTGAAGTTCCAACAAAAGAGAAATTTTTTTTCTTTTTTTTTCTTTTTGGCACTCAAAACAAACAAAATTCGCTTCGACCCATTTTCCTTGCTTTATTTTTTTTATTCAATCAATAAATCAATTAATAAACATTACTTCACATTTTTAGTTTGAGATGAGAAAAATTGGGAATAATAATAATAAAAAAAAGGTCGAGCCATTCAGTCCATATCTATAAATTTTAATTCAATTTTCGAGAAACTTGAAAATATTTATTTATTAATATCATTTCGAACATCATAGAACTTGTTTGTCTTGTAATTGCTTCCTAAAGGACTATCTTTCAAAAAAAAAAAAGCTTTGGCTCTAGGAGATCTTCAAGGACTCCAAACACGAAGAAGGGCAAAAATGAGGCTTAAAGATGTTGATGGGGTGGGCTCTAAAATAGACAAACATTGCAAATTATATCATGCAAAAAACTTGCCAAAAGTGGAATGAGGAGATCCACAAGCCCTCTAAAATATCCTATGATGAGGTGGACTCACTTGTGAAAGATATCAAGTTCAAAGGTGCAGCCAAAAAGAAAAAATGAAGGAGCTATTCAGGTTTTCTAGGATTTTGAAATTTTCAGGATTTTGAAATTTGGTGCTAAGAATTCCAAAACATCAGGAAGATTCTTTAAAGATAATATAAAATAGCAAGTTTCCATCTACTTCATCCTGCTTCCAGAAAAGTCCATCAAATTCAATTCCAAAGGTTCCAAAAATAAATAAATAAATAATGCATAAGCTCCACTTTAAGGCACTCCAAAGGAGCAGGGCCCTTCTAATCCTCAGAGAAGCTCTTACAAGAGCAAAAAAAAAATCTCTGGCTTATAAAAAGCAACGAAAAGGAAACCATGGATGAGCGTTCGCCACTTGGAATAAAGAGATCCATACTCCAGAAAAGGTAGAGACTCAAGAGATAGATGGCCTATTCACAGAAGTAGGTGTATCTGACTCCGAAAAGATTCATCAAAATGAACTTGTTCGAACTAATCAAAATTCCAATAAACCATGAAGAATGTACATTAAGTGTGACAACAAGCAAGTTCCAAGACAAATTTCAATAGTGATTTGGCAAAAAAAAAAAAAAAAGCAAAAGCAAAGCAGGATCCTAGATAAAAAAATAAAAAATAAAAAAAGCTTTTGTTAAAAAGAAGAAAATAAAATAAAAACGAAAAAATGAAAACCTTTTAAAGATTCATTTGTATTCTTATTTCTTATTGTTTCATCTCTACAGTAAGTGATTCAATGAGTGGATCTTCAATTTGGCACTAATGTCTTGTCTTGCATTAGTGCCAAATTGAAGATCCACTCATTCGAATTTTGTTTTTTGTTTTGATTTTCTTTTGCCAAACAAAAAACCATGAAACAAGGAAAAAAAAGATAAGAAAAATGGCGGATAATTCATAAGAAAAACTTCCTCCTTCTCTCGGCCTTTCTTTTTTTCGAAAACAAATCAACCCCAAACCCCAAAACAAAACAAGATTCGACAAAAGTAACTTTGGAAGGAAGGAAAAAAAAATTATTTTGGTTCTTTGCGAAATTTAAGACTTTTTAGGATCGGATCAAAAGCGAAGATGATGAATTTGATGAGTTTGATTACAAAGACAAGAAAAAGGATTTTGATTTGATTCAAAAGGGTTTTTGATTCAAATCAAAGAAAAGAAAAGAAAAGAAAAGAAAAGAAAAGAAAAGAAGGTATCAATAATTATTTCTTTCTATTTTTCTTTTTGAAAAAGTTCAAAGAAAGATAGATTTGTTTCAAAAAAAATGATTTCTTGAAGAAAAAATCTATCTTTTTTCCTTTTTTTGTTCCATCCCTGCATTTTTTCTTTTTTTCTTTTTACAGAAGCGGATTTTCATTCAAAATTGGAACTCCACCTTTCCAAAGGTTCCTTTTTTCTTTTTCTTTTTCTTTTGTCAACAATTAATTACGAACAAAAAAAAAAAACAACTCCCTTCATTCAAACAAAACCACTAGCAAAACCTTAATCACCCTTCATTTCATTTCATTTTACCCTCTTTTCAAATTTTGTGATGCAACCAGACCCAGAATACGAAGTCTATGTCATCTCAGCGCCAGAATGGGCAGTTATAGCAATAGGAATTGTATTTTATTTTATAAGTCTTTGTGGACTTGGATTTGTGATATACAATAGAGATTATTCTCCTTTGAAAATTAAACAAATCCCTGTCTTAACTTGCAATCTATTAAGTACTTTTTTCTTTTCTTTTTTCCTTTCTTTTCTCTTTTCTTTTCATTTTTCATTTTCATTTTCATTTCTTCTCTCTTCTCTAAATTAATTGCTATTTAAATTATAAACAGGCGGGATTATTTGGTGGATTGGAGCACTGGTGAACTTTTCTTTCTTCTATTTTTCTCTTTCTCTTTCTCTTTTTTTTCTGTATTTATTTATTTTGCAATAACAACAAAGGCTGCTATAAGAGTCTTACCACAAGTTGGAAATCCAGTTTTTTTAGTTTGTAGTTTTTGGGGAATTTGGTTTCAGTTAGTTTTTGGAATATGGCTTTGGGCTTGCACATTTATCTTTAGATTATGGAGATTATTTGTAATTGTAAAATTGAAGCGTTCAGCCCAAAGTTATCGTTTTTATGCAACCTTTTTTATTTTTTGGGGACCTGCATTACTTTATGGAATTCTAACTTCAGCTTTCAAAGCTGACGGACCAATTGATCATGAAGGATATTTTCAATGTCATTTTACGAGTCCTGCAATGTACTCAATTTTTGTTCTTACAGGCATATATATCCTTGTAATATTGGTACTATTCATTTTTTTTTTCTTTCGATATTTTAGTTTTTAATATTGACATTTTTCTTTCTCTTTTTTTTTAAAAAAAACATAGTTTTTTATTATTGCTCTTCGATCAATTTCACAAAAATATTTAAGAGAATATCGAGAAATAAGAAATCTCTTGGGAGCATTGATATGTATTTATATTATTTATTTTGTTATAAATGGGCTCAATTACAATGAAATGTTATGGGGAAGATGTGTTGGAGCTATTGTGGTTTCTTTTCTTTTCTTTCAATTTTTTTCCCCTTTCTATCTTCTTTTCTTTCTTTCTCTTTTCATGAAATTAAGCTTATCAAACTAGATTCTTTTATGTGGAGTTTTAGGATTTTGGTTCATTGTTGGCATTCCAATATATCATTGGTATTATTCTTTTCAATTTTTCAATGTTAAATACCAATTTAATATCACCAATAAATAAATAGTATTTTTCATCGTGAGGAATATCTCAAAAGATTTCAAGAACAAGTTAAAAATGGAATTGGTAGTTCAGACAAAAGAAGTGATAGAGTTGAAAACGATGGTCATGACACTCCTGTTGAGATGAGTTCAAGAGAAATCTCTCTCAATGAAGTCTCCCTCAATTAAAAATTTTGTTTGTTTTTTTTGAAAAAAAATTAATAAAAAATAAAATGTTTAAAAACCTCTTGTCAAGATTTTTGATTTTTAGAACTCTTTTTTTTTTTAAAAAAAAAAAAGAAAAAACAAAAAATAAAAAAAAAAAAAAAAAAAAAAAAAAAAAAAAAATAAAAAAAAAAAAAAAAAGAAAAAAAAAAAAAAAGATTTCTTCAGGTGCTTTTAATCAATTTTTTCCGCCTTAGATCAAAATTTTCTAATCAAAGTTGACCCTGCAAAAGTTTGACTTTTCTGATTTATTTTCTCCCCTCCTTTTCTCTGTTTTTTCAGTTTGTTTCATTTATTTTCATTTTTCAACTTCAACCTTAGAACTTTTTGTATTTTGTTGAGAAAAAAGAAAAAAGAAAGAAAATCATTATAATTAATTGGTAAAAACATAAGACTATTAATGATTAAGAACATAATAACCCAAAAAAAAAAAACTTTGAAACAAAAAAAAAAAAAAAACAGAAAAAAAGAGTTTCAAACTTGTAATGCAACCAGACCCAGAATACGAAGTCTACAACATTTCAGGAGGAGAATGGGCAGTTATAGCAATAGGAATTGTATTTTATTTTATAAGTCTTTGTGGACTTGGATTTGTGATATACAATAGAGATTATTCTCCTTTAAAAGTTAAACAAATCCCTCTCCTAACTTGCAATCTATTAAGTCCTTTTCCTTTTCTCTTTCTCTTTATTAATTATTAAATTTATTCCCAAACTAATTAATTCATATTAAATTAGGTGGAGCTATTTGGTGGATTGGAGCACTGGTATGCTCTTTCATTTTCATTTTTCACTTCTTTTTCACTTTTTTTTTTGTTCTTGTTTTTTTTTTTAAAAAAAAATCTTTGAACAATAAAAAACAAAATAAAAGGCTGCTTTGAGAGTCTTACCACAAATTGGAAATCCAGTCTTTTTACTTTGTGATTTCTGGGCAATATGGGTTCAGCTAGTTTTTGGGTTATGGCTCTTTTCATGCACTTTTATCTTTAGATTATGGAGACTGTTTGTAATTGTAAAATTGAAGCGTTCAGCCCAAAGTTATCGATTTTATTTAAGCTTTTTTATCTTTTGGGGACCTGCATTGATTTATGGAATCTTTGCTTCAGCTTTTAAAGTTGATGGACCTGTTGACTATCAAGGATATTTTCAATGTCGCTTTTTAGGTGCTGCCAAGTATGTAGTTTTTGTTCTTACAGGCATATATATCCTTGTAATATTGGTATTATTTAAATTCTTCTTTTATTTATTTTCTTTCGATATTTTAGTTCTTAATTTTGACATTTTTCTTTCTTTTTCTTTTTTGAAAAAAAAAAATAGTTTTTTATTATTGCTCTTCGATCAATTTCACAAAAATATTTAAGAGAATATCGAGAAATAAGAAATCTCTTGGGAGCAACGATATGCTTTTATATTATTTATCTTGTCATAAATGCTTTTAATTATAATGATATGTTATGGGGAAGATGTGTAGGAGCTATTGTGGTTTCTTTTTCTTTTTCTTTTTCTTTTTCTTATTCTTTTTTTGAAATTAAAATTTCTTGTCAAACTAGATTCTTTTTTGTGGAATTTTAGCATTTTGGTTCATTGTTGGAATCCCAATATATCATTGGTATTGACTCTTTTCTTTTCTTTTTTTCTCAATAAAACAATCAATCACTCAAAATTAACGACCAATAAATAAATAGTATTTTTCATCGTGAAGAATATCTCAAAAGATTTCACGAACAAGTTAAAAATGGAATTAGTAGCTCGGAAAAAAGAAGTGATAGAATTGAAAACGATCATGGTCATGAGGCTTCTCTTGGTATGAGTTCGCAGTTCTCTCTTACTGAAACCATCCCCAGTTAAAAATTTTGTTTTGTGAAAAAAAAAAATTAATCAAAAGATTTTTATTTTTTCGATCCTTCAAATAATAAAATAAAGATAGAAAGAAAGAAAGAAAGAAAGAAGAATTAACAATCTTAATAATAAGCTTTGAAACTTTTTTTTTTTGAAACATTTTTTTTTTTCTATTTCAACCTTTTCCTTTTGAGATTTTCCTTCCTTTTCCACGATTGGCCACATTGATGAAAAACACGAGAAGCGATCATTCAATCAATCAATTTCCCTTCCCTTCCAGAATTTTTATCGGGACCCAGATTTGTT
>Ga0209960_1003617_pt1 | contig 12970 bp, 5 predicted proteins | sample ThiBiot_500_plan_2_FD_183947 | JGI IMG/M metagenome (GOLD analysis project Ga0209960, IMG submission 183947) | Wastewater bioreactor microbial communities from Cape Town, South Africa - Thiocy_expt_500_plan (SPAdes) | ecosystem: Engineered > Bioreactor > Thiocyanate-remediating >... | reverse complement strand
TTAGCTTTAAGCTTAGCTGGAGGTGGTATCGCACTAGGTGCGGGGATGAGTTTCTTTCATCATCATGATAAAGGCGCTGCGGATGGAATACATCATCTACCACCACATCATGCTCCTGTTCGCTAATTTTGCATGAGCTGAATCATTCACGCTCAATGATTACTTTCTTTTTAATCATAAATTCATCACGATACATATAAAACCAAATCACCCCGCTGAGAATAATAGACACCGCAGCGATGGTCAGCATGGCTCCTGCACGCTGTTGCACCAGGTTGTATACAAATGGGGAAATAAATCCGCCCATTATTTGTGGAAAAGTGATACTGATATTAAAAACACCTAAGTAGGTTCCCATACGATTCTGTGGCATGAGTTTTAAAATAATGATATACGGAATGGATATCAAACTGCCCCAAAAAAAGCCAACCAAACAGAGTGCGGTGATTAAGGAAGCTTGGTCTTGAGCACAACTGATTATAAAAATCCCAATGCCCCCTAAAACCAAACAAAAAGAATGAACTAATTCTAAAGGATATTTTTTTGCTAAAACCGGGACTAATAAAGTGAATAAAAGACCAATTAATTGATAAATTGAGAAGTAAAATGAGATGTCCATCCCTAGAGCATTCATTTTAGTTTTCATTGCCAGGGCATTAAATTCCGCGTAATGGATTTGCTCAATGTATAATGAAAAGTACAGCCAAAAAAGAAAAATCCCAAACCAGGATAAGCTGTGAATCAATAAGATTTTGAAAAAATCCAAGCGAATTTTAGCGAATAATCCCTGCAAATGATCGGTAAAACCATTTTGTGCTGAGGGTTCAGTTTTTATCGGTTTTTCTCGATAAAATAAAAACAAGGCTATTGCTACCAGCATTAATGAACCACAAAATAAATACGTTGCACTAATGAGTTCTGGCATTTCTGAAGCAGCTTCTTTATAAATAAAACTTCTACTAATAAACGGTAAAAAAGCCCCGAATAAGCCACCAAGACCAGTAAAAAAAGCATAAATAGAAAAAGCATTCACCCGCTCTTTCTCGACCGTCACCTGATCAGCCAATAAAGCCCGTAAACTCTCTGCAGAACCATTCAAACTTATATCGATTAAAAATGTAAAAAATATAATAAGCAATAAATTTTGATACAAAGGGAGCAATAAAAAAGACAGTCCTGCGCCTAATCCCCAGACGAGAATATAGGGTTTTCGCTTACCAAATCTTGAGGTATGGATATCACTTAAATACCCAACCAAAGGTTGAATAATCATTCCAGTAATTGGTGGTATGAGCCACACCAGCGGAATTAAAAAAGAAGAGGCTCCTGCTGATTTGAGTAAGAGTGTCAAATTGGAAAGTTGAAAAGTTAAACAAGCATTAATAATAAATGCACAGAATGATAGCCAATATAACTTTTTATGGAATTTTATTCTTGTCATTAGCATCCCTTCCTTGACTCTCTGATTTTTTAGGATAGGTTAAGAATAGTGAAGTTTCAAATTAGCCCCAGAAATCAAGGACATATCAAAAAATGGATCATCAGTTGATATTTTTAAAAAATAATGGGTTAAAACGAGTATGGATTGATAATCTGTCCCCTGCCATCGGCAATTACGCGCTCAAAAAAATAGTCGACACGGAATTCCACCTTGAAGTGGATATTTATGCTGATTCAATAGATGAAATTGAGGCCGTCTGTCATTATAAACACGTAGAAGATACACAGTGGTGTGAATGCCCAGTTACCTTTCTTGAAAATGATCGCTGGTGCGCGCAGTTTCCTTTAGAAAAACTGGGTGAATATGTCTTTAAAATCCGCGCCTGGATTAATGATTTTGCCACGTGGAAAACTCGATTTTTAAAAAAATATTCCGTCAAAGAAGATTATGAGATTGAGGTGATTACAGGCCTTCATTTATTGGAACATATATTACCTACAAATCACTCTTTACATCAGAAAATTAAAGAAATTGCACACAATAAGGATGCGGAGAAATTGCTCCAATTGCTCGAGTCTTCGGTATTAAAAAACCTCATAAGCAAAAATTACCATCCACATTATGTTACGGAAAGCGAAGAAAAAAGAATTGTGGTTGATAGAAAAAGAGCTCAATTTAGTGCCTGGTATGAACTCTTTCCACGCAGCACTCATCCCCATAAAAAACTCACGGGAACATTATCAACCTTAATCGCTAAACTTCCATCCATTAAAGCAATGGGCTTTGATGTCATTTATCTTCCCCCCATACACCCTATAGGCACTAAAAATCGTAAAGGTAAAAATAATGCCGCAGAAGCGATGCCCAATGACCCAGGGAGCCCTTGGGCCATTGGTAATATTGAGGGAGGACATACAGCCATTCATCCGCAATTAGGTACTGTGGACGACTTTAAAAATCTCGTGCACGCATGTGCAAAACTCGATATGGAAATTGCTTTGGATTTTGCCTTGCAATGCAGCCCAGACCATCCCTACTTACAGGACCATCCGGAATGGTTTAAAAAAAGGCCAGATGGCACATTGCAATACGCGGAAAACCCACCAAAGAAATATCAAGACATTTATCCTTTTCATTTTGCTGCGGCGCAATGGCCGCAAATGTGGGACGAATTTAAAGCAATAATCGACTACTGGGTCGATTTGGGTGTGAACATTTTTCGTGTGGATAATCCCCACACCAAACCTTTTATTTTTTGGCAATGGCTCATTCAATCCATAAAATCCAAAAATCCAGAAGTGCTCTTTCTTGCGGAGGCCTTCACTCGTCCTCGTCCCATGTATCAGTTAGCCAAGTGCGGTTTTAGTCAATCTTACACTTATTTTTCCTGGCGTAATACTAAACAAGAGATTACCGAGTATTTAGAGGAACTTATTGCGCCGCCAGTTTGCTATTTTTTCCGACCTAATTTTTGGCCGAATACTCCAGATATTTTGCCTGAATATTTGCAAAAAGGTGGCAAAATGGCACACATGATTCGCTTAACGCTTGCGGCCACACTTTCGAGCAATTATGGAATTTATGGACCCGTTTTTGAACATTATGAAGCAGAGCCACTTCATGAAGGGAGTGAGGAATATTTGGATTCGGAAAAATATGAAATAAAACATTGGCAAAATAAGGAAGATAGTCTAGAACAATACATAGGGCTTATTAATAAAATTCGCCACGAACATACTGCGTTTCATAATACTCATTTGCTGCAGTTTTTAAATACCGATAACGATCAAATAATCAGTTTCTGTAAATCTTCCGAAGAAGATGATAATCAAATTATGGTGGTTATTAATTTAGATTATCAATACAAACAATCCGCCATGGTCACGATTGATAGCACGACGGATTTGCCCCAGCAATTTAAAATTAAAGATTTGCTCAATGAAGCAGTATATGAATGGCATCAAGGTTTATGCTATGTAGAACTGGACCCACAAAAAAATCAATGTGCACATATTTTTCAGGTAATTAGGGATGAATAAAGAGAAAAAAGATTATTGGTATAAGGATATCGTCATTTACCAAATTCATGTTCGCAGTTTTTTTGATAGTAATCAGGATGGTATTGGTGATTTTCCAGGATTGATTTCAAAGTTAGACTATTTGGAATATTTAGGTATCAATGCAATTTGGTTACTCCCCTTTTACCCCTCTCCATTAAAAGATGAAGGCTACGACATCGCGGACTATAAGCGTGTTAATCCAATCTACGGCAATCTCAATGATTTTAAACACTTGGTAAAAGAAGCCCACCGACGCAACATTAAAATTATTACCGAACTCGTCATCAATCACACCTCTAATGAACATCCCTGGTTTAAACGCGCACAACTTGCCCCTAAAGGCTCAATATGGCGGGACTACTATACCTGGAGCGACCATCCGAATCGCTTTACCGATGCACGCATCATTTTTAAAGATTTTGAAACTTCAAACTGGACCTGGGATCCAATAGCAAAAGCCTATTATTGGCACCGTTTTTATTCCCACCAGCCCGACCTCAATTACGAAAACCCTAAAGTTCATGATGAAATTTTTAAAATTGTCGACTTTTGGCTCGCACTTGGCGTGGATGGTATGCGTCTGGATGCTATTCCTTACTTGTATCAGAAAGAAGGCACCAATTGTGAAAATCTCCCCGAAACCCATGCTTTTCTAAAAAAACTTCACCACCATATTGATAAAAAATATCCTGACCGATTCCTCTTAGCGGAGGCCAATCAATGGCCTGAAGAAGCCATACAGTATTTTGGCGATGGCGATGAGTGCCAAATGGCTTTTCATTTCCCGTTAATGCCCCGCATATTTATGGCAGTGCAGATGGAAGATAAATATCCGGTAGTGGATATTATTGAACAAACCCCACCAATTCCGGATAACTGCCAATGGGCAATTTTTTTACGTAATCATGATGAGTTGACTTTAGAGATGGTTACTGATGAGGAACGAGATTATATGTATCGCATGTATGGACAGGATCCACAAATGCGTATCAATCTCGGTATCCGGCGCCGTTTGGCTCCTTTATTAAATGGTGACCGGCGTAAAATTGAGCTGCTTAATATATTACTCTTTTCTTTGCCGGGCTCGCCCGTACTTTACTACGGTGATGAAATTGGTATGGGGGATAACTTCTACTTAGGCGATCGCAATGGCGTACGTACCCCGATGCAATGGAGTAATGATAGCAATGCTGGTTTTTCTATGGCGAATCCGCAGAAACTATTTTTACCGGTCATTATCGATCCTGAATACAGCTATCAGTTCGTTAATGTAAAGCTACAACAGCAAAACGCACAATCCTTACTCTTTTGGGTAAAAAGGTTAATTTCTGTACGCGCGCGTTATAAAGCACTCAGCCAGGGTAGCATCCGATTTTTGTCCTCTACGAATAACAAAATTCTGGCTTTTATTCGCGAATACGAGGATACCAAGGTGGTGGTAGTCGCTAATCTGTCTCGTTATACCCAGACGACCCATATCGATTTCACTGAATATGAGCATTATGAACCTTTAGAGGTATTTGGACAAAATGCTTTCCCACGGGTTACCCAAGAATCCTACTTTTTAGTGCTTGCCCCCTATGGCTATTTATGGTTGGAATTACAGAATAATCAAATCAGCGAGCAACGATTAATCGAGCCACCTTTAAAACAGGTGGACACTATTGAGAGTTTTTTTAAACAACATAAATATATCGAAGAAGCATTAAGAGAATACCTCCCTTCGTGCCGATGGTTTCGTTCCAAGAACGACAAAATAACGCAAATCCGTGTATTGGATCAATTTGAAATTAAAAAGTCGCAAACTTACCTCTTTTTATTGAATATAGATTTCGCGCATCAACGACCAGAAAATTATTTTGTCACCCTGCATGCAAGTGACAAGAAGCCAGAAAAAAAGCCTTATCTTCTTAAAATTGCCAATGCCCACAGCAAGCATTATTACCTGGTTGAAGCGGAGCACTCACCCACGGCAATGAGTCATTTATTTTTGCAATTTCGCACCAAAAAAATAATCAATGGCAACCAAGGTAAAATAAGCATTCATGCAAATTCATACGCTCAAAAAATTGTCGATAACAAAATAAATCCTGAAGATTTAACACCGCTAAGCAAGGAACAGTCCAATACCTCGGTAGCATTTAATGATCAAGCTATTTTGAAAATTTTTCGACTGCAAGAAGAAGGCGAAAATCCTGAAGTTGAAATCAGCACCCAGCTGAAAAATTTTAAAGAACACATTAGCGCTAAAATTGCGGCGGTTATCGATTACGAAACCGAACAAAAAAAATCCACCATCGCGATTATCAATGAATACATCAGCAATGAAGGAACTGCTTGGGATTTAAGTATCAATCTTTTAGAACATGCATTGGAGCAAATTCATTTTAATGCAGAGGATCTTCCTGAAAAAATCGTCTTTCCCTGGGACAGGTTAGTAGTGCCGCCGCATGGAGATGAAGAATTGGGTGTTTATCGTGAAATTGTGAAAAAATTGGCTCAAAAAACGGCCTCCATGCATTTGCTCCTGGCAAGCATTAAAGAAAAAAACTTTACGCCTGAGTCGTTTACATTATTTGATCAGCGCAGTATGTATCAGGGCTTAAATCACCTATTAAATAAAACCGCCAAAAAATTGAGCACTGTTGATCAAAGATTTGATTTTAATAGCGCCCCTTTCGCCAAGTTCTGCAAACAGCTTTTGCATAACAAATTAGGTGGAAAAAAAATACGCTGCCATGGTGATTATCATTTGGGTCAAATCCTCTATACCGGAATGGACTTTATCATCATTGATTATGAAGGCGAACCAGTACGCGCCGTAAGTGAGCGCAAATTAAAACGTTCTCCGTTAAAAGATATCGCCGGTATGCTTCGTTCTTTCCATTATGTATTGCATAAATTACATCAGGAAAAATCCCTGGATATTAAAGCTATGGATTATTTATACAGCAATTTATGTCAGCGATTTATGCAGGAATATTTAAAGAAAGCGCATATTCTTTTACCCGATGATGAAGAAAACATCGCTCAGTTATTGAAAGGATTTATGATGGAAAAAACGCTTTATGAGATTATTTATGAAATCGATAATCGCCCTGATTGGATCTCAATTCCCTACCATGGACTACATTACCTACTATGAATGAAGACGATTACATCCGTAAATTAGCACAGAGACTGGGTATCGCTCCCTCATATTTTAGTGCCTTTCGTGAAGAAGTAATCATTGATAAAAAAATACTGCTGCAATTATTTCATCATTTGGGTCACCCCATACAAACTGAGGAAGAAGCGCGTAATTATTTGGAACAAGAGTTGCAATCCATCATCGAACCGGTTCTAGTCCTTAAAGCCAATAAAAAAAATCAGCTGCAGCTGCAAAATAAACCGGACACATCGGTTAGTCGCATTGAGCTCTACTCCCAACTAGAAAAAAAATCCATTCCCATAAAGCTCAAACTGCGGGAGCACAGTGATCAATTGCAAGTTATACTACCGCCACTGCCTTTAGGTTACTATGACTGTCGGATTACGTATTCATCCGCACAACAAATACAGACGTTTTTAATCGTCGCTCCTATGAAGTTTTTTCATCCACCCGAAAAGAAAATAAAAAAATCAGGAGTTTTTGCGCCCTTATACGCACTTCACGACCGCTACTGTATCGGTAATGGTGATTTACACACCCTATGCTCACTTGCGGACCTCTTGAGGCCTTTTAATATTTCGGTATTCTCGCTTCTGCCTTTTTTCGCCTCCAACGCCGATACCTTTAGTCCTTATTCACCTTTGAGTCGCCTTTTTTGGGATGAGCTCTATCTCGACTTACGACAAACCGGAGCGTTTGATGAAAAAAAATATAATCAGCGTATCCAACAGTTTAATCAAAGTGAATTCATTGATTATCAGGAGCTTCGTGCCTTTAAACGTGAAATTCTCATGCAGCAATGCATGACTTTTTTTGCCCAGAATTCTTTATCTAAAGAATTCCTCCAATTTATCCACGAACACCCAGAAGTCCAACAGTACGCTAAATTTCGTGCGCAGGACGACCAAGTCGAATATCAATATCATTTATTTTGCCAATGGCAGTTTGCCCAACAGCTGGGTCAATTAAAAGAACACCTAAATACACAAGAGCAGCAACTTTATCTGGATTTACCCATTGGTAGTCACCCCCAAGGTTATGATGTTACCTGTTACCCGGATGAGTTTCTTGCGGGGCTAACTATTGGTGCTGCACCCGATCCCGGATTTCCTGAAGGACAAAATTGGGGCCTACCGCCATTTAATCCACAGGGTATGCGTGCACAAAAATATCTTTTTTTTCGGCAAATGCTCCAGAGCATCATGCGCCATGTGGATATGCTACGCATTGATCATGTTATGGGGTTAGAACGAATTTATTGTATCCCACAAGGAAATAATGCGGATGAGGGAACTTATCTTTACTATCCAGTAGAGGAGTTGTATGCCATCTTGGCCATTGAATCGCATCGACATCAAGTGATTCTTGTTGGAGAAAATTTAGGTACCGTCTCCAAGACTACTGAAGAATTAATGCGACGCTATAAAATGTTTGGTATGCACATCCTGCAATATGCTTTAGACAGCAAATTACCCTGGATACCAAAGGATTATCATACTTTAGCCGCGCTTAATACCCATGATATGGCGCCGTTTGCTCAATACTACGAATCACATCCTGAAAAAATTAGCTCTATACTTAAACAAGTAAAAAATAAAAACATGGATGTTCATCAACTACTGCAACAAAGTCTCGACTCACTCGCACAAAGTCGAGCTGCATTTTTTATCATTGGTCTGGAAGATTTATGGGGGGAAAAGCGTCCGCAGAATATTCCAGGCAGCACTGAATATCCAAACTGGCAAAGAAAATTAATATTTTCCAATGAAGAAATGGTGAATCAACCGGAAGTGAGGCATATTTTGGAAACAATCGCTAAAAAAAGAACCCTATGCGCCACCTCTTTGAAAGGGCAAATAACCGAGCAAGACCTCTATCTGTTCAATGAGGGCACACATCATCGACTCTATCAGATTTTAGGTGCGCACCAACATTGTTGTCAGGGCGTTGAAGGGCTCAAATTTTCAGTATGGGCGCCAAGCGCAAGCTGGGTTTCTGTAATTGGCAACTTTAATTACTGGAATCCGGAGCAACACAAAATGCATATGCTGGGTAGCTCTGGAATTTGGACAATTTTCATCCCCCATCTAAAGCCAGGAGAGCTGTATAAATTTTATATACAACCCAAGGGACTAGCTGCAGGTTTTGAAAAAATGGACCCATTCTCGTTCTACCAAGAAATTCCTCCAAAAACTGCCTCCATTGCTTGGGAGTCCAATTATGTCTGGCATGATGAAGAATGGCTTAAAAATCGGGTTAACCAACAAAAATGGAATACTCCCATTTCCATATATGAAGTTCATTTAGGATCCTGGCGGCGATTACCGGAAGAAGAAAATCGTTGGCTCACGTATATTGAGCTCGCTCCTCTTCTTGCGGATTATGTTAAAAAAATGAATTACACACACATCGAACTGCTGCCAATTATGGAGCATCCATTTTATGGCTCCTGGGGTTATCAAACCTTAGGTTATTTTGCGCCAACAGCACGTTACGGCACCCCAGACGAGTTTAAATATTTTATTGATTATATGCATCAGCAGGGAATTGGCATTATTCTAGACTGGGTGCCCTCACATTTTCCTACGGACGGTCATGGTTTAGCTCATTTTGATGGCACTGCACTGTTCGAACATGCAGACCCACGCCAAGGATTTCATCCAGACTGGAAGAGTGCAATTTTTAATTACGGTCGCCATGAAGTAAAAGCCTTTTTAATCAGTAGCGCCATGTTTTGGCTGGATCACTTTCACATTGATGGTTTACGGGTTGATGCCGTAGCCTCTATGTTGTACTTAGACTATTCCCGCAGTGACCAAGAGTGGATTCCTAATAAACATGGCAGTAATGAAAATCTCGAGGCCATTGATTTTTTGAAAGAATTAAACACAGTTCTTTATGAGAACTTCCCTGGTATTCAAATTTATGCCGAAGAATCAACAGCTTGGCCTAAAGTCTCCCGTCCTGTTGATTGGGGTGGCTTAGGTTTTGGGTTCAAATGGGATATGGGCTGGATGCATGACACGTTAAATTACTTTAGCCGTGATCCGATTCACCGCTGCCATCATCAACAGCAGTTAACCTTTCGTATGATTTATGCCTTTGATGAAAATTTCGTACTCTCCTTATCCCATGACGAAGTCGTTTATGGTAAACGCTCACTCATTGAACGTATGCCTGGAGATTATGCAGCCAAATTTAACAATTTAAAACTTCTTTATGGCTATATGTTTGGGCTTCCAGGTAAAAAACTGATGTTTATGGGCACTGAGTTTGCCCAGTTTAATGAATGGAATCATGACTCAAGTCTGGATTGGCATCTCTTGAACGAACCGTCGCATCAATTTATGCAGCAGTGGGTTCGTGACTTAAATAAACTCTATGTACACGAGTCTGCACTCTATGAATACGATTGTGAGCCTAAAGGATTTTCATGGATATCAGGTGATGATGCACAGAATAGTGTCTTTGCTTTCTTAAGAAAATCGTCCCAAGGGGAATGCATTCTTGTGGTTCTTAATTGCACGCCCGTGATGCGTAATCACTATCGCCTGGGTGTGCCCCATACAGGAACATGGCAACTTATTGGCTCAAGTAATGCCACCTGTTATGGTGGCACTGGAAGTGAGTTGGCTGTGTGTTCGACACAACCGCAACCTGCTCACAATCATTCACATTCACTCACTTTGGACTTGCCAGGATTATCGGCACTTTACTACAAATGGACAAATTAAATCGAACTTTAGGCGTCAATCGCCAACTAGATGGAACCTATGAATTCCGGGTGTGGGCGCCTCACGCTAAGAATGTTACGGTGGAAATCATAAATTCCCGGGAAAATAAATTGTTCCCCATGACGGCTGAAGAAGATGGGTATTTTTATTTAAAAACTGCCGAGGTCAGTGCGGGTAATCGCTACTATTACCATCTGGACAAGGGGCGCTATGCAGACCCGGCGGCGGATTATCAACCTGAGGGTCCAGCAGGTCCTTCAGAGATTGTTGATTTTCCACTCGAAATATCCACTTTAAACCGCCCTTTTAGCACTTATATCATTTATGAATTGCATGTCGGGACTTTTAGTGAAGATGGAACTTTTGCGGGCGTTATTCCTCATCTGGATGAACTGCAGGCATTAGGAATTACCGCTATTGAGATCATGCCCGTTGCACAATTTTCCGGCGCAAGAAACTGGGGTTATGACGGCGTGTTGCCTTATGCTGTACAAAATACTTATGGTGGTCCCCTGGGACTTAAAGAGCTCGTTGCCGCGTGTCATCAGCGCGGTTTGGCCGTCATTTTAGATGTGGTCTACAACCATATAGGTCCCGAATATAATTATTTAGAACAATTTGGCGATTATTTTACAGACAAGTATCATACCCCCTGGGGAAAAGCACTGAACTTCGATGACCGGAATTGTCATCATGTTCGCCGTTATTTTATTGAAAATGCACTACATTGGTTTCAGCATTATGGAATTGATGCATTACGTCTAGATGCGTTACATGCCATCGTTGATGATTCGGCCTACCCCTTTCTCGAGCAGTTATCGGATGCGGTGAAGGCATTAGGAAAGGCTCATAATCATGAGTTTTATTTAATTGCAGAAAGCAGTGCCAATGATACACGCCTCATTCGCAGCAAGAGTCAGGGCGGCTTTGCGCTCAATGCTCAATGGAATGATGAGTTTCATCATGCGCTACACACTTTATTAACGGGCGAGCAACACTCGTATTATCAGGATTACGGACATCTTCACCATTTTGCGAAAGCCTATGCTCAAGGCTATGTGTACAGCGGCGATTATTCAAAATTTCGGAATCGTCCACATGGTGTAAGTTCGAAAAATATTCCAGCGCGTCAATTCATAGTCTTTATGCAGAATCACGATCAAATCGGCAATCGCCCTTGGGGCGACCGTTTAAGTACTCATCTTGACGAACGACAAATCCGGCTTTATCTAGCGTTATTGCTATTCTCGCCTTATATTCCAATGATTTATATGGGCGAAGAGTATGCCGAAACTGCGCCCTTTCTCTATTTTACCAGTCACGATAGTGAGGAACTTAATCGCCTAGTGTATGAGGGTAGAAGCCGCGAATTTTCCTTCATCGGTGACCATCTCCCTAATCCCCACGATGAAGCCGTATTTAAAAAATCCGTTCTTAACCATACATTAAAAAAAGAGGAAAAACATGCACGCATCTGGAGCTACTGTCAAGAAGCGATTCGTTTAAGAACAACTCACCCCGTACTCAGTACACTGACAAAAAAAGGCATGAAAGTACGCCAGCATCATGGTTTGCTCTTTATTCATCGTCAACACCAAAATGAGGCCATTGAGATGATTGTCAATATAAGCCCTCACCCTGTACCTGCTCGCTCACAATGGATCAAACCCTCATGGTTTTTAACCTGGGACTCCAATCCAGAAGACTATGACAAAGATACCATTGCTCCTTTTACCCTCTTACTTTACACCCGGAGGCTCAATCATGACGAATAAATATCTGTGTATCCATGGCCACTTTTATCAGCCTCCACGAGAAAACCCCTGGCTTGAAGCCATTGAATATCAAGACTCAGCCAAACCCTTCCATGATTGGAACGAGCGCATTATGGATGAATGTTATGAGCCTAATGCGAATTCACGAATTCTTGATCACGAAAAAATTATCGCCATCGTCAACAACTACAGCAAAATAAGTTTTAACTTTGGCCCCACCCTCTTGTCCTGGATAAAAGACAATAACCAAAGACTCCTGGAGGAGATTATTGAGGCCGATGTACAAAGCCAAGAAGCCTATGGCGGTCATGGGAATGCTATGGCACAAGCGTATAATCATATGATCCTCCCATTGGCCAACAGGCGAGATAAATACACCCAAATTTATTGGGGCATTAAAGATTTTGAGCATTATTATCATCGTAAACCCGAAGGTCTATGGCTTGCTGAAACTGCAGTGGATTTGGAGTCACTCGACCTTATGAGTGAACTGGGCATCAAATTTACCATTCTTGCGCCAAACCAATTTAAAGAAGCCCGCGCACTTGAGTCCAATGAGGCGGATGCCTCATTCTATCCAGGACGTCCTTATCTACAAAAACTCCCCTCCGGGCGTTCGATTGTCCTTTATTTTTATGATGGTGAAGTGTCCCAGGCAGTTGCTTTTGAACGACTCCTAAATCAAGGGGAACATTTAGCGCAGCGATTGTTACATCGTTTCGATGGGATTGAAGAGGATAATTACCTCGTTCATATCGCGACTGATGGCGAAACCTATGGTCATCATCATCGTTTCGGCGATATGGGTT
>Ga0209960_1003616_pt1 | contig 12980 bp, 13 predicted proteins | sample ThiBiot_500_plan_2_FD_183947 | JGI IMG/M metagenome (GOLD analysis project Ga0209960, IMG submission 183947) | Wastewater bioreactor microbial communities from Cape Town, South Africa - Thiocy_expt_500_plan (SPAdes) | ecosystem: Engineered > Bioreactor > Thiocyanate-remediating >... | reverse complement strand
ACCTGCAATAACACGTTACCTATCGGCGCTTGATAAGTTTGCTTTATTATCTGCCGTTGCCATTTTTTAGTGGTGATCTGAGTGCTATTTGCAATCAAATCTCTCGCGTCCTTTCAGCTGCGTCGATGTAGCGAAGTTGATGCGCAGTTGTGGTTGCCAAGCCAACGAATTAAAAATAATTATCGAACCTCAACCCGAAGTTAAACGGTGTGAGTTTCCGAGATTAAGCGGGGAACATTACAGCTTCAGTGAATACAAACCAATAAATAGAGCGGTGTTTTATTTTACAAGTGGCACGAGAGTGGAATCACCAGTGAATGGGGCAAATAGAATGAACATAGTCTCGCTTGCGACACTAGTGCACAGCGAGAACAGATCGCGCGTTATTTACAAAAGTGAGCGGTGCTCGAATAAGACCGCTATAGTCCATCAGAATAGGTCGGTGTTGCGTGATACCAGGGACTGTTCATCACAGGATAGTGCGTCATGGTCGGAGGGGCTCCGATGAGGTGGTGAGGTTCGTCCATGCCCACGTGATTGTACATGACGTGAGTGTGCATGTCCGGGTGCTGACTCGGACTGTTACTCGGACTCAGCGAACCCTTTGACTTGCGCTGCTTTATGTCCACGAAATCTACGAGTCAAATTGTTAGTCAGTTTGTTCACTGAAACGAGCACATGAATGATTCGCGTACCTTTGCCCCAAAAGATCTTCAAACGATACACTTCGCCGCTCGGACCTTGAATCTTCTTGCACTCACGCTTGGCTAGCATGGCTTCGTCCTAATGACACGTGTCAATTCAAAGCTCGGATGCTGCAAAGATCGCTTACCCTCGTGCCGAATTCAACCAGTGCAAATCGACGCTTGCTGTTGCAAGTGAGTGACTTGACATCGCCGTACTTGATGAAGGTCTGCAGCAAGAAGGGATAGTTGTCGAGCTCTGGCGGCAAGGCTTTGAAGAAAAGCCGCGTGTTGCTGTCAGACGAGGCGTCCAAAGGATCAAACAGGTCGTTGGCGAGTGTGAGCGACTGGGGAGGTGTCGTGGAGGGGGGTGTGATGAGTGGTGTGATCAGCTGATTGGCAGGTGTCAAGTTCAAGTTTTTGATGTTCAACGTGCCCAGACTCGCGCTGCGCTGATGGCCGGGATTCAGGCCGAGGTTACGCGTCTGCGGACTGAGTGCGATGCGCTGCGCACTGGTCGCGACATTCAACTCGTCGCCGCCATTCACATTCACCGAGTACAGCGCGCTCGTGTTCAGCTGACCCCACGATGCTGCGCGCGGCACGATGCCTGTCGAGGTGTGATTGGAGGGCGAGGATTGTGCTTCCCAATAAGGGTCATAGATCACTCCATTCGGCGTCACTGCTTCGTCTTCAGTCTGCGAGCCTGCATCCGCAATGAAGGGACTGAACAGATTGCCGCGACTGCTGTTGGTGCTGCTCAGATGACTGCGCGATGCACTGTCACTCTCCACCAAACTCACCGTGCTGTCGTCACCGTCGTCTTGTAGCAGCTTGTTCAGTTCTGCTTCGAGGTCGCGCGTGAAATCCTCCAGCGAATCTGGTTTTTGAGTTGAGGTTTTATGCTGCAGAGAATTTGCTCCATTATGCGCACTCTGTAATGGTGCTGGTTTGGATGAGGGCGAACTACTCATCAGATCCGAAGGAATACGCAGCAAAGGATTGCTGGCGGACTTGCGAGGCAAGCCGTATGCATTGTATTGTGGTTGTAATAGCGAGTGCTTGTTATGTATATTGATAAAATTGTCTTCATGATAAGCAAAATGTGCACCGCGATATTGAGGTCCTATTTGGTCGGGATTTGGATTGCGGCGGATCAGCGGTGAGTCGCGAGGAGGAAAACCGGATGCACTTCTTGGCTGCGAGTATTAATTCGATTATTTTCCTGCGTTGATTTTGTTTGATACGATTGTGGATCAAATTTTTACGTCAGTAGACGTCGGGCGTAAATAAACAAACCCAATTTAATCATCTCGAAATAAATATTACTTAAATGCATTTTAAAATAGTACCGCGGGGAAATTTATCTTGAACTGAAAAACAGAGTAACCTCACAATTTTTAATTAAACGAAAAGTCTTCCGTAAAATTTCCAACCCTCAAAATAATAATTAAAAAAAAACATACCGAACCCCTGCTGCCCGTTGCACCATTTATATTTACATTAGAATAATTCATATAAACAGATTTCTCTACAGTAACTTGCTCCGAATCTGATGAGGGAAAGACTGATCAGCATTGAAATTGTAATCAATAAACAAACCTTCGTCATGGTAATGAGTAGCGTCGTTGTGGTACTGATAGGACGCATATTCGGTGTAGAACTCTGTTTGCTCTTGATTGAGCGAATCGGTTGGGTAAAAGCCCCGGTTTTCGTGTTCCATTTGCTAGTACTTGCTATTAAATGCCACTCATTTTATTCTGTTGTGGTCGCCGTGAAAATTAGAATTCGACTTGGCGCACGAAAGATTCTCGCGTTAAGAAAAAAAAAGAAAAAAATACACGTGCGAGAGTGTTCGCGCTCTTTTTTAAATAATTATCAACATGATGCACTCTGGAGATACGTCGTGGGATCAATCTCTCAAAACTGTCTTGCCGCTACTACTGCAACAGAATAATGATAGCTTAATTCAAACAGTGCTGATCGGTATTTAATTTATTTTACGTCAATGATAAAGACTTACAATGTCGCAGATACAATTAGGAGACAATTGACAGAGAATATAATTCCAATATTTTTACAACACGTTACTGTAAGTTCAGCTAAATGCCGTTAATTAACAATTACTCACATAGACTCATGAAGCAATGGACTGAAGAGGATGTAGATTCGATAGATGAGACTCTAGTGCAAGCCATTGATATTATTTTGCCATTTGTCGACCAGTCGTTACGCCAACTTGATCCGATCCGATCTCATTCAGCAACACTCGCTGAGTAAGACTAAAGATTAAAATGATGTTACATCTGCACACTTGTATTATATCCAACCATTATATCTCATAGGCGCATCGAACAAGATCTGCGTCGTTTGTGGAGTGCCGCGCTGTTACACTTCGTGCCGCAGTTGAATCAGTTACTCCGCGCCTATTTGACGCGACACTTTGTGTTGGTAGATCACATCGCTGCGGCACACGAGGGCGATCACGTGGAGTTCGTGGAGCTGCTCAAAACACAGCACGCGACTCAGATCGCGCAGTACGCGGCGGTGTGTCGTCAACTGCGCGCGCTCAATCTGCATGCGGTGCTCGAACAACTCGCGACAACAGTTGTCATTGCGCAGCTCGCACAACGTGTGCACGGCCGATGCGCGAACTGTTTTGACGTGCAGATGCTGCACCAGGGGCTGCTCAAGTGGTTCGACTCGGCGGTTAGTGCCTGGCTGGATCTCACGCTACAGGGCGATCTTGATGTACAAACTGGTATGCTTAATGCCCATAAAAGGAATTACTCATTTTTGGATAGAAATTTCAGCTGCCTGCAAACGACGTTCGTTGTCCTCACTCTACGAACAATTTGCAGATTTAAGGTAACAAAATTGCGGTAATACCGACTAGTTGTCTAAATATAGTTATTCGCAGAATTGCGGAATTATTTGACATCATTATCGAATACCCGGACAGCACACCTTCTCTCACAGATCTGCGCGAGTGTTTGAACAAGACGAGCAAGCACAAAGAACTCATCGTCTCGCTCAATCAGAGGTATTATCTGCAAATATCTTGAACAATAGATGTTGACACGTGTCAAATGCAGTTTGATACAGCGCCTGTTGATCCCGAGTGCCGAAACACTGTCGATTGTACAGTGCTATGTGCGCACGATCAAGACGCTGTTGTATCTTGATCCGAGCGCCGTGTTGTTGACAGGTGTCTCACCGACGCTGGCGGAATATTTGCAGCAAAACAGACCCGACACTCTGCGAACTATCGTCACGCAGTTGACTCAAGCAGCGCTCTCGGATGATCCCGAAGCAGCTCAATCAGATTTGCTTCTTTCTGAACTGCAAAAGTACGCGCGATCGCGTCACCAAAGTGTCACTAACGGAATAATTCTATTTATAGCTCGGAAACCTCTTGGAAAGATAGAGACGCAGACGATGAGAGCAGCGACGAAGAAGACGAGAACAGATCGTGGCACCCCGAGCCTCTTCATATTCAACCAGGGTCGCACCGTGAACCTAAATCTGTGGACATATTGAGCATGTTGATCAATATCTACGGCAGTCGCGACTTGTTCGTAGATGAATACACGACCATGCTCGCTGATCGTCTGCTCGCGATTACTGACTTCAATACGGACAAAGAGATCAAAAACATCGAACTGCTCAAGCTCAAATTTGGAGAAAATTCATTTCAACGGGCAGCGATAATGTTGCGCGACATGATGCAGTCGAAGCGTGTCAATGCGCTCATTTTGCCCAAGATAGCCACCCTCGACGAGGCGCAATTCAACGTGCCGCTATCAGCGACTGTCGTGTCGGGTCTATTCTGGCCCGCGTTCAAGAACGAAACTGTAGCACTACCCGAACCCGTGCAGAGGTACGCGCACCCGAATCATTTTCATCGATGGCCATTGCTGACACACGAGCAGAAAGTTAGACGCTTACTGCAAAGAATTCGAGGTGCAAAAACCGAGCCAGAAGCTGTATATCAAAGAACACTTTGGCCAAGTCGATCTGGAGCTCGAATTCGTGGATGGACGCGTGCTTCAGTACTCGGTCTCGCCCGTACTCGCCACCATTATCATGCACTTCCAAGAACATCGTAAGCAGACTAGTGATGCGCTTGATTCGGTCCTAACCGACGTACAGCTCAATGGACACTCGCAGACCTCGCAACCAAGCTTGGGCTGGCACCAGATCTGACTCGCCGTCGTCTAGCGTACTGGCTGAATAACGGCGTGATCTCAGAATTTGAGCCCGATTATTTCCGGATCGAAGAGAACGGCCCCACAGAACAAGGTATGTGCATTACAATTACCGTCATGTGTGCTCACATTTGACTCTGTATTAGTTCAATTTATGCACCTCGACGATGAGGGTGACGGCGCGAATGGGGCACAGCAACAAGATGTACGTAAATGATTGATGCGCATATCTTTATTAATGGGTGTGTAGGAATGGAACGAAACACACGAGAACTTTATCCTCGGCATGTTAACGAACTTGGGTGAACAGAGTTTGGACAAGATCCACTCAATGATGGCCAATTTTGTAGATGATTATGACAAAACCACCGCGCAACTTGCAGCATTTTTGGACCGATTGTCTCATCAAGAGAAAATCGAGAGCAGCGGTGCCATGTACAGTTTAAAGCAGAAATAAAATGTAAAAATTAACAGAGTACCGTACTCACGTAGGTCTTTCCTTCCTCATCGACTTTTTTTTTGCCTTTAAATTACCCCTACGATTTATTCGCATAGAATACACACAAATTTCATGCTAAATATTCGAAATTAAAAAGAGATCTATGCCCAAGCACTTATTTTGTAGGTTGTATATCATTCGTTTTGATGCTCGCTAATCGCATCAACTGATTTTCACGAAGGTAAAGCCATTACTCTTCGAAACTTTACTTGCCTTCAAGAAAGCTCTTCACTAAAACGCCCCGCCTTAAATCCGCAAATCGTTGCTATGGCAGTATACGAAGGATTTTGATGAAAGTTGACGATTTGTGGTCTAACACCCCAAATGAGATGGTCGAGGCCAAACAAGATCACTTTTCCCGCTCTTCCTCGAAAAGTTGCAATTATCACGTGGCTGCTAGCCGTTGCAGCCCGCCATTTCAGATATAAAAAAGGAAAAGTGAAAACTGAAAACTTGCAGTAAAACTAACCAAATACAACCACAACTCACTTTCAATGGCTACTCGTGTCGTAATTCCCGCCGATGTATTTCAAGGCTTGGAGGCTCGTACTATCAAGTAAGTCAAAGTCATACCTCCGACGTAAAAGATCTAACAACCCTTAAAAGCAACATTTGCAAAGCCCGTGGTCTTACTGTGCAAAAAGAGGAGACTAAACGCCAAATCATTGTGCGTCTGGTCGAAGAAGTGACGGATCTTGGCGTGCGGCATCTGGTTGGGCAGTTGAAGAAGAGCACGGTCGAGGGTATCACCGCCGCACTCGATATTGAACATCATTCGAAGGTAGTTCTTGGCAAGAGATTGTACGAGCGTATCATTGAGACAGGTGTTAGCGAGTTTTTTGAATCTAAGGTGGCCTTGGAAGACTTGAGTGAGATCTGCGACACTTTGGTACGTAATACTCGCACTTTCGCGGCGAATAACATGTCGTTATAATCCGTATTAACACTTATTTATAGGGCATTTCGGTAGAGTCCAAGGACGCCAAGTACATTGCAAAATCAATCTGCAGCGAAGCAATGATTACCGGCCTCGAGATCTTACTCTCAACCTTACAAACCGCTGATTTGCAAGCTATGTGGTACGTTGTATACACTTACTATGAAATTAACGACAACTAACAACGCTGCAGCCACGATTTGAAGCTCAAGGCCGACACGGAGAGTAAAGCGAAGTTGATGGAATGCATCATCTTCCGTCGCGGATACACAAAAAAAGTGGCACCAGTCTCTGTTGAGAGACGAAGCTCCAAGAAGCCCAATATCCAAGCTGGCATCCACGCTACCAACCTGCGTTCATGGTACACTAAACCTGAGCTCGTAGCCTGGTGCAAGGATAACGACGTTGCATTGCTGTCCTCGTTGAAGAAAGAAGTTGTCATTCGTCGCATTTTGCGTTCGTTGGAGGAAGACAAAGAGAATTCTTCAGCCGCATCCAACAAGAACAAACCCGCTCCTTCCGCTCCCAAGAAGGTAGCCAACCATAAGAAAATGAGAAACGAAGATAATGATGATGATAAAGAGTCTTCTGAAGAGGAAGAAGCCTCTGAGAACGTTGAAATGAAAAACAAAGAAGAGACCTCACAGATGGAGGTCGAGGAAGAGAGTGGCGAGTCTGAAAAGGAAGAAGAAGAAGAAAAAGATCTCGGAAGCGACTTGAAGGGCAAAGTGTTTGCTATTACCGGCAAGTTCAACATGGAGCGCAAAGATATTGTTAGCTTGATCGAGAAGCGCGGTGGTTCAGTAAAGTCCAGCATCACAAAAGAAGTGCATTACCTCTTGTGTGCTGACGGAGACAACGCGTCCGCAAAGGTAATCAAGGCCAGACAAGAAGGCGTCAAGATCCTGGGAGCTGATTTCTTGGTGCAACTCGAATAAGATCTGCATTCTTTTATCTCTTATTGTATCCAACGGAGTGGCTTAATACGCCTCACCAAAGGTCTTTGTATTGATTAATAAAGAGCACGTAAAATTACCCCACACAGCTGTCAGAGTCGGTTTCGACTTTTTCGCAATGATTTTCTGACCGGATAAAATAACAAAGTGTTGCTTCTATTTCCTTTGTGAGAGACCACACTACTAGTAACCGTTGTACAATGAAGCGAATTACTCTATTATTTATTTATTGTTTGGCTCTAACGCCTTTTATTTTGGCTGCGCAAGGTAAAAATCCGGATCGTTGCACTGTGTAGTACATCAACTAATGTGTTGTCAGAGGAAGAATTCGAAAGAGGATATTTTAGTGGACGATCGGCTCATATTGGCATCGCCCCCAAGTCGGTATGAAGCTATTATAGTTATTTTTTTCAGATTAAAAATAAATTAAATATTTGTTTGGTTAATTTGAACATAGCCCATAAACAGCATTTATAAGCAAATGCTATGCGTACAAGATGATGGTTACCGGTAATAACGCATTTTCTTGCAGAAGATCGAAAATCCGAGCATTGAATTTTCAACCCCGGTTTCAGTCAACTCTATTAAGGATACCGAAGTGTTTGGTGTCATTAGCCATGAATTGTCTATGCCAAACAATGGCAATCCCTCTTTAGCCGTTACAAAGAACATTTTCTCTAAGCCATCTGCTAATCTGTTCGTTGTGATTGATGGTATTAACGCTCAAGGTACGCTCTTCTCTATTATAATATTATTGCACTATCACGATTGACTCTTGGTGTGCACCTCTAGACAAACAAGGCCTCGAATTGCAAATCACTTCGCAGCCGCGCGACACGTCTGCTATTCTCACCACGCTGCTCTCTGGTCAACAGCCCGCACAGCACGGAGTCACTGCCAAGCACTGGGCCTCGCAACGCCGTGTTGCCACTGTTGCTGATCTGCTCGCTGCTCGCAGCCGAGGTCGCGCATTGATTGTCGGAGCCTCTTCCGATGACTCGCTGCTCGCCACCGTGACTGACAAACACCACCGCGCTGCCCTCGCTGTCAATGTGCAGAACGTACTCACTCACACCGCGGGTCTCTCGGGACTGCAATGGACCGTCGATGCCACGCACGTCACACTCACCGTCGACGGACAGTCAGCGCGCTTTGACCGCCGCACCGACCTCGCACTGCTCACTGAACTCGTCACAGCTGCTGACTGGGCGCGTGCACTCGAACACGACGATGAACTGCGCTCCACCAGCAAGAACAGCGCCCCCGCGTGGTGGTCACTTGTCTTCAGCTCGTTGACAGGTGTCAATCAACGCTACGGTGCTCAATCTGCGCAATATCGTGTCGCTCTCGCAGCCATCACGCGCGTTGTCGACGGTCTTCGAGCGCAATTGGTCGCACTCCACGGCGCCGATCGTGTCGCCGTGCAAATCGTGCGCGTGCCTCACGTTGCTTACACCGACCTCGTGACGCCGTTGAAGGCTGTGTTGCAACGTGAAGCCAAGTCCGATTGGGCTGCCACCTTGCCTGCCATCACTCTCACTAACACCGAGCGTGTCGAACAAGTGTGTGCTCGTGTGCGCGAGGTCGTTGGCGCTGAATATGACGTGCACTGCCCTCGTGTGCGCGCTGCTCGTGCCGTTCAACAAACCACCACGACGAGCACTCCCGTCACACTCGGCGTGTTCCAGATTTTGTTCTGGATGGGTATCATATTGATGATTGTTGCTATCTACGTCGTCATGAGCTTTGCTTTTATGGAAATCAAACAAGATCCGCTCGTATTCCGCAACACTATCACCCTGGACAAGAAGTTCAACTAAGGCAAATACTAGTTGTTGTAGTTCTCTTGTGATTATAAATAATTATCGTATTTAACGTCAAATAAATCTCGCTTTTAATTTATACACTATGTACAAGAGGTCACATGACCACGCGATCACCGAGCTCCGTGCTAATGACTGTACGACCAAACAGCCGCAAACTGTCTTCGAGCTCGCGTGGCACGGCCTGTTTCGTCTCTTTCAGCAGCTTGAGCAACTCTTTGCCGATCTTGCACTCGTAGGTCAGCAGACTCGTCGCAGCACCTGGTCGACCTCCGCGAGCTGCACGACCAACGCGGTGAATATAGTCCTCGATGGTGAGTGGCATGTCGTAGAGGATCACGTGCTGTATGTTGTCAATGTCCAAACCTCTGCTCGCCACGTCGGTCGCCACCAGCACATCAAGCTGATCGGACTTGAACGCGCGCATCACACGAAACCTGAACGGCTGTGATTTGTCGCTGTGGAGACCTGCCACGTGGAACTGTTCCATTTTTAGCAATTGCACGAGTTTATCCACAGTGTGCTTGTTGTCTGCAAATATGAGCACTGGTGGCCGTTCTATCTTGCGCAGTACTTGGAGCAGTCGTGTCTGAAACTCAGTTAGTAGGTGCGTGACACGTTTGACACATTTGACACATTTGACACGTTTGACACTTACTTGCTTGTGCGCAGTATGCACAAAGAGCACGTGCTGTGTGAGCCCTGGTGGCAACGGTGAGCTCAAATCTCCCACGGTGATGTGCACTGGCCGCAACACTGCACTGCGCGCGACACGCGTGACCGATGCTGGCATGGTGGCACTGAACAGCAGTGTTTGACGAGGTCGACCATTGACACCTGTCAAGCTCTCGTCACACCGCGCTAAAAATAGTCGTAACTGAGCTTCCATAGACGAATAAGGGTTGTCTTTGGCTAGTTGGGCTTCTTCTTCAGTTTCCATATTTGGAGCGAGCGTGAGCAAGCGATCTATTTCGTCAAAGACAAGATAAGCGAGATTGTTCAGCGGAATATGGTATCGGAGATTGTTCCGCGGGTCCGTCAACTGCAACAATCGACCAGGTGTAGCAATGATGAGGTCTACGCCCGCTCGGAGCACGTCGATTTGACCTTGCGCGGAGATGCCTCCGACTAGGCCCAGCACGCGGCGGCCCATCAGTGATTGATGCGCGTACGGCGGCGCGCTCTGACTGGCCTGCGCGGCACACTGCGCGTAGTAGTCGAGCCAGGGCTGATACTGCGCATCGTACGGCGGAATAAATGACATACAAAGAGCGTAGACCTGCTCCGCGAGCTCACGTGTCGGAACAACTATAATTCCGCTGGGACCTTGGCCTGGTGTCGTGCGCAGTGCGGTAGGGTGCGAAATCAGCGCCAAATATGGCAACAAGTAGGCAAGAGTCTTACCCGAGCCAGTTGGAGCGTTGCCTAATATGTCGCGTCCTCTGATCGCGTTGCTCAACACTTCGGATTGGATAGGAGTGGGGATCTTTAGAATGTCAGAGCTGTGTCAACAATAGAGGTATATTTGCATACCAGTATGCGTTTCTCTCGTAGTTTGAGAAGAATTTCTTCGCTCAGTCCTACCTCGGCGAAGTCTTTAGTTGGCGGTGCTGGATCTTCACCATCCGCCTTCAAATTAATTGGTTGAATTGATTAACGTTGAAAAATTGTATATAATATTTACCTTAATTTTATACCGACGTCTGAACTCGATCAGCTCATCCTGAGTGTACGGGACAACATCTTGCTCGGGAGGTTTGTAATACGAGGCGACAAAATTGTCTTCTTGACCGGTGGACTTGTGCTTCAACTTCTTACGTAAAGGTTCGTGTGTGAGCTCATCGTCGTGTGTGTTGTTCATAAAGTATTTTTCAGCTTTCAGTGAATCCGCAGCTCTAAGAGCTTTGAGATAACGACAATGTGGGACTATAACGAATTTAGTATTTACATTTCTTCATTGTACAAGTGATTCGAATACACAGCCGAGACCCAAACAACAGATTTACAAAATAGATCTTCGACCGCCGCGTTAACTAGGAGCCTATTTCTCAGCTGTTTGTTCTTTGCTCTGCTCCTTAATTTTCTTGGCCTTAATGAGCTTCTCGGCCTTCTTTTCGAGTTGCTTCAAGTTTTCTACCTGTTTTTCAGCTTCGCGCGCTATCCGCTCCACAAACTGATCAACAAACTCAGCGAGCAACCGATCATTCACATTCCAATTGAGATCGTTCTTCAGAGCCTTTTGAATAGCTTCCTCGCGATTGCTACTCGGCTTCCAATACTTGAAGGCGCTGTACGCAGTCGTGAATGCCTCTTCGTACTGGATGTGCACGCGACGCACTTGCTCCTCGAACACGCGCAGCTGCTGCAACAGAGTGTGCGTATCAGTGTCGAGTATAGTGCGCTGCAAGAGCGGTGCAGGGGCCGAGGAGTGACGGGTGAGGGCCCACTCGAGTCCAACACGATAGACCTCGGGACACGCGGTGATGGCGCGGTGCACTTCGAATGCTTGGCGCCACTGCACGCAAGCACGATAGAACTTGTAGCCCCAGGGGGACATGAGCGAGAGCGGCGAGCCCATGTAGACGAAGAACGTGCTGAAGTTTGTGAGTGCTGCGAGTCCGTCTTGTCCGAAGAGCACTTGACGCAGCTTGTGATGCGAGATGTACTTGAAGAAGTTCTTGGGCATCGAGTGAATCACCTCGGGACCGCTCGGAGCTACAAAGCGGAGCAGATCCGCATCCTCGTGCAAGTTCTTGAGCAGCAGTGCGAACAATATCATCTCTTCAATGAAGTTGGTCGGCTTCTTCCAGTTGATGTTCGGTTCAAATTGACTGCGATGCATCTTGTCCACGTACAGCCCGCGCAACAAGTGACTGTGCTGCAAGTTGTCCACGGCCGCGTCGTAGAGGTCAATCACGTGGTCACCGTACCCTGCCAGACACGTGACCGTCACACCGCAGTCGAGAATGTTCTGGAGTGCAGTGATCATGAGCTGGTGTTCGCGCGTGAGTGCGAAGGGCGTGGAGTTGAGCAGATGTTTGTGCGGGGCCGTGCTGCACATCTGCTGCACCAACAACAGTTCTTGCGAGGAGTGGTGCCACAGACCTGCCATCGACAAGATACTCACGCTCTGACGTCGTTCGAGGGGCTTGGACACGATGCCGTGCGTGATCAGGTAGTTGGACAAGACGATGGCCAGGGGCACTGCTTGGGAGTGCGCAATGAACCACACCAGATCTGCGTCTTGCATATTGCTCTTCAACACCGGATCTGCTTGAATGCGCACCATGTAGTTCTCCAATCGTTGCGCTACGGTGCCCTCATTCGCGAGTGGATGCGCGTATACGTGTTCGAGGACGGGACACATCTCGCGCACTGCTCGTTCAGCCTGCTCAATGTACAGCTGCACTTCACGCTCTTTCCAATTGCGCGCAGGGTACGTGCCGTCATCGACTTCGAGCACCGCTTGTCGGTCATTCACGGCGAGGAGTGGCCAGCCATTCAGTGCCACCAAACAGACTCGCTTCACGCGCAACAAGTCCTCGCGACACATCTCCGAGGTGTAGCCCGGCACGTACACAGTGGAGCCCTTGCGGGGTCCAGTCACACCTTGTCGTCGTGCGGTGCCGCGTGGATTGTCGCCCAGTCCGCGCATACGTCGCTGTCGTTCGCGATCCTCATCCTCGTGCACGGCGGTGACGCGACGATAGGAGGACTGACGCGAGAATAGTCCCGTGATGGTGTTGTTGACGACACTCTCGCGTGCTGCGTGGTGTTCCTCCTCGGAGGAGGAGAGTTCGAACTTCTCCATCTTGAACTTGAGCACATCCAGCTCGTGACTCATCTTCCGCGTCTCGCTGTCGCTCTTGTGCTT
>Ga0209960_1003615_pt1 | contig 12986 bp, 11 predicted proteins | sample ThiBiot_500_plan_2_FD_183947 | JGI IMG/M metagenome (GOLD analysis project Ga0209960, IMG submission 183947) | Wastewater bioreactor microbial communities from Cape Town, South Africa - Thiocy_expt_500_plan (SPAdes) | ecosystem: Engineered > Bioreactor > Thiocyanate-remediating >... | reverse complement strand
AAAAAAAAAAAAAAAAAAAAAAAAAGCATTACAACTTTCTTATGAATATCTTTTAAGATCTGTTCAAGATCCATCTGATTTTAATGCTCAATCACAAATGCTTCTTGCTTCAACATATGCTGGTATTGGTTTTGGAAATGCTGGTGTTCATATTTGGTTTCTTTCTTCTTTCGTTTTTCTTTTTGTTTTTTAAAAAAAACACAATTTTCATTTCTTACCTTTTATTCTTAGTCATGCACTTTCTTATCCAATTTCTGGCTTAAATAAAGGTTATATTCATAAAGGATATGATGTTGATCACAAACTTGTGGTAATTTTTTTTTTTAAAAAAAATGAACAAATTTTATTTTCAATTTTTCTTCAAAAAATTTAGCCCCATGGAATTTCTGTTGTGATTACTAGTCCTTCTGTTTTTAAACATACAGCTCATTCTGATCCTGATAGACATTTAACTGCAGCAAAATTAATTGGGGCAAATGTTACAAATGCTAAACAAGCTGATGCAGGATTGATCCTTTCTGATGGTTTTCTTTTTTTTCCTCTCTTTTTCTTTTCTTTTTTTTTTTTTAAAAAAATTCTTTTCCTTTTAGCAATTAGAAAATATTTACAAGCTCTCGATGTTCCTAATGGAATTAAAGCCTTTGGTTTCACTTCAAGTGATATCCCTGCACTTGTAAAAGGAGCATTACCCCAAGTATCATTTTCTTTTCTTTTTCTTTTATTTTGAAAATTCATATTACACTAACACTAAAAACTTATTTAATACAGCAACGAGTCCTCAAAGTTGCACCAATTCCAGTAACAGAAAAAGAGTTAACTTCAATTTTAGAAGAATCATTAGAGATTTACTAAAGTTCTTCAAAAAAAATGATAAATCAAAATGAAATGTGAAATGTGAAATAAATATGAATACAGATATGAAAATGCTTTGTTTCTTTTTCCTCTTTCAACTTATTCTTTTTTAATCAATGAGAAAAAAAAAAGAAAAGAAAAAGAAAATACTTATCATATAATTTTCTAATAATTTCAATCTTCTTTCTTATTATTTGTGTTTTTTTTTTACACTTTTACATTTTTTTTACAAAGATATAATTTTGGCCAGCCATTGATTTGATAACTCTATTGTTGTTGGAATATCATAATCTCATGCTTTTCAATTTTCTCTCTCTTTTTATCAGATTCTTGCTTTAGTTCTGTGAGATACTCTGTAATAGGATTCCCCAGTGTTAGTTTTATGTTGTTTCCTTCTATATGTTCAATTGGTTCTTGATTAAAGAAAAAGAAGAAGAAAAGAAAAAAGAAAAAAGAAAAAAGAAAAAAGAAAAAAAAAAAAGAATGGAACCAATTAAATGTCCATCCCTTTCATATTCCCTTACTTTGGCCATTTCAAAAAATCCAACTCTTTTTCCAGGTCTATTCTTTTTTTCTTCTGGAATTGAATTAGAAACATTATTTTGAATTTTTTCTACTATTGGTTGGTTAGGTTGTTCAGGACTTTGAATTAATTGATCTTTTTGAAATGTAATTAAGAATGCATGATTAAAAACTTGTGATTTGATCCTTCCACCAAATAAGACAATTCCTAAAGGAGTAACTGCAGTTCCAGGACATAATACTGTTCCAAGAGGGAAGTTAAATTTATTTTCAATTATAGGATTATACTATTTTTATTTTATTTTATTTTATTTTATTTTTTTTGAAAAGATTAAATGAAAAAAAAAAAAAAAAAAAAAAAAAAAAAAAAAAAAAAAAAAAAAAATCGAACTTCACAAACAATTTTTGGAAAAGATTTCAAACCAATCCAAAATGGGAGAGATGATTGAGGTAAACCATTTTCATCTCCACCTATTACAAGAAGGAAATCTCCAACCCAAGTTACAGTATGACTAGCTCTCTTTGGAAGAGGTGATTCTATTTGAATATATCTTTGATTGAGGATATCAAAAAATGAAATGTGATTTGTTGGTTGGCCATCCTTTTCTCTTCCTCCATAAAACATAATATATCGTTCTGCCACTAAAGTTGCAGAGTGTCCATAACGTCCATTTGGAACGACTCCTGTTACTGGTACTGCTTTCCAAATTGAAGTTGTTAAATCAAATTGATACATATCATTAAGAAGAACATCAGAGTTTCCAATCCTTCCCATTCCTCCCATGATGTAAAGTAAATTTTCAACAACAACCCAAGCAAAATAGGCTCTTGGAGGAGGTGTACTTCCACATGTTTTCACTCTAATCCATTCTCCATGGGCACCAATTTTTGAAGAAGTTTGAGGGGTTTGAGGAGTTTGAGGGATATTATTAGTTTGAGGGGTTTGAGGAACATTATTAGTTAGTATTTGGTTTCTAATTGGGGTTTGAGGGGAGTAGTAGTGTTGAGTTTGAGAGGTTTGAATTGGAATATGATTTTGAACAGGAGTTTGATTACTGATTGGAGTTTGAGGGAATTGATTTTGTGTTTGATGATTTACAGGAGTAGAGGGAGTAGTTTGGTTACTTTGAGGTGATCGAATATCCAGAATTTCTAACCGCATTAAATCATCTTTTAATGTCTTTGACTCTGACTTTCCACCATAAATCCATATTTTATTATTATAAGCAAAACATGCATGTGCATATCTATGATCAGATTCTTGAGCTTCTATCCTTCTCCAAGCCGTTCCATTAAATGCTTCAATTTCTGAAGCAATCTCTCCTTGATCAAATTTACCTCCACAACTGATAACGACTATTTGACCATCAACAACTAATGTTTGAAAACCATGTCCATACCTTCCTTTTGGCCAAAAATCACCATCTCTTCCCAAAAGTGGAATGACTTCAAGTTTTGGGAATACTTCCATTCAACAATAATTAAAAAAACAATAGATTTTGATGTAAATCCAATTTGACCACCTTGGATTATATCAACAATAACAATAATAATCTATATTACTTGAGTGATTGTCATCAATAAGCTAATGAGAATTTTAAGAAATTTTTGTTCTTGAATTATTTTTTTGAAAAAAACAGAAGAAAAAGAAATTCAGATTCTAAAAATTTCCCTCAAACAAACAAACAAATAAAAAGGCAAACATACCAAGATCTTGATTCCAACTATCTCTTGAAAACTCAGTAATCAAGTCTATTTACTTATAGATTCCAATAAATGAGATCTTGGCCAAGACCTTTTTTAAAAAAACAATTATAGATTTCAGTTAAAACATTGAAAGAAAAGAAAACAACAAAGGATTCAAAGAAAAATAAATAAGAATAAAGAAATAAGAATCAACCTCAATTCTATCTTGGAAATGTTTTCACTTCCTCACCAACTCAAACAACAATATAACAAATTCCTTGTTCTGTTTATTCTTTGTCCCTTTTTCCTTTGCAAAGTATGATATTTTCCAAAACTGTTCCTGGAGCAAAAAAAAAAACCTTGAAAAAGAAAAAGAACGGAAAACTTTTTAGAATTTGATTGTTTAGAATAGAACGAATAAAAGCTGTACCTGATTCCTTCTATATATGTTGAGTTACAGAGTTATTAATGTGAAGTTTAGATATTCGAAGTGCTTTGCAGGATCAGGAAACTGTCAGGGAAAAAAAAATAAAAATGTCCAGAAAATTTTTCTTGGACATGTGGAAAAAAAATTTTCAAAAAAAAAATTTCAAAAAACCGTTATAAAATATTTTATTGAAAAAAGAACTTTATGAATGAATAATAGATAGGTTAACTATCCTGTTTCTCAAAAAGAGATTTGATTTTTTTTTGCTTTGCTTTGCTTTTTTTCAGTTATAAAAGTTCAAACCAACGAACTTTTCCCATCTTTAATACAACCCTCAGTTTTGAATAAGACTCCAATTACATCATTCATTAGATCTAATTGTTAAAAGAAATCAAATTTCATTAATTTGATATCTTTAAGACCAAGTTATTTATTTTTCTAACCGTTTTATTTTTTTTCAACTTATTAGATCGTGATATCGAACCGTTAACCGTTAAATAGTGAATAAAGATGTTTGCAATGAATGCTAATATATTGGTAAAAGTCATTCTTTCTTTATTTTTTTATTTTATATTTATTTAATATTTATTTTTAATAAAAATAATTATAAAGGGTGAACAAAACTTGAATAAGAAGATATCAAAGACTGTGACTGATGAAAACATTGGAAAGGTCTTAAAAGCAAAGGTTTCGACTTTGAATACAACGAAACGAAATGCACTTGGAGATTTATCAAATCAAAGAGTATATCCCTTCTTCTTTTTCATCATATTTTTATTGTTATTATTATCTTTTAAAACAAAAAACTGATTCAAAATAAAAAAACAACAAGATCCCTGGCGATATTGGAAAGATTACAAAGAAACCAAGACTTAATAATCAAAAGCCAGTGAAAGGTTGAACTTCCTTTTTCATTTCCTTTCCATTATAATTTCTATATTTTTTCTTTTTTTTTAAAAAAAAACAAACTATATCTTCATTAGGACATGATCATGAATCTGCTCCTGTTGAAGATGTCATCCAAGAGGTTTCTCAAGAGGTGACCGAACTTTCAGAAGAAGAAGCTTATCAAAATAAACTTAAGAAATTGAATATTCCTGATATTGATAAAGAAGATCTTCAAGATCCTCAAGCCTGTTCAGAATATGTGCAAAATATTTGTGAATATTTGCTTCAGATGGAGGTATTATTTTTTTTTTAAAAAAAAAAACATTTCTTGAATTACTTGTTACTGACTTTTGTTTTTTTTTAAAAAAAAACATTTTTATAGAAAAAATATCAACCAAATGAAACATACATGAGCTCTCAAACAGAAATCACATGGAAAATGAGATCAACACTTGTAAATTGGCTTGTTGAAGTTCATTGGAAATATAAATTGATTACTGAGACTCTCTTCCTTGCAATCAATATTCTTGATCGTTATATTCCACATCAACAGGTTTTCTTTACTTTTCTTTTCTTATTCCTCTTCTTTTTCTTCTCTTTTCTTTGAGTTTTTTTTTTTTTTTTGAAACGAAAAATAAAAAATAATTCCTTTAGATTTCAAAAGATAAGTTCCAACTTGTTGGTGTTGCTTCCTTAATGATTGCTTCTAAATTTGAAGAAATTTATGCTCCATCTATTGAAGATTTTTTATATGTTTGTAATGATGGGTACCTTTTTCGATTTCTTTTTCTATTCTTAATTTAAGACCTATCCATCTTAATATTTTAATGTTTCTTCCTTCTTCCACAAAAGGTATACTCAAGATGAATTATTGAGAACTGAAAGAGAGATTTTATATAAACTTCAATTCGAACTTGGAAGTCCATGTCCTTTAACTTTCCTCAGAAGAATCTCCAAAGCAGATAATTATGATATTCCCTCAAGGACAATTGGAAAATATTTAATTGAAGTAACTCTTTTAGATGAATCATTCTTAAAGTATCATCCTTCTTTAATTGCTGCTGCTTCTACATGGTTGGCAAGAAAAATGTTAAAATTGGGTGAATGGGTAATTTTTTATTTTTATTTTCTTCTGTTTGATTTATTGACTTTTATTGACAATTTTTTTTTTTCTCTTCAAAAAATAGGGTCCAATTCTTGAATTTTATAGTGGATATAATGTTGAACAAGTAGAACCTTGTGTGAATGATTTACTTTCATTTTTGGGAAGAAATTCCAAATTCAAATCTGTTTCAAAGAAATACTCTTCTTCAAAATATTTGAAAGCTAGTCTCTTTGTTGAAGATAAAATTCAAAAATGGATGGCTGAAGATGACAAAAATGATTCACAAATGAGAGATTAATTGAGGGAGAAAAAGAAAAAAAAACATGTTTGTAATATTACAAATAATTAGTCTTGTAAAATAAATCCTTTTGAACTTTTTTTTTATTTTATTTGAAACAATTTGATTAAAACAAGTGATTACAAAGAAATAAACTATGATTGCACAAAAAAAAAATGAAAGATATAAACTTGTTGTAGAATCTATCTACCTCATCTTATTTATTATTACACGAGCTTTATTTTTTATGTACAATTAAATCAATATTACTTAGTAGATATCGAAGAGCTTGATAATAATCCTTTTCACAATCTGGAAATAAACATAGAAAAAGTAAATGTGCATTTGTTTGACAATGTGAAGAGATGAGGGAATAAGTACTCTTTTGTTCACTAATAGCTTTGATTGTAACTTTCAATTGATGAATTGAGACTGCTTTTTGAAAATCATATTCAATGTAAGTTTTCTTGTCATCATCAAAGGTACAAAGCCTTTTATTAATTTGATGAAACTTGAGATTGTTATTGCGAGTATAGAGTTCCCAAGTTTCTTTGTGATGTTTTTTTGTTGGATTGTCATAACTAAAGATAAAATTTCCAACACGAATTTGAACATGAACAGCTCCTAAATCAAAATCGCCATGTAAACTCCAACGAAGCCATCGAATTAAAGTATCTTGTTTAGGTTTTCCTCTAATATCAAATGAATTTAAATTACTAACTTGAACATAAACAGGAAGGCTTTCCATATCTCTTAAAAGACTTTCAATTCTTTGATTTGTCCATGTTAAACCTAAATAATCATAAAATTTTTGACCACTTGAAAATTTTGGAGCATATCTAACATCCTAAAAATTTTTTAAAATTTAGTTTAATTTAGTTTGATTCATTTTATTTTTTTTATTTTCAATGTGGAATTAAGACTAAAAAATAAATAAAAAACTTACCCATTTATTGGCTCGAAGAGAATTATAAATCTTTGCTAAATAATAATGACATTTAGCTGTTTTGTTAAATCTACCAGATACTTGACAAGAAGCTGTGACTTTCACTTGATACATCTCGGATTCAAAATCTTCAATTAAAATTTTAAAAGTAAAAGAAGAAGTAATCCTATTTCCAGTTGTTTTTGTTGTTAAAGCAATCGATTCAGATCGTTTTCTTTTATCATCTTGATTATCTTTCTGCTCTGAATCTTCTATTTGTTCTTCTCCATGATCAACATCTTCCTGTTCATCTCCAATCTCAGCTTCAACATCTTCTTTATCTTTCTTGTCTTCTTTTGTTTCATTTTCTTCTTGATCTAATTCACTTTCATCAACTTCTTCTTTACTTTTCTCTTTTAAATCCTCCTTTCCTTCTCCTATCTTACTCTCCTTCTCCTCATGCTGATCATTCCTATCACTCTCTACTGCAGCAGTATTCAACGTCCAACTCACTCGTTCCCTTGGGTTATTCCTTCCACCCAAATCAACCAGCTCTTCAATACACTTCACAATTGCTTCCTTTAACTCTCGATTATTCTGCAACTGGTCCAAACTACGAATAATCCAAATATCAGTTTGTTCTTTTCCCATTTATTGATTTGAAAATCAATTCTATTGATTGTTGTAAGTAAGCGAGGAAGTAAGAGTCCAATATTTGAGTTTATTATTGGGTTTTAATAGGTTTCAACTTGAATTGGGGAGGTTATTACCAAGTTTTTATTTTGAAAGGATCTTGTTTTTGGAGTTCAAAAAGGGAATAAGTTTATTAGAAATTTATAAATATTTTATAACCTTTTTGATTTTGTTTCTTCCAACTTTTTTTTTTTTTTGCGCTTCAGTTTGACTTTTGACTAAAAAAAAAAAATATTAACAAAATATATTAAAACTTTCAAAGTAATAATGTTATTGAATTAACTTCTATAATACACTAAGATTCAATGAATTGATTGATAAATTGAAGAAAGAAGTGATTATTATTGTTATTTAGAAAGTTTTTGTTGAGATATTTTTTTGGAAGAAATGGTAAAGAAAAGGCCTACATTTGAAACCTTTGAACCTTTAAAAATAGAACTTGATAGAAGTAATTGATTGTATACAATATTGTCTGAAAAACTTGAGATAATTGAGTTTAAGAAAGTGAAATTGATTTTAATTAATTAATTCCATAGCTTGGTTGAAAATTGAAAATTGACAAAATTTTGTTTGTTAGAAGTGTTCATTTAGAAGTGATTTTATATAAAACTTTGACTTTTGATTCAATTAATTGATAATTAATTCAACCTTTTTATTTATTTTTATTTTAGATTTCAAATGTCGGATTCAATTGATGAGAGATCTCAAGCTCTACAGAGAAAAAAGTAATTTTTTTTGAACATTAAATTGACAAAATAAATGTTAGAATCAATTAATTAATCAATCGTAGAACTTTTCTCTTTTGGTTCTTCTTTATTGTATCTCTTCTTGTTTCAGGATTGTTTTTCATTCTTGCATTATATGATGTCTCACTTAATCGTGAAAGTGAGGTCCAAGTTTTAGAACTCCCTTGGATTATTGTTAGTACCCTCATCTTACTTGGTCAAATTGTTATCATTACATTATTAAGCTTGGAATATTGTGAAAAGAATGATCTATGTCATTATGGTTATTGGAAAACATTCTCATATATTTATGAAATTATTATGGCCATTATCCTTGGAGTGTTAATTATTGTTGAAATGTATAAGAGATTAGAACCTTATGATGAATTTTACACAACGACAGATATTTTGGTTTTGGTCTTTGGTTATGCTAGACTTTTAACTGTAACTTTAACTTTGGAATTCTTTAATCCTTCTTATGGTTCAAAAGGAAGAATTAGTTACTTTAGCATTTCATTACTTTTTTTTATTTCCTCAAATTTGATTACATTTGGAGCAAACTCAGTTTCAAAAACGAATGCCTATATCTCATATGGATCACTTATGGCTTGTATTATTATTTCATTAATTTTGTTTAGCTTTGATTGTAGAAGAAGTCCATCAACTTTAAGATTCAATGATTATCTCCTAATTGTTTTTTCACTCTTATGTTTTGGAGCATCCATTGCAATTTTTGTTCTCTTGGTGGAAGAGCGAGATGGAACTTTTATGAATTCGGTCATGTTCCTTGCACTTTCAATTCAACTCTTAATTACAACTCTTTTAACTTTTTACCTTCGTTATCGCCTAGGTTCTTATACCAAAATGGAAACTCCAGAACCCATTAAAATGGAGGAAGAAGGACAATCTCCAACAAAGATGTTTTCATAATTTTCAAAATAGACTAATGTTGTAAAAAAAATTTTGTATGAATAATAATAAATTAAATTAAAAAAAAAAAAAGGTAATGTCATTATATTGATTTATTCTTTTTTATTGTCAAATTTTATTCACAAATTTGGTGGATGATTAAAAAAATGGTTCATTCACAAATTGCTGACCAATCAATTGGAGTAAGATTATGTTCTTTTAAATACTGATTTGTTTTTGAAAATGGTTTACTTCCAAAGAATCCATTTGAAGCACTGAGGGGACTTGGATGAACTCCTTTAATTATGAGATGTTTCGCCTATTTAATTTAATTTTATGATATTAAAATCTAATTCATATTATGAATCAAAAAAAAAAAAAAAAAAAAAAAAAAAAATTACAGGAGTGAGAAATTTAGCTTTTTTTTGTGCAAAGGCTCCCCAAAGAATAAAAACTACATTCTTTCTTTCATTTAATAATTGGATAACACGTTCCTAAAATTTTTAATTTTAATTTTGTTGAGAATATTGAAAGAAAAAAAAGAAAGAAAGAAATAGAAGAAAGTACTGTAAATCGTTCCCATCCATATGCAGAATGAGAATTTGCTAAAATAATGAAAATTTTGACCAAATTAGAGTAATCATCGATTTAATACAATAAAATTAAAATTATAAAAAAAAAAATAGTACCATTACTTTCCTTTACAGTTAATGTAGCATTTAGTAAAAGTACACCTTGTCGACTCCAAGCTTCGAGGTTCCCATGTTTAGGTTTTTGGAAACCTTTAATATCACTTTCTAATTCCTACAAAAGAAAGTTTGCTTTTAACCTTCATTCATGAAAAAAATAAAGAAAAGCTCATACTTTGTAAATATTTCTTAAACTAGGGGGAGGTGTGACACCTTTTTTAACAGAGAAAGCAAGTCCATGAGCTTGTCCTGGTTGATGATAAGGATCTTGACCTAGGATGACTACTTTTACCTTTAATTTTTTTGAAATTATATATTTTCACAAAGGGAAAAAAAGAAAAAGAACTTACATTTTCAAATGGACAATAACGAGTCCAACTATAAATTTCATTTTCAGGAGGATAGATTTTTTGTCTAGCTTCTTTATCTTGGAAAAGTTTCTTTTTGAGCTAATTTCAAAGTTGAATCAAATCAAGAATAGATTTTTAAAAAAAATAATACTTCGATAAAATATGGTTTTTCAAATTCTGGATATAAAACATTTAACCACGAATCATCAATTGTTGAAAATTCCAATTGACATAAATTTTTCACTTGTTGAGGAGCTTTCTCTTTCCAATCTCTCCAATCTTGAACAACTTTTCTTTTCTTATTAGCATCAACCTATTATAATTTTATTTTTTTTAAAAAAAAGAAACATCAATAAAATTTAAGAAAAATAAAAAACATACTTCAACAGTTTGGTTTCCTTCTTTAACTTCTTCTTTCTTGTCATCTGTAGTTGGTACAGTCTCCTCTCGTGGTCTCTTATTTTGTTCAGGTTGAGCTTTAAAGAAGCTGTTTATTGACTTTTGCATTCTATTGTATTGTATTGTATTTTAAAAGAAACTTATACTTATACATATTTTTGTTTGGTTCGAAAAATACCAATAATTAATTTTTAACAAACAAACTTTAGAGATTTTTAAAAGTTTGTTCAATTAAAATGTTAAAAACATAATAATTAAGAAATAAATAAGAAGTACATAATTTACTTTGAATTCGGTTCAATGGACTAGTTGCAATCACTCAAAGGGCAAACAAGAGAAAAGAAAATCAAAATTTTTTTGTTTGTATCATGATTCTTTCATGATTTTTCAAAAAAAATAACTGTCAGACGAAAATTTTTAGAAACCAATAAAATTCGTTCCCAACTCCAAAGACAAAGTTTTATTTATAAAAATTTATTTTTACAAGAGTTTCATAATAATAATTTTGTTTTTTTTTGGAGTCTGTTTTTACAAGGTTTCTTCAAACTTTTTGATTTTTTCACCTATTTCTTGGGAATATTTTTCTAAATGTTGAGCTCTTTTCAGTAACTCACTTTCAAATTCTTCACTACTTTTTTTTTTAAAAAAATAATCAATTATTGAAAATAAAATAAAATAAAAAAATAAAGAAAAAGAAGAAAAAACCTTTGAGAAGAATATCTATAAGGTGATCCTGATTGAGATTTGGGAAAGTGATTCATTCCTACTCGATGTTGTTGACTTTCAAAATTTTGTGGTTGAGATGGATAAGTAAGAGAATTTGATTCAGAATGGGATCTAGGAGGATGATAACTTCCCAAATGATAGTTTTCGAAAGTTTGTGATTGTAAGTTGTTATTGGGGGACATAAAATTACTTGGTGATTGATAATGAGTTGAAAATTGTTGATTTGGAGAAAATTGAACATTATTATTGTTGGGAGAAAATCGTTGGTTGTGATGAAGATGTGAAATTTGATGAAAAGATTGAGGACTTTGATTTGAATATTGAATTTGAGGTGAAATGTTTGGATCATTTTGATAGAAATTAGGGATTTGAATTTGATTTTGAGGAGAATATTCATTAGGTGAAAATGAAGAGTATTGATTGATATGAGTTGAACCTAAAGATTGTGGTGATTGATTTGAATGATATGAGTTAGATATTTGAGGATTCCAATTCCCATTAGTTGGTCGAAATGTTGGAGTAGTTTGATTGATTTGATGTCCTTGAAAAGATGGATTTGATAATAGATGTTGGTTAGGTTGTGAGGAGAAGTTAGTTGTCTGATATGAATTTTCATTTAATTGACCTTGAATATGTTGTTGGTGTTGTTGTTGTTGTCGAAGAAGGGGATTAGTTTGACTTTGGTGACTATAAAAATCAGGTTGATGATTTGGAGAATTGTGAATTTGATTTTGATTGTTAAATTGATTTGGAAAATGATTAATTTGATTTGATTGGTGATTTGCTTGGTTAGAAGGGGATGACTGAGATGAATGAGTTGTAATTTGAAACTTTTGATTTTCATTATCTTCAAAATTAGTACGATTTGCTTGATTTCTTTTATTTTTTTTGATAATTATTTGATATAATTCTTTTTTTAAAAAAATTCTTTCTTGTTTTCAAAAAAATAAAATAAAAATTTTACCTCATTTTGTTTTTTGTTTTGTTTTCTACTTTTTGTTTTCTTGGTTCTGAATAATTTTTTCCATTAATTTCATTCTCAATTTCAAATTCTTTTTCAGAACCATTTAAAAGATCTTTCCTACTATTTAGATTACCATCAATCAATTCTTCTTCAACTTTTGATCGATGAGTTTTAGTTACTGTATCCATTGCTCTCAAAAATTTAATTGTCTCAATTGCTTTTTTTAATAACTTTTCACGTTCCTCTAAATCCGATTCTTTCTTCTTTAATTCTAACTTCAATTCAATATTCTAAAAATTATTGTGTGAGATAAATTTCCTTTTTGAGTAATTAAAGATTCAAAAAATAAAATAAAATAAAATAAAATACTTCTTTCAAAGCAGATGCTAATTCTGGTGGAGAATCTTTCCATTCTTGTTGAATATTATAAAATATAACTCTTAGCCTATAATTTTCTCTTTCCAATTGTTTTATCCTCTAATTAATTATTTTTTTAAAAAAAAATTTCAATTATGCAAAATATTGGAATTACAATCAAAAAAATGTTATCAAAAAATTCTCAATACAATTTTTTTCTTTTATCTTTAAATTTTTCTTTCTATTTCTCTTCAATGTAATAAAAAAATCAAAAATAAAGAAATGAATCATAAAATAATAATCATAAAAATAAGCTTTTCTCAATTCAAAAAAAAAAAAATTGGCGCCTCCTGAATTTTTAAATTTTTTCCAATTTTTTATTCCAACATTAAATTCAAATTGCTTAATTAAGTTTTCCAAAAAAAAAAGAGAGAGTTTTCATAAAAACCTCAATCAATGAATCTCTTGAATGACAATTACAAATCTCTTTCT
>Ga0209960_1003612_pt1 | contig 13003 bp, 17 predicted proteins | sample ThiBiot_500_plan_2_FD_183947 | JGI IMG/M metagenome (GOLD analysis project Ga0209960, IMG submission 183947) | Wastewater bioreactor microbial communities from Cape Town, South Africa - Thiocy_expt_500_plan (SPAdes) | ecosystem: Engineered > Bioreactor > Thiocyanate-remediating >... | reverse complement strand
AAAAAAAGAGAAAAAAATGGCGGCCTTTTCTTTTTTCTGTTTTTCTGATTTTTTGATTCAAAGGCTTTGTTGGGCATAAAATGATTATATACTGATCATAATTTTTCAACAAATCAACCAGTCAATTGAATTTTTTGTTTTTGTTTTTAATGATTTTTTTCTTTTTCTATTGTTTTTCATAAAAAAAAATTATATTTGTAAAACAAAAGAGAAAAAGTTTGAGAGAAGAAGGTCTTATCAAAAAATAGTCTATTTAGTCTAATATTATAACATTTTTCTGTATGAATTAAAAAGGAGGACGGAACATTGGAGCACCCATTGGAGGACCCATTGGGGGAAATCCTCCACCCATTGGGATGGGCATATTTTGAGGGGGTCTAAATGAGTTATTTGTTGGATCAGCAAAGAATTTATTTGGAGTTGGTTGCATTAAACGACTTTGAGCAGCAAGTAAACGTTCTTTTAGTTTTATTTGAGAATGTTAAATAGAATAGAATAAAAATAAATAAAATAGAAATATTTTTTAAAAAATAAAAAGTAAAATTAAAAAAAAACCTGCAGCAGAACCATGTCTTTCACCTTTTCCATCTTTTTTAAAAGCAAACGAAACAGAAATAGGACGATTACATAAATATTGTCCATTCATTGCCTCAATAGCATTATCAGCTGCTTCAAAATTATCAAAACTAACAAATCCATAACCTTTTGATTCACCTGTTTCCAAATCTCTAGCAATCTATATTTTATTATTTTTTTAAACTTATTCTCTTTTCATGTCCTTTTGATAAAGAAAAAAAAATTGGAGAAGAAAAAAAAGTTCTTGAAATAAAAAAAATACTTTTGGTGTTTGAACAATGACTCCAAAAGCACCAAATGTATCATAAAGAAGTTTTTCATCCACTTCCATATCAAGATTTCCAATGAATAAATTTGCTCCAACATCCATATTTTTTTTATCCATTGAAGCTTTATTAACTCTAATAGGTTTTCCATACAACTTTATCATATTCATAATTTTCATTGCATAGTCTGCATCATCTTCTGACATAAACTCACAAAATCCATATCCTTGATGAAGTCCTGTTACACGGTCTTTAGGTAAATGTACATTTACTAAATATCCATTATTATTATTTTTATTCAATTATGTTTAATTGTTGAAAAAAGATCTTTTAATAACTTCAAATTAAAGAACTTACCAACTGGTCCTGCTTGAAGCATTAATTCCCAAACAACAGCGTCTGTTACTCTTTCATCTAAATTTCCAATATAAACAGTTGCATCTTATTTTATTGAATTTTATAAATTAATTGAATTTAGTTCTGTATATTGAAACTATAAGAAATTTTTTCAAAAAAATAGAAAAGTTAAAATACCTTGGTTTCTTTCTGCTGGAGGTTGAGCCATTATTCCAAAAAAAAAAAAAAACTAAATTAACAAAATAAAATAATATCAAATAAAATAAAGAATAAATAAGAAGTAAAAAATGAAGTTAATAAAACAGAAGTTAATAGTTGATGGTAGATAGGAAATAGGAAGAAAAGATCAAAGAAAAGAATTTTTTTTTTCAAAAATGGCGGGTTTTTCTGTTGGAAAAAGTGTTCTCCTTCGATAACAATTTCATTAGTCTTCATTGAAATATTGTAAGCTCATTCATACTCATCTGTAACAAAAGGAACACCAAGATCACAAGCCAAAAAAGATAAACCACGAATTCCAATTTTAGAGAGGGATTTTACTTGGTCTTCATTGAAAAGTACAGAGAGTTTAATCCGTTGTGGAGTAAAGGCTGTTGTTACGAGGAAGTGCTCCCCCTCAAGGGAACGTTTCACACACCAGACGATATTATTGCGATCAATCACTGCAAGCAATTTGTTGAGCTGGCAATATTTTTTAAGTGATAGTATAAGTTTCCTTCCTCATCGAAGAAATCAACCACTTTAAATCCCCCAGAATTAATTGAGGAAGCTCTCCAAAGAAACCAGTATCGAAGAGAACTTGACAGAAATTTCCCCCAACAAAAAGTCCATCTTTCTGCAAGTCGTTGAGTTCGTTTCCTTTGAAGCGTGTGATGAGCTTTTCCCTACTTTGATTATCGCCACATATATGGACCATAGTTGCTGATTGTTGCTTTTGAATACCGCCACTCCATCTGTGTTGAAAACAGGGGATATCGCATCTTCATTTTTTAGGATTTCAAATTTTTGATATTCGCTCAGCCTTTATCACCAAGCAATGTTTCTCCGTGTCCAATTTCTTGTGAAGGATTGCATTCAAGTTTTAAGTTTGTAATAAAAGCACAAACACAGGGGACTATACCATAGTTGAAAAGCAGCAATAAAATTAAATTTGACCAGGACAATCGATCCGTAGTCATCTGTAGAACAATCAAATTTATGAAGCTGGAGAGTTTTCAAAATCTTGTGCTATTCAAAATAAAAATAATCTTATTGATAGATTCTATTCTTGATTTTTGGAAATATTTAATTACATTTATTGAAATATATTTAACAATTTGATTCTAAGTTTGCTTCATGATCAGTTTTAATTTTCTTTATCTAATTAAAAAAAAAAAAAAAAAAGTTAGCCAAAGCTGATCAAAAAAAAAAAGAAAAGAAAAAAGAAGGAATAAACAGGTTTCTCGATGACTTCAAATGATATAAAATCATCATCATCTTTCGAAAGAGTTTTTGGGAATGGTTCTATTATTTTTTAAAATATGAAATGTGATTATGGCTATATTTTCAAAAATTAATAGAAAAAAGTATTAACCTCTTGAATTTATTCTCTCTGAAGGATTAAATCCAATTTTTTTGATGAAGCTACTATCCATTTTTTTATTTGAAATTGAATGGCCAGATATTACTTGTTGTTGAAGAACTAGATTGATTGATTGATTCATGAATCAATTACATTTTTATTAGACTTCAGAAAAAAAAAAAGAAAGAAAAGAGCAAATTTACCTCCAGTTCGAATTGTATCAAGACCATTCTTTTCACAAAAAGTTTTTCTAATTAAATGTAAAAAAAAAAAAATTAAAGAATCAAAATAAATCAACAAGTAAATAAGTAAATCAAATAAATACGCTGTTTCAATTAAACTTTTTTGAACAGTTTTGGATTGATAATTAATTGGTTCTCTTTTTCTAAGATTTTTTTTTTAATTTTTTTTTTTTTGAAATTAATTAATTCATGAATCAAAATCAAAATACTCTTTTTTAGGAGAGATAATAGCTTCATATGGTTTAGATTTTATTTCTGTATCATCATCTTTGAAAGGTGCTGTACTATTATTGAAAGTTATTATTATTATTTTTCTCTCTTAAATTTCGAATCATTATTTTGAAAAACAAAAATAAAATAAAACAAACCTCAATGAACATTCTCTTCTTGAGTTTTGAGATTGACGAAGCATATAATTTAAATGGGCTTTACAATATTTATCTTTTTTACTAATGACTTTGTTACATTGTTGCGTATTATCTTTGGTATAAATACATCTATAAAAATCAAAAGATGTTCCAATAGCCTTAATTACATCAGCATTCGAAATATTTAAAGATAGAAAACTATCACTACCCTCCTATGATTAATGTCGTATCAGTTTTTGTCATTCTTTTTTCATAAACAAAATGATTAAAAAATAACCTTTTTTCTGAAAATAGTTGGGTTCAATACAAATATAATTGTGCTAGGAATTAACTTCCAGAATCGTTCAAAAGCACTCTCAAATAAAGTTAAATAGATAAAATTCTCTTTCAAATCTGTTAATTGCCAATTGACAAAAGATTTTCCTTTCTTCCCTTGTTTAATTTCTCCTTTCTTTCCAATAATTCCAACAAGTACCCAATCTGATTTTGGATTTACTTTTTCAAATCTTTCAAACACTTGAGAAATTTTAACAACTTCCTTTCCTTCAATCATATTTTTCAATTCCTTTGGTTGAACAAATCTTTCTCTAATAATTGTTTTTTTTTTTAAAATTAAAAATCATTTTTTTAAATTATTTGAAGATAAATAAATGAAATAAGATATACGAAAGTCTATATCCAGAAATTTCATCATATCCTGCTTCTGCTGGAGCAATTTTTCCAAGTCCTTCATATTTTCTTTTCTTTTCTTTATTGTGTTCCTCCTTTTCAAATTGTTTTTCTTGATTCTTCTCTATTTCCTTGACTTCATTTCCTTTTTCTTTATCATTTTCTTTTTCACTTTCTTTCTCATCCAATTTTTGTGTTTGTTTTTCCTTTTCTCTTTCTCTTTCCTTTTCTTTTTCTTTTTCTTTTTCTTTCATTTCATTTTCCTTCAACTGTCTAAGTTTCTCATCAGCCAAAGCTAAAAAATCTTTTTGAGGTACATTTTTCTCATCATTTGATACTTGTTGAGAGTCTTCTAAACTTTGAATTCCTTTTGATTTTCTTACTTTCAAAACTTTTCTTTGAGCAAAGGAGTAATTTTCTTCATTTTCTTCATTCAATTCTTGTACTTGATTCTCTTTTTATTGAATTCAAATGTTAGATTTTATTTTTCAAAGAAAGTATTATAAAACCTCGAGATCGTTTGACTTTATTCTTCCTTTTCACTTTCATTAACTCTTCTTCAAGCTCTTTAATTCTCTTGAGGGCATCATCCATTGTCATTTGCTTTTCCTTTTGAGCCACTGTTTCACCATTGACATCTTCTATTATTGATTACATTAGATATATAAATTCGAACTCAAGAAATATTTCAAAATATTATAACATCTCAACAAATAACATTCTCAGTTTTTTCATTTTGGAATGCATGGTTCAATCGAAAATATAATAAATGAAATAATAAATAAGAAATAGGATATAATTTGAATTGGATACCTTGTGAAGTTTCATTGCTATCTTGAGCTTCTTCTAGTAATAGAGCTAGAGAGTCATTCTCTTCATTTTCACTGTCCATGGTGTTTTTTTTTCTTGTTTCTTTCTATAAAAGGTGCTTTTGTGATTTTTCAAATAATTTAATTAAATTTAACGGTTTTTTTTTTTTTTTTCCACTCGAATACTTTTTACTTCGCTTTTGCAAACAAATAAAAATATCAAATTCAAATTCACTTTGACAAGCAGTTTGAAGTTATCCTTCCATGTTGTTGCCCAATGGTTCAGACTAGGACAAAATGTTATTTGATGAATTGGAAGTTATAGATAGATCGCATGCGATTCATTGGAATAGAAGTTTCTTATTCTTTTGTCCTTTTCGATTAATCCATCAAGTGGAAAAAAACTCTTTTTGAAGGTTGGATACGATATAACATATAATCCATTTTGACAAAGATATTCTTAATTGTTTTTTATTTATTTAAAAAAATAGGTGGGGATTAAAGCAAGTTGAATTATAATTTCTTGAACCATGGCTCAAAAACCGAAGTCAAATCAACCTGACTTCCTCAAAATTGTATTGATTGGAATGGTAGCTTCTGGAAAAACATGTTTATTGAATAGGTTTACTGAAGAGACCTATTCAATCGATCCAGGAACCTTAGGAGTTGATTACAAGAAGAAAATAGTATTATGTGATGGCCATAAGTTGAAATTACAAATTTGGGAGATTGCAGGACAGGAAAGATATAGACCGTTAATCCTAAATTTTTTGTAAAATTTATTTTTATTTTTATTTTTATTTAATTATTTTCAATTAATTCTTTGAAAAACCTTTTTCAAAGACCAAAGATACATGGTATAATTATAGTTTGTGATATAACATTCAAAAGTTCATATAATTCAATCCCAGATTGGATCAAAAAGATTCAAGAGAACGCACCAAAGGATGTTGTAACTATAGTCGTTGGAAGCAAAATTGATTTAGATCCAGAACGAAAAATTTCAAAATTTGAAGCAGAAGCACAAGTCAAAGAATTTAATCTTCCATATTTTGAAGTAAGTGCAAAGTCAGGAGAAAATGTGAATGAATCTTTCATGTTTTTAGTGAGGAAGATGTATCAAAAGATGGTTTTTCTCTTTTCTTCCTCGAGTGGAGATATCAAGAAATTCACAGAACATTTTGAGGATGAGAATATTGATATTAATTGGAAATCTCAATTTGAAGAAACACCACTTTTCATTGCATGTAAAAATGGAAGATTCGAAATTGTTGAATACATGCTAGCAGGTAAAAGAGAATTAGATATTCTCTCAAAAAATGCTAAAGGAATATTGCCATTACAGATTGCAAAAATAAATTCAAAATTACAAGAAAAATTAGATCATGAAAAAGAAGAGATTGAAGCCAAACAAAGACAAACCAAATGTTTATCAATTTATAATTTACTTCAAAAATACCAATCTGATCCCAAAAAAGTTAAAATTGATTTGAGGAAAAAATTAAATCTAAAAGGTATAAGTTCTGATTTCTATTTCTTTATTAAATTAACTTATAACTCAGTCAATTTTTTTCTTCAAAAATAGGAATAGGAGAACTAGAGATAGATGAAATATTATGTAGGGAAGCAATTATTTGTGGAGATATTATGAAATATAAAGAAGATATATTACATTCAAAATTTGATTTAGAAAAGAAATCTTATGGAAAATCAATGACTGAATTAATTTCACGTACTCTTAATTTTGAACTTCTTCAAGAATTACCAGAATCGATTCTAATCGACATAAATTTAAATGGTATTCAATTATCTCAACAAAATATTGAACAATTATCTCAAGCCATTCGAAAGATTTCCAAATTGAGATCTTTAAGGTTTGTTTTTTCTTTTCTTTTTCTTTCTTTCTTCTTTCCTTCTTTCAATTCACCAACAAAATATCAAATTAATAGAATTCAAAGATGTTCACTTTCAAAAGAAAATTTTCGGTTAATTTTTCAATCTCTTGTCAATTTAAAAATGAATAATTGTCTTCAAATAATCGAGTAAGTTTTCCATCTAATTTTTTAAAAATAAAAATGAGTAAACAATAAAATAGAGTTGATGATATGGAATTGGATAGCTTTGAAGGATTAGAAATAATTCCAATTGAAATTAAATCCAAAGGAACTCAAGAAATAGCAAAATATATTTTAGATTTAGATTTGACAAAATCGTCGCAATCAATTTATCGAACAAAATTAATAGTTGTTGGATATGAAAATGTTGGAAAAACTACAATTTTAGATTGTTTATTTCCAATTAAATATCTTGGAAAAACTCAAGGAAAATTGATGAGAACTGAATATTTAATTGAATTACAAGGAAAGTATTTGAGGAAATATAAGCCAAATGAATTAAACAAGGTTTATAAAGAAATTTTTCTTCAGAATAAAGAATGGAATATTCAAGAAATAAAAGAAGCAGGATTAGAATTAATGCCATTAAATGACGAAATCCAGAAGAAAATTGAAATTTATTTCAAAGATCAAGAAACAAGAGATAAATGGTTTGAAAGATTGAAAAGAGTGACTTTGAATACTGCAACTCATGGAATTGAAGTAAATACTCATATTTGGAATTCTTCCACATTCTATCAACATCAAAACAGAAGCCTGGAAACAAAACAAAATGGAAATAGAAATATAAAACAAAATGAAGAAAAGAAAGTTAAAGATGATCATGTAGAATTGTCGACCTGGGATTTTGCAGGACAAAATGATTATTATAGCACACACCATTATTTTTTATCAAATAGATCAATATTTTTAGTAATATATCGAATGGATCAAGGAATTAAAGGATTGGAAAGTTTGGATTTTTGGTTTAAATCACTTTCATCTCATTTAAATCAAAATTATTGTGATGAAAATGGAAAGCCATTTTATTCAATTATTATTATTGGAACATTTTTGGATTCAATTATTAATGATAATCAAAATGTTCAAGATAAAAATTTAAGACAAATCAAAATAATGGAAATATATGATAAAAATGGATTGAAATCCCCACCATTTTATTTTGAAGTGAGTTGTTCAACATTGGAAAATATTGATGAATTAAGAGAAATCATATTTAATATTTCATTAAATCATGCATATATGGGAGAAAATGTTCCAATTGGATATTTGACAATTGAAAAATCAATTTATGAATTAAGGATATTGAAACAAGATCATCCAATTATTGAAATTCAAGGTTTAATCTCCCATGTTCAATCACATTATCAATCATTTGAATTTGATATTGAATTTGTGAAAAGAGGATTAAGATTATTACATGAATGGGGAATATGTATTTATTTTGATGAACCAAATGAATTATCAAATATTATTGTTTTGGATCCTCAACATTTTACAAAGAATATATTAGGAGATTTATTTAAAGCAGATGAATCATCAAGACAAATGAGAACAAACGGAATTCTTCAATATTCCCAATTAAACATCGTTTGGAATGGACCCACAAATTTAATTGATATTTATTTATCTCTGTTGGAAAAGTTTGAAGTTTGTTTTCTTTTGAAAGATCAACAAAATAAAAGTGAAAATGAAAAGAAACTCATTATTCCAAATTTACTTTCAGAAGATAAAACGACAGTAATCAAAGAAAAATTAGAAAAGAAATGGCCAAAAACGATTCCAAGAGGAAAAATTGAAATTGAAAGGATATTTTCATTTAATCAAGTTCCAAGTGAAATGGTTTCAAGATTATTGGTTAGATTTCATGATAAAATTGTTGATAATATCATTTGGAGAAGAGGTGTATTATTAAAACATGTTGGTCACCAAAATGAAAATGAGAATATTTTATGTTTATTGGAAGTTAAAATGGAAGAAAATTTATTTGAAATTCGAATTCGAGGAAAAGAAAGGAAAGAATGTTTAGAAATGATGAAATATATTTATGAAGAAGTGAGAATTGTGAGTAAAAATTATGGAGGAGTGAGATGGAAAGAATGTGTTAGATCTCCTCATTTTTCAAAAGGATTAATTGATTTAAATGATATTCTTCAAGATTGTAAATTAAAATTAAAAGATGGAAAATTAATTGATTTGAATAATATTCTTGAAGATCGTAAAGAATTAAAAGATAGAAAATTGGAATGTCCAATCACACATTTTCCAATTTATGGTGAAGAGTTATTATTCAAAACTGGTTTACTTGATTCTTTAGATAATTATGAAAATAATGGTACTTTTTTTGTTTTGTTTCAATTTTCTCTTTTCTTTTTTCAATTTGATCAATCAATAATGAGACAATAAATTAATTAGGAAATGGTTATTGGAATTACAGTTATGAAAATCAAAATCAAAAAAGTGAAAAAAATGAAACAGAAATGCTCTTTGAAAATTCAAAAATATTAAATCAAAAAGAATATCATAAAGTAGAATATTTGCTCAAGTTATTTGGATTTGATACTTCAAGAGTTGATAAAGTTGTTGGAATTGAAAGTCAAGAATTTAAAAAATCATTTGAAGTTCGTGGTAAACAAATCTATGGTCAACGTAAAGATACTCCAAATTTATTTAAGAAAGAAGATTGGATTGAACAATCAGGATCAAAATTAAGAATGTCATTTATTCAACATTTGGGTGATTATATTTCAAGATTTAGAAAAATTGGTTGGAATCATGGAAATAATGTAATTTCATTCTTTCATTCAAATCTTTCTTTCTCTTTGTTCCCTTTCAATTAATTTCAAAAATTGTAGCCATTTGTGATTCCAATGATTCAAGGAACAACTGAAGATGCTGCTTGGAGAATTGGTTTTTTTTTTTCTTTTCTTTTCTCTCTCTCTCTTTTTTTTTTCTTTTTCTTTTTTTTTTTTTTTTTTTTTTTTTTTTTTGGACAAAAATTGAATTCAAAATAAAATTGAAGCTGATCATGGATTTGGAACAGTTTGTAAAGTCGATGATGGTTATTATTCACAAGGTTTTTTCTCTTTTTCTTTTCTTTTTTCTTTTCTTTTTTTTTAAATTCTTCTTCAATTTGAAATCAAATTTTACTCAAAATCAATCAATAAAGGAGTTTATTTTACATCCAAACCTGAGTATGCAGAGCAATACTGCAAAGAGATTCTCAAAGTATTTGTAATTGGATTTGTGATAGTTGGAAATTCATTTCCAGTAATTGAACATCCATTTAAAGCTTCGAAGAGTTAGTTAGCCATTATAACTCTTCGAAGCTTTAAATGGAAACCAATCAATCCTGGTTATCAATCTCATTTCACTCTTGGTATTTTCCATTTCATTCTAAGATTCATTTCGTTCTTTTTTTCTTTAATAATATTCATTAATAATAGTTGATGGACGAAATAAGGATTTTGCTTTTCCAATTTCAATTGAAGAGTTAGATGAAAAATGGGTTGCTGATGAATTAGTTGTTCATGAATCACAAACTTATCCTTCTTACATCGTGTATTATAAAGAGGAAACAAAACCTCAAAAATTTAATAAATAACAACATGGACCATTACATTGAATTCCCATCTTCAAAACCCAAACAATTGAATTATTCCAATTCCATTTCCAAGTTTCAACTTTGAATCAAACATCAAGAGAAATGCAAGAATAACATCTTTCATCAATTTTTTTTTTCAAGCTTCTTTTTTTGATTACTCTAAATCTATTGTTTCTGATTCTTCTTTCGTTCTAACTTATTTCTTTGAGTTTCTTTCTTTTAAGTTTTCTTTTTTTTTTTTTTCTATTCAATGAATTTAAAGTCATGAATCTATCCTTCATTATCTTATTATAAAATTGTTTCTGATTCTTCTTCTTTCATTTCTAATGATGATCTTTCTGATTTCAGTCCAAACAAGAAAAAAGAATAAATAGAAGGTGACGTGTTTGAAAAAAAAATCACTTTCAGTTTTGTTCTCACCAATCTGATTGGTCCATTATAAATTTCCAACAATTTGATTGGTCAAAAATTTAGTTTGTTTGTTTCTTAATTGCTTTTTTCTCTCCCTTCTTTCTTCATTTCCACTTCTAATACCTTCATAACTCCCATTTATAACTCAACTAAACCATCTCAAACACATTTTCATTGAACTCAGTGAACTGAATTTTATTATTGAATGTGAAAATTCGGTGAAAATTGAATAAGAATTCGTTGAGGAAAGTGAAAATTCCAATGGTGAGATGGTTGGGGAATACAAAGCTATTCTAATTAATTGAGACCTTACAATACTCAAAGTTAATACATTATCTTTTGAAAGTCCTTTAAAGTTATTGAAATTAATATTGAATTAAGATTCATTTTTGTGAAATATTATTGTAATTTTTTTTGTTTCTTCAAAATGAATTTATTAGTTTGTTATAATTGAATTTTGAAGGGAAAGAAGATAGTGGAATGTAATATTATAGACATTATTGCTTAATTGTTGCGTTGTTATTGATTAATTGGAGATGTATTAATTTCTCTTTTGTAATAGAAATCATAGTATTCAGAAAAATTATTGTTTGCCAACATATAAATGGAGAAATCGGAAGATACTCTTGTTGGGACTTGGAAGGTGATTTTATATATTCATTTACTTTATCCTCTCTAATTAAATAATAGTAATAATTCTAAAATGATTATAATTTATAAAGGTGATTGAAGTCTCTGGGAAATGGTTAATTGAAAATGAGAAAACAGATGAAGAAAAAAGCTCAGAGAAGAATTGGTTAAATCCAGAAACAAAAAAAAGAAAGGAAATTCAAAACGAAGAGGAAGGTAGTGATGATGAAACAGATGAAGATGAAGAATTAACTGGAAGTGAAGAGGCACTTGCCAATTCTAGTTCAACTTCAAATAAAGAAACTGATTATTCACAAATAACCATGGATGTAAATGAATTTATTGAAAATGATAAAATTGAAATCAAAGTTCATTTTGATGATGAAGGCCATAACAAATGGACATTGAGGAATTCAACAAACAGAGAATTCGAGAATCCTTTTCAAAAAGTTGAAGGATACACTTTTGAACCACCTTCAACTCTTTTTTTACTTCTTGGTAGTGGAAATGAATTCATTCAATTTGATGTAATCTTTAATGTCCAAGGAAATTTAACACTTCAAAGAGATGATAATAGCTTTTTAATTTTAGAAAAGGTTTTTTTTCCTTGTCTTTTTCCTTTTTCCTTATTGATTACTGATGATCACAATCCTCAAATATATTTTTAGGTTGTTGAGAATAAACAAAACTTTTCTTTGAAAGATGCACTCCAAGGAAAAGAATCCTTTTCAGATATTACATTCACTTCATCTGATTTAAAAAAAATCCTTGCTCATAAAGTTATCTTGAAAGCAAGATGCCCTAAATTAGTTGAACCAGAAGGAATTCAAAAGATCTCTTCTTTCAATCATAAAACAATTCAAGATTTTTTCTATTATCTTTATACTGATCAATTACCTCTTCATGAAAAAACTAGAGATGAAATATCTGACCTTGTTCAGATTTCTGATCTTTTTAATTTACCAAAACTTAAAGCTATTTGTATTCAATGGATTGAAAGTTCACAATTTAAAAATGGTATTTTCTTTTTCTTTTTCATCTATTTAACTTCTCTTTATAAATTTCTTTTTCTTTTTTTTTTTTTCAATAAAAGAAATAATTCAACTTCTTACGGATATTAAAAGTGGTGTAAATCGAATTGATTTACTTTGTGATTCAAATTTCTTAGAAAATGCTGATTCTTTAATGAAATTTTTGAAAAAATTGGTGGAGGAATCATCTTCATTAATTTCAAAGTTTTGGTTAGTCTGTGCTATTTATGGAAGTGAAAAGAAGGAATTAAGTCGAGTTGAAAAAAAGGATTTATTAGAAGAGAGTAGATTACGAACTTTGGAGATATTATTTCGAATTGAAGACATTGTAACAAAATTATCTCGTAAAGTAAAAAATTTTTTCAAAAAATTTAAATAGTAATAATACTTATTATTCACAATCAAAGCTTGAAGATTTTCCTGAAGAAACTATAGATCAATTAATTGTTCAATTGCTTCCTAAAATGGAGAATGCTTGGGATATTGTTACCACTATATCACATCAATTTAAACAAGTATTTTTATTCATTCATTCTTTTTTCTTTCCTTTTTTCTTTTTTTTTTTTCTTTTTTTTTTTTTTTAA
>Ga0209960_1003610_pt1 | contig 13015 bp, 14 predicted proteins | sample ThiBiot_500_plan_2_FD_183947 | JGI IMG/M metagenome (GOLD analysis project Ga0209960, IMG submission 183947) | Wastewater bioreactor microbial communities from Cape Town, South Africa - Thiocy_expt_500_plan (SPAdes) | ecosystem: Engineered > Bioreactor > Thiocyanate-remediating >... | reverse complement strand
ACCTACAGTCTCTGAACCAACCTTCCTCGCCTTTACTTCATCATCACTATCGAAATCTCGAGGGTTAACTTTTTGAAGTACACATAACGATCGGATTTCAATCCGATGTTTCCGCATTTATTTTCTTTTGAGAACATTCAAATAAAACAAACCTTTTCAGGCAATTAGTTCATTTAAAATGTTTAGTCGAGTTTGGATAGATTTTCTTCTATTTATTAACATCATTGGTATCTTAACAGCTGTAGAAGTTTCATTCAATCAACCAAGATTTCATCCAAACGTTGAGGGTGTGAGGTGAATGATTCTATTGACAATCACAGTAATAACATTTGCTCAAATTCTACTTCCAACTAGTAGCATATAATTGATAAGAAAGCACATATTTATTTTTGCTTGTTATTCCTATAAGGTGAGTGTTCGAATCGACATCTACTGATGACGATCCTCAATCGTCGATTTTGTGAGAGGAAAAGAAAAACGACAATGATCAATATTTGTATTCGTTCTGCTTTTTATTAAGACAAAACCCAAAACCCAACAGTGTGCATCAAAAGAAAAAACAACGACCATGGCTACATCAAATACAATAATGAAATGCTATGCATGTCAAGAAGAAATAACAACATATATATGTACGGGATGTTCCGAACATTTTTGTGTCGATGATTTGATCAAACATCGTGAAGAATTAGAATTACAATTTCATGAAATTGAAGATCGACGAAATCAGTTTGCACAAACTTTAGATGATCAGAAAAATAATCGAAATAATAATCCATTAATACAATAAATTACTCAATGGGAACGAACATCCATTGAAAAAATTCGACAGACAGCTGAAGAACAACGAGATCTTGTTCACCGGTATGTTCAAACTATTGAAGTTAAATTGCATACATTCACTGAAGAGATGCAACAAATTGTTAAAAAGAAATATTTCAAATACAATTAGAAGATCTCAAAAATCAACTTAATCAAACAGATTACATTCGAATTAAACAAGATTCATCATCAACATTTATTAACAAGCTAAGGCATTACTCTTACCCCGACTACTGCAAATCTCGAAGGGAAACAACAAGCAACTACGATCGCTGATGGAAATCAATTCAATACACCTGATGGAATCTATGTTGATGATCAACAACAAACTATTCATGTTGCTGATTTGAACAATCATCGTATTATTAAGTGGAAATTTGGTGAAAGAAATGGTCAAATTGTTGCTGGAGGAAATGGACGAGGAAACAGAATCGATCAATTGAATTGTCCATGTAATGTGATTTTGGATCGAAATAAGAAATCTTTGATTATATGTGATGTTGGAAATCAAAGAGTTGTTCGATGGTCATTAGAAAATCAAAATGATAGACAAATTCTCATTGAATATATTTCATGTGTTGTATTAATAATGAATAGCAAAGGAGGTTGTTTGTTTCCGATTACGGGAGAAATGAAGTGAAAAGATGGAAAAAAGATGAAAAACAAGGAACTATTGTTGCAGGTGGAAATGGAAAAGGAGATAAACTCAATCAACTCTACTCTCTGGGACATATTTTCGTTGATCGAGAATATTCTATCTATGTTTCAGATTGTAACAATCATCGTGTGATGAAATGGTTGAAAGGTGCAAAAGAAGGAATTGTTGTTGCTGGTGGGCAAGATCAAGGAAATAGTTTGAAACAATTATCGCATCCACAAGGATTAGTTGTGAGTGAAAACGGTGATGTTTTTGTGGCAGATTATTCTATTGATCGAGTTATGTGTTGGCCATCAGATTCGAAAGAAGGTCATGTTGTTGTCGGTGGAAATGGTCAAGGAGAAGGATCAAATCAGTTAAATAATCCTGGAGGCTTAGTATTTGATCGTGCGAATAATCTTTATGTTGTCGATAGTGAGAATCATCGAATTCAACGATTTGATATTGGCACAAATTAAAATATGATAATAAAAAGAAATGACTATTTATTATTTTTTCCGTTATGTATTTTTATTTGATTATTCTAATAGACGAGGACATTTCAGCTTGAAAATCACTTCTTAACGCCAATAAACATATGCCTTTATTTTAACTCAAGACTTTCTCTCTCTTTCTATTGATAAACAATTTATTCAAAGATGCAATTTATAAGTTTTCGTTACATAGTCCTCATCGTCATCTGGATCTTCAAATCGTTGATCCAATTGATTATTACATGTCTTGTTAAGTACTTGCTGCTTTTGTTGAGGTGTTTCAATAAGCAAACGTGCCTGTTGAATATTGAGTTCTGTTCGAGCTATTTTCATACTACGGTTTTTTAGTGCCGATGTTAGTTGTGATAATTCTTGATCATTAGCTAAATGTGCTTCTCGCTTTTGAGTGGCTTGATTCTTTAATGTGTCTGCAACTTTGCTTCTCTTATCCAGATTATTTTGCCGTTCATTCACTTGTCGAGTAAGTCTATCCAAATCACGTACAGTACCTTGTAATTGTGATTTCGTTTGATCATAAAGGACTTTTGCATCTTGTTGTAAAGTTGCTTGACGGTGTACTTGCTGTTCAGTAGCACGCATTTGCCGCTCGATATTTCTAATAGCTTGTTTATTTTCTAATTGTTGATCTTGTATGACTTGCAATTGATTTTCACGTGCTAATTTCTGAGCTTCTTTTGCTGATAATTCTGATTTTTTGCCCTCGATTTGTGTCTGAAGAGTACCTTTGACGCGTTCTTTTTCATAGAGAGTTGCACGTTGTTTCTCAATATCTCGTGTCAATCGTTTTATATCTCGTTCTGCTTGTTGTTTCTCTCGATCAAGTTCCGTGAAATTCGATTCAAGTTTGCTATGTTCGATTTGAAGTTTCTGCAAATCTTTTTGTGTATCTTGTAATTTTTGATTCTGATCAGCTAGATCTTTTTCCAATTCAGGAATGGATTTGTTTAACATGTCGAGATTGTTTTGTATGTTCTGTAGTTGATTATTGATGTTCGTTATGTTTTGCTGTTTTTGTCGTACGGCTTTTGCTTGTTCTTCGGCCTTGGCGATATTTGCGTCCCGTTCTCGAGTCTTTTGTGCTTCATCATTTTTTTGTCGTGTCAATTCCGACTGTTTTCCTGTCAATTGAGTTTCTTTTGCTTTCAATGTGTCTTGTGTTTGTTTGAGTTGATTATTCAGATTTCGAACACGTTCAGTTAAGTTCTTCACTGCTGCATCAAGTTGATTGACATCTGCTTTCAACGATTGACATGTTTGTTTTTGTTTTTCTAATTTAGATTTTTCATTTTGAACAGCTTTCTCTTTGTCTTTAACTTTTTGTTGTTCTTGTTGACAATCTTGTTTTAACTTATCGAGTTTCTCTTTAGTTTTTGCTACCATCGTTTTCTGCTGTTCGAATTCATTTTTCACAGTTTGAACTTGTCGTTTCTGACTTTCGAGTTCACTTTTTTTCTGCTGAACACTAGTACGTGTTTGTTGAAGATTTGTACGACATTTTGCAGTTTCTGTGCGGGCTGTTGTATGCTCAGTAGTTAGTTGCGTTAGTTTTGCTTGACAAGTAGCAACGCGTCCTTGAGCTGCCGCTACTCTTGCTGCTGCTGCCGGAGCGGCACCAGGTAAAGCGGCCGCTGCTTGAGCAGCAGCTAATTGTGCTTGAGCAGCGGCTAATTTCGCTTGTGCCTGTTGTTCGGCCATACGAGCTGCTGTTTCTCGACTTTCGGCTTGCCGTAACGCTGCTTCTTCATTTCGCATCTTTTGTTCTTCTTGTTGAAGAGCTTGTTCGGCTTGTCTTTGTTTATTTTCTTCATTTTTTAATTTCTGTTCGATATTTTTCTGTTTTTCACGCTCAGATTCAAGTTGTTTGGCACACTGATCACGTTGTTCGGTCAGCGAACGAAGTTTATCACGTAGAGTTTTCAATTCATTTTCGAGCCGATTGACACTATCTTGAAGTATTTTTTGTTCGTTTTCAGCTGTTTGTAGTTCGTTCTTCTTTTGATCGAGCTTTGTATTTGCATCTTGTCGTTTTTTTTCAAGATCATCACGTTCTTTTGTTTGAGTTTGCACTTGACCTCTAGAATATGAAGTGATATATTCTTTTTTAAGAGTAAAAGACCTACTGAAGTCGATTTTTCTCCGACTCAAACTGTTGTATTTCTTTCTGTGTCTTTTGTATTGCTTGTGCAAGCGTAGTCAATGCTTGCCGAAGTTGCTGAACCATAGTTTGTGCTTGATTCAATTGATTTTCAGCTGTTTGTAATTCTGTTCTAGCAATATTAATGATTTGTTCTACTTGAGATTTTTCTTGTAGTAATTTGAATTTCTCTTTCAAAGATTCGAAAAGATAATTTTTCTTTATATTAATTAGATGAGTTAAACGTTGTTTGAAATCCTCAATTCGTTTCTGTTCGGCTTCGTTAGCATCAATTTTGATTTGATTTTCTCGAATACGTTCTTGGAGCTTTTCCATTTTCTGTTCGAGTTCCTGAACTCGAGTTTGCAGCTCTCTCAATTCATCAATAAGACGTTCGATTTCTGCTTCGAGTGATCGAATTTCTTCATTCAATTGCTGAAGACGATTTTTTAATTCTTGTAATTGCTGTTCAAGTTGAGTAATTTGAGCTTCAATACGACGTATTTCTTGTTCGAGTTTCTGTCGTTGTTGCTCAAGATGCTCACGTTGATCGTCAAGTTGTTGTTTTTGATCTTCGAGATCTCTCAATTTGTCCTGCAGCTCATGAAGACGTTCGGTTTCTTGATCGAGTTTGTCTTGAAGACGATCGTGTTCGAACTGTTGTTCACGACGTTGTTGTTCGTGACGAGTTTGTTCGGCACGTAATTGTTCAAGTTCTTGTTGAAGTCTTTCGATTTCACTATCGAGTTGTTTAATTTGTTCGTCCAATCGGCGAACTTCTGCCTCATGAGTTTGGGATGCTTCCGTAAGTTCTTCAATTCGATTTTTTATTGTACGTAACTCATTCTTAGCTGTTTGTTTTTCATTTTCTAACCGATCGATCTCAGCTTTGATCTTTCGTTGATCATCGTCTTGATCCATGAAAACTATTTGTCAAACATTTCGAATGTTTTCAATAGTCTTTATATACAATGCCGTATATTCGTGTTTTTTTCAATTTCTTATCTTTGCCGAATGATTCACATTGTCAATATAAGACGGAAATTTCTTTTACACTGAAGAATAGAATTACTTTGTATACCTGTGAAATTTTGTTGGTTTCTGCCAACTTTTTTTTTGTTTGTCGATATAGGATATATAAAAGAACATAAATTCATTTGTCATCGCATATCAGAGCAATAAATCGAAATTTAATGACTACGCCTGATAAATTTTTCAAACCAGGCATTTGCATCAATGATGGCAATGTTAAAACATTTCGTAATCTTTATCGAACACTATCAAAAGTGGCTAACTTCGATAATCATGAGATTAACAAAGAATCATTATTCAATGCAGCCCGACAATTGAAAATCGAAGTTGATTCAACTGATCACGAGGAAATTTTGGCAGTAAGTGTTCAAAGCGAAGATGAAGAACAAGCCCACTGGGACATTGAAATCCGTCTCAGTTCTACAGCGCAACAGTTACCTTCTGTCGAACAGCAAGTCAACCATAAAGTACCCGTAGTAATCCTGCAGGAGGTGAAATGTGTACTTGTTATCAAACGTCGAAGCAACGACATTAATGATTTCTTACGAACATTTCTTCTGCAAAGAATAGAGACATCCAATGATCAGTTAGAAGAACTAGAGAATAATACAATCTTTCTTCTTTATCCCGATACTCTTCTGACATTATTTATTCACGAAAGAATGAAATTTCTTGGCACAATCCAACAATCAGAAATCGCATGTCTTCGACTGGTCGAACCTTTTCAAAGCATTGATGAATTCGGAACATTTTCCTTCGATTATCTTCGAAATCTATTTGAAATACAACTTCATTCTCATATTGAAAAGAACTTTCCATCTTGTTGGACACTTGCCAATGATGCTCGTATTCATTGTCAAATCATGTATAGTGGCACTCGAAACACTGATGGTACGACTATATGCGGAATGCCAGATCGGCCACGTACAGATACTCTTGAACAATTCGTTGAAGATGTATGTGCAAAAGAAAGAAATGGAAAAGCTGAAAAATGGCTTGGATTCTTAAAAGATGATGATATTCGAACATTCGCAGATTTGTCGAATTTAAAGCAAACTGAATGGGATAATATCAGAAAACTGTCAATGAATGGGAAGAGAATATTAAAAATGGCCGTCGATCGAGAGCGAGAAAGTGTTGCCGACGATCGACGACGTATATTTGAGGAGAATTCACCGAATGAAGTACTTTCAAGAGGTATGTGTATACTTCGATTAAATTTGATTGTTACACTTTTCTTTTATTTAGAAGATACAATCGACGAATCTCGTGCAGAACTTCTAGCTAATCTTCATTTAATCAAATTGTTCATGTATCACACGCTTCGTTTCGAACGAGCATTAAAAACTCAAGGTGCTCTACCGAAATTAGAAAAAGATTGTATCAAACTATCGTTTGCTGAGATGCGAAAGGAAGGATATGCTGATGATGGTCTCTTTCCTAAAATGGAAGAGTTTTTCTTACCATTAACGATTTCAGAACAAGAATTGAAAACGTCTCGATCGAATGTAAACAAACTCATACGACAAAGTCAACTCGAAGGTCATGAACAAGAAGCCGATCGTTTGAAAAAATTATTGGATGAGGCGGCCATGCATCGATGGGATGTCGATGAGAAAATAACTGATTTGACTCAAACGAGAGATCGAACATATATGACATATGTCGATGAACGATCTGAAGCTATTATAAACTTGACACCTAGAGAACAAACAATAAAATTACAACGGCTCGACCAAGAATGGGAAGAGAATCAACAACAATTTGAAGCACAATTACTGTCATTGAATGATAGTCTCAATCTTTGGATGAGTCGCATGACAGACTATGAGAAAAAACTCGATGAATACTCGAATAAAATCAGTAATATTCAAAACGAGCTTAGCCAACCAGATAAACCAATTGACAAAGGATTGGTTAAACCTGCTCGTGGATTTATTATGTATGGTCCTCCAGGTAGAGCCCTAAAAACTTGTTCTACATGTACAAATTCGTTTTTTGTTTTGTTTCAGGAACAGGTAAATCAGAAATTATGAGTAAACTAAGTACCAAACTTGGCATTGCCATGGTTGGTCCACCTTTGGCTGCAGGTGAATTGAATCGTCCTCTCGTCGGCGAATCCGAACGTGTTATTATTGCACTTGCTTCTCGTTGTCATCGTATACCATATGCAATGTGTTGTTTATCAATCGATGAAATTGATTCACTTGCACCGAAACGTGACGAAGATTCTAGTGAAGGAAAAGTTGACAAAATCAGTGTACTTCTTTCGTTGATCGATGGCATCAAAGATGTGCCGAATCTCATGATTTTCTGTGCAACAAATCGCCTACATATGATGGACGAAGCTTTCCTACGTCGAATGTCGGGCAAATTTTTTGTTGGTCGACCTTCATCTCAAGCACGAACGAAAATCTTGACAGATATACCCGATTGGGCTCTTGAAGTCGACATAATCGATCAACTTGTTATTGCAACAACTAATTTTAGTGGTGCTGCATGCAGGTTAGTTTGATAAAAGTTATGATAAATGATGATCTCTGTTTGTAGAGCATTTACACGAGCTATTACAGTTCATTGTATGGCCGTACATCGAGAAAATCCGACATTTCAAATCGAATATAAGAAAGCATTGAGAATTGCTGATCGTACAGCGCAACAATATCAAATCTTTCTCGGTAGTGAAACATTACCAAGATTATTAATGCGTCGTTTGATGACCGGATCGAAAATACTTAACAATCGTCTTCTACGACATGTTTACACTGGACGAATTATTATCGATCTACCGAATGGTAGTGCACGTATTGAAATTATTGAGAATAATGATCGTGTGAGCGTAATCGAACATAAACTTTCATCTCATGAAACAACTGTACAAAGTTTACTTGAACGATTGACTATTTATGGTAAAGATCGAAATGTTCAACTTTTGCAATTAGTTGATCTCAATTTACTCGCAGCACAAGGTGCATTTGATGAGAAAAAAGTATTCGAAACTCTTAAAGAACGTTATGACGAATGTATCGCCTATGATCGTTCGATGATTATCTATGATCTCGATGCTTTAGTTGGTATTAATAAATCGGAATCAGATTCATCAATGGGTCGATCGATGAGCTCATCCATCGTCAATCAAAGTGTATATACGTATGTTTGTGCACGATTTCGAGAAGCTGTTGTTGAACAAGAAAAAGATGAGGATAATGATGAACAACAACAATCAGTAGAAAAATGGGCCGTTGTTGTTATTCAAGATTTGTTTCTTCTGCGACAATTTTCGACTAATGTTAAGTTCGCACGAACACGAATTGAAGAAAAAGAATACGAATTAGAACAAAGTAAAGCCAAAGATCTACTCAAATGTGTTAAATGTAAAGATTTTTACATTGAAAATGAAAATAAAATGGGTAAGTCAAATTACCAAAAACACTCTATCGAACATAATATTTGTAATTCATGTTTTTCTTCAAAGGTAATTGTATTCATCACGATGGATTTATCTATAATAATTTAGTACCTGATCTTGCTATTTGTGCACAGAGTGATGCTATATTCGAGTTGAATAAACTTGAATACGATGCCATGCAAAATTCAAATGTACGCGAGAATATTGACCGAGAAAAAACGAAATTCAAATGGATATGCTGTGATGCAACAGTAACAGTAGGTACTGGAACTGGTGGATGCAAAAAAGGTAAACATGGTTTTAAAGAACGACCTGATGGAGGCCGTCTGGATAAAAAGATGATCAAAGAATGGGAAGATCATTGCCGACATAATCAAGAATATAATGAAAAATGGCTGCTTTTGTTAGAAAATCGAAGTTTACACTAAAACTGTATTGACTAATAAAAGAAAATAGTTACTTAGTCTCATAACTGCTTATTCAAAATATTTAGAAAAAAAACATTACTTGATGACAAATAAACGTGATTTATATCAGTATTAACAAAGCAAATTGTTTTTTTTTGTTTTAACAACATCATGTAGGTTGAAATCAGCACTCAAATAAAACAAAAAAACTTTTCAGTCAATAAATTCATTTAAAATGTTTAGTCGAGTTTGGATAGATTTTCTTCTATTTAATAATATCATTGGTATCTTAATAGCTGTAGAAGTTTCATTCAATCAACCAAGATTTCGTCCAAACGCAACTTGGAATTCAAATGCAACTACTTTTGCTAATGAAACTCTCATATTTATTAATTCAAACAATTCAATTTACATACCGAATCGACAAACTGATGAAATTCTCATTTGGTATAATGGTAAACCATCAAAAAAGATTTCAAGTAGTTTATCAAATCTATCATCGATATTTGTAACAATCAATGGTGATATCTATGTTGATAATGGAGTGAATCCCGGTCGAATCGATAAATGGATAGCTGGAAACGAAACATGGACATCAGCTATGATGAATGTTACATCAACATGTTACGCTATTTTCATTGATATTTATGAAAGTTTATATTGTTCAATGTTTGATAAGCATAGAGTTAATAGAAAATGGTTAAATGGCAGAACAGCCGTTGTGGCTGGAACAGGTGTTTATGGACCTGAATCGGATAGACTTTGTTTTCCTGGTGGAATATTCGTTGATATCAATTTAGATTTATATGTTGCAGATGAATGGAATAATCGAATTCAATTATTTTGATTAAATCAACGAAATGGAATAACTGTTGCAGGAAAAGGATCAGCAGAAGTAACAATCGAACTGAATACACCTACAGGAATTGTTCTCGATGGGGATCGGCATCTATTTATTGTTGATTTTGGAAATCATCGAATAATTGGTTCGGATGAAAATGGATTTCGTTGTATTTTTGGATGTTCTGGTGAAAAGGGTTCAACAAACGATAAATTATCTTTACCCTCAACTATGTCATTTGATAGTTATGGAAATATTTATGTCGTCGATAGCGATAATCATCGAATACAAAAAATCGTGAAAAATAATATTTGTGGTAAAAAAATTATATTCAATAACTTAGTTCATCTTTTCTTATATTCAATAGAAACTAGAGAATTTGCACAAACAAACTTTTCATCGAATTTATCTCAGTCAATAGTCATAGATGTAATCATCTTAAGAATTGCAGATTATTAAATTACTATTGTGAAATCATTGAAATTCACACGAGAGAAGAAGGAGATTATACAATTACAAGTCATAGTACTAGAGATTTAGTTGGATATACTTATGAAAATAACCTCACTTTATTTGATCTTAGTATAAACACAATACAATCAGATGATAATAGTCATTATAATTATCAATTTAAAATTAGTTTGTATCGTTCGGCGAATAGTTCATTTATATTAATTGTAACAACAGCTCAAGAACTTGAACGAGGTGATTTCTCAATAACTGTTCAGGGTGCAAGTAGTGTTTCTATACGACATCAAATTGAGAATATAGATAATATTGAACCAATCATTCAATCGAATTATTCGTCAAAATTAAATAATAAAAGTCAAAAACATACAAGTTTTACCTGCAGACCACTAGACCATTATTACGAAGCCTTAGAGATCAATGTAAACACATCTGGTTTCTACATGTTCTCAAGTAAGAGCAGTCTGAGTACATCTGGTTATTTTAAGATAAAGATGAATTTCCAACAAGAATTGTTCAATCATTATATTCATCAGCATCGACTGGAACTAATTTTAAATGTTATTTTGAATATATTGTATCTTCAGATTATTATTTTGAGCCCATACAAATCGATGTAGTTCAATCAGGCAATTATACATTGTCAAGTATCGACGGTTATATCTACAATGTAATTGGTTATTTATACAAAGAACATTTCAATGAATTTATTCCCTATGAAAGGTTAATCACTCGTAGCTCTGGTGGTTGTCCTACGAATAAATTTAAAATTATTATTGAATTGCAATCTAGTGTAACGTACATATTGATCAGGGCATCGTATTCTTCGCTCTCGAGAGGTAAGTTTTCCATAGTGGTATCTGGTCCTAATAATATTACTTTCAATCCGATCAGTAAGTTTCATATTGAATCGATTTTTTAATCATTCAACCGAGATTTTCATTAGCTCTTCGAACAACATATTCATCAGAATTAACAACAGAAAATCAAGTTTATCCGCGAATATGTGGAAAAGGAAATTATCATTATGAAACAATTGAAATAAATATAAAGCATAATGGTTCATATACATTCGATACAAATACAAGTCTTCTACTCTATGGATATTTATACAAAAACAATTTCGATCCATCATATCCAAATCAAAATTTACTTACACAAAGCAATTTCAGTTGTGGTGAATATCGTTTTCAATCAGGAGATTATTTTGAGGCAAATCGTGTATATATTCTCGTGGTAACAACATTTCATCCAAATGTGAGAGGATCTTTTACATTACTTGTCACTGGTCCTCATAATCTCACTCTCAATCGAATAAACAAGAAACATAGTAGTTGTATTGTTGGTGATCAATGTAGTTTGTTTACGAAAGGAATTGGTTTAACTATTAATGATATTTTAAGGAATAAGATTCAATCGAATATATCATTTCGAAAGCAATCAACTTTTATACAAACAGCTGCTGCTATTACTATGATTATGTTTGTCATTGGCTTCATCAATGGTATCTTTTCTTTGATAACATTTCGAAATAAAGAATTAAGAAAAGTTGGTTGTGGAATATATTTATTAGCATCTTCAATTACTTCTCTCTTAACAATTACGATGTTTACAATGAAATTTTGGTTTGTTGTTCTTATTCAGTTACATTCAACTATTCGTTCATCGATTCTTCGGACAGATTGTGCCTTCATTGGTCCTGTTCTAAAACTTTGTTTATATTTAGATGGATGGTTAAATGCTTGTGTTGCTATCGAACGAACTGTGACTGTATCAAAAGTAGTTAATTTTGATAAGAAAAAGAGTAGACATGCAGCTCGATGGATTATTCTGATTTTACCTATTTTCATCATGGGTACTCTTATTCATGAACCAATACATCATGAATTATTTGAATATACCACGTACGAATATAATCCCATCAACATCAGTAATAATTTAATAATGAATATGTCAGTGGAAAATGAACATAATGTCTTGTGTGTTATTCGATATTCTCGTTCTGTTCAAATTTATAATACAATTACTTTATTTATTCATCTTATCGTACCATTTCTTGCTAATCTTTTCTCTGCTTTATTCATTATTTTTGGTACAGCTCGACGACTATCAACTGCACAAACAAATAAAAAATCCTTCAAACAGCATGTTATCAATCAAATACGTGAACACAAACAATTACTAATCAGTCCTTTTATTTTGCTTGTCTTAGCTTTGCCTCGTTTAATCATGTCATTAGTATCAGGATGTATTGATCCATCGGAAAATCCTTGGTTATATCTTAATGGTTATTTCATTTCTTTTACACCACCAATGCTTGTCTTTACTGTATTTGTTCTCCCTTCTGAACTCTACAGAAAAACATTCAAAGATTCAATAACAAGATGGCGACAACATATTTAGAAAAAGAAACGGTTTTGTTAAGAATGAATCCATATTCGAATTGAATGTTTATATCGTTGATCTCTTTCGATCGAATGATTTCCATCTAAATCTTCACATAATCTTTGAATAAACGAATCCGTTATACAAGTTGAATTGTATTGCCAATGATCATCTTTGTCTTTAACCTGACAAATCAATGATCGAAGATTACTCATTGACTTAATTAATTGAATTATACTTGAACGATTTTGAACTTTGATAAAAAGTATTTGACAACATTGACCTAATGTCGATTGAGCTAATTCAAAACAATCTTGATCATTAAACCAACGATTATAACCATAGAGATGAACTCGTTTTATTTG
>Ga0209960_1003609_pt1 | contig 13026 bp, 18 predicted proteins | sample ThiBiot_500_plan_2_FD_183947 | JGI IMG/M metagenome (GOLD analysis project Ga0209960, IMG submission 183947) | Wastewater bioreactor microbial communities from Cape Town, South Africa - Thiocy_expt_500_plan (SPAdes) | ecosystem: Engineered > Bioreactor > Thiocyanate-remediating >... | reverse complement strand
GTAGGATAATGATTCCTACTGTTTACCGAGAGGATTATTTGGGAGCTTTACGAAAACTTACAAGAAGCAGCGATCCATCTGTTTATATCAAAATGCTTCAAAGAGCCCAGAAATTTTCAAGTCAATTGGATGCTTCCGATATTTTGAATTTAGAAACACAACTTGAGAAGACGAATGCTTTTAAGGAGTCTGATGAAGCGGTTTTGAAATTTTAGAAAAATCAAATTATAAGGCAAAATTCATATTAAAATTATAAATAAAAGATGTACAGAGGATTCAATATTAATTATCTAAGAGAAAGTTTTGGAATTGGATATGAAACGAGAGGTCTCCAAGTTCAAGAGCCAATAAAAAAGAAGTTGAAAGAATCGTTTGTAAGGCAAATCATCAAAGAGGATAATAGTCTTGAAGCATCTCTCATAATGGATACCTGGTTCCCAGTTGAAGCATATGATATATTTTTATCACACTCCCACAAGGATCGAAAATTAGCATTGTCTATAGCCGGAAAATTATGGCAAGATCACGGATTAAAAGTTTTTGTTGATTCTGCTATTTGGCTTAATTTAGAAGATTTGCTAAAAATTATCGATAATAAGTATTGCAGATCTTCAGACAATAAATTTTATAATTATAAGTCACGGAATCACAGCACAGCACATGTGAATCTGATGCTAATTAATTCATTAAATAAAATAATAGATAATAGCGAGGCAATATTTTTTCTGAATACACCTAATTCCATTTCCGCTTCTGATACAATTCAGCAGAGAACATTTTCACCATGGATTTTCTCAGAAATTGAAACGACTAAATTAATTAAGAAAAAAACACCGCCACGGATAGAACGGGAAACCAGACTTTTTAGCACAACTAAAGATGAATATGTTCCACTGAATGAATCCACAAATGCGATGAGAATTTCATATGAAGCAGAACTAGGACATTTAACCACCTTATCAGAACGAGAATTTATTAATTGGGTTTCGGATAAATATTTATCCTCAGAGGATGCTCTAAACAAATTATACAAAAAGAGCGAGCTTAAAAAATTCAAAATTATTGGTTTATAAAATGGAAGAAAAATTAAAACATTTAGAATTCATTCAAAATATCATCCTTAGAATGGCAAACAACTCCTTTATTATAAAAGGTTGGTGTATTACATTAATTGCCGGTTTATTTGCTTTGGCTGAAAAGGATTCAAGTAAAGTATATGTGCTTATTGCTTTTATTCCAATACTAGCTTTTTGGATTCTTGACGCATATTTTTTGCATAAAGAAATAGCGTTCAGATGTCTATATGAAGATGTTAGAAAAAAAGAAAATGGACAAATAGATTTTAATATGAATGTAAGCGAATTTGAAAAAGAAATTAAATTTAGCAAGACTCTTTTCTCAGAAACGTACGTCTATTTTTACCCTTTCTTGCTTGCAATCAACATAATCATTATGTTTATTATCCCATAAGAAGGTTATTTTTTTTTAATGCAAATTTGTAACACCATTATGAAATATAAATATCAGCTCGTTGTTTTGGGAACCGAATGCCATTCTTCTAACATTTTAATAGATTTATTTTATAAAAAGGTTGAAGAACTACATTTAAATAAAGATGTTTTTGAAATAATTGGAAAAAATAACCTACATATATATTCTGGAAAAAAACCGGCTTTTGTTTTTTATTTTGGAAACGCAAAAGGTCATTTTGAGGACGTAGAAACTGCAAAAAAAATGCTTCAGGAGGGAAATATGATCTTACCAATATACTTTGATAATTTTTCTGCAGAAATTCCGGAAGAGCTCTCAAATCAAAATGGCATAAAATATTCGTCAACTATGCATGATAAGATTGTGGATTTAGCTTTAGAAGCTTTCGGGAAACTTCGGGAAAGCAGAAGGGTTTTTATTAGCTATAAAAGAGATGAATCTAGCTCAGTTGCAATCCAACTTTATGAAGCTTTAGAGAAAAATAATTTTGATGTCTTTTTAGATACGCATTCGATAAAACAGGGAGAACCTTTTCAGGATGAACTATGGCATAGAATGTCAGATAGCGACGTCATTGTTTTATTAGATACTCCAGGGTTTCTAACAAGTAGATGGTGCAAAGAAGAACTGGCTGAAGCAAGTGCAAATCAGATAGGTATTGTGAACTTAATATGGCCAAAACACTCGTTGGAAGGCACAGCAGAAATTTCATATCCAGTTAATTTATTCGAGCAGGATTTTGTAGATTCAAAATTTGAAAGTAAGGATTCGGCAAAGTTAACGGAGGAAAAAGTTAATAGCATTGTATCTTTGGTAGAGTCTGTGAGGGCAAGAAATTTAGCAGCTCGCCAAGATAATTTGATAACAGAATTTATTAAGGTGGGAAGTAAATATGGCAAAGAGATTAGTGTCCAACCAGAAAGATTCTTAACCGAGGAAGTTGGAAGCATTGCAGATAAAAAAAGAAGAATTTTTATACCAACGATTGGTGTTCCCACATCCATAAACTGCAATCAATCAGACGAACTACGTGAGGAAATAAAAGAATTTAATGTTGATGAAATTTTTCTAATTTATGACGACATTAGAATTAGGAAAAAATGGATTAAACATTTAGATTGGCTAAATAGATTTCTTAAAGTAAAAACATTAAAAAAACAAGACTTTGAAGAATGGTTTCAAATGAATTAGAAAATATTTTTCTGTCCGCAAGTATTCCATTGAACAATAGAGATGCAAAATATTTTGGTAGTGCAGATGTCATTTCAATAAGAGATGCAGTTATTGCTCTTACAACCGCTTTAGTACCACATTACAGAATTATTTGGGGAGGACACCCTTCTATTACTCCGCTAATCAATTATGTCATGCAAAAGATTGAAAAAAAAATTCAAGATCATTTTATATTATATCAATCAGATTTTTTTTCTGACTATTTCCCCGAAGACAATAATCAATTTGATAATATTATTACAACAGAAAGATTAGCGGACAAGGAAAAGAGTCTGGAATTAATGAGAAAGGAGATGCTATCAAATAATTTTGTTGCGGGAATTTTTATTGGTGGGATGGAAGGTGTTGAAATAGAATATGAAATGTTTACAAAGTTACACCCTACAGCTATCACTTTACCAATAGCAAGTACAGGAGCAGCAGCAAAGATAATATTTGAAAAAATAGAATCAAAAGATATGGATCTAGTTTCAAATTTCGCATATATGTCCTTGTTCCAAGAAAAAATTATCAATAAATTAAAATAAAAATTCAATTTGAAATGTTTGTTGGAGAATATTATGGAATCAATTCACTATTGGTAGATGTATGTAAGAAATTAATAAGTGAAGGAAGAACAAGAAATGTAAGAGGCTTTGAATGTGTTGAATTTCCTGAGCCAGTGATTTTAAAAATTAAAGATCCTACTGCAAGATGGATTATCATTCCAGAGCGAAAATGGAATCCTATTTTACCTTATGCAGAGTCACTTTGGTTGGCTTCTGGAAGAAACGACATGGATTTCATTCAATATTTTCTTCCAAGTTTATTAGATTTTTCAGATGATGGTGTTTTCATGCGTGGTGGTTATGGTCCGCGTTTTAGAAATTTTTCCGGAAATAATGTTGATTATAAAATTGGAAATAACAGCCTTCTAGAAGCTCCTTCTTCTTGTAATGTTAACACTGATCAATTCCTTTATGTACTTAAATGTTTTGAAAAAGATCGTTACACTCGTCAAGCCGTAATAACGATTGGAGATCCCGCAAAAGACTGTTTTAGTAAAGAAGGTGTTTTAAAAATCACAAAGGACATTCCCTGTACTCGACTAATTCAATTTATGTGTACCCCTGATAATAAATTAAACATGTCTGTCTTCATGCGTTCAAACGATGTGATATGGGGACTAAGTGGTGTGAATATTTTTAATTTTACTTTTATGCAAGAATATTTTGCTCGAATGTTGGGTTTAGATGTTGGATCGTATTATCACATTGTAAATAATTTACATTATTACAAAAACCGACATCAAGAAATGGTTGAAAATTTAAGTATGAAAAGTCCTGATGATATCGGATTTAAATATAAAAAGAACTTTAACTCTCTTAAAGAATTTGATAAAAAAATTGGTGAATTAATTGAGTATGAGAATAGTTTGAGAAATGATCAGTACGGCATAATACCAAATTTTGGTGATGATTTCTTTAATGATTGGGCGTCAGTTTTCTATCATAAAAAAACAAACAGAAGTACAAAATTTATTAATCCTTTGTTAAATAAGATTTTTAATGATTCTTCCAATTAATTGGGTCTCCATATATTATTCCTGCAGTATAATTTTTCTGTAACCAAAGAACAAAATTTTGCGCTTCGTTATCGTTAAGTTTTACGGAACAATAATTTCTCGCAGGACAAACAACTCCTGAATGAAACACTTCTGGAATTCTGATTGCATTTTCTCCAAAGTAAAAAAAATTCTGGGAAATCAATACGAACTCCCCACTAAGGTCTCTTTTCATATGATTTTCATTTATTCCGTTACTCAATGAATGTGCTGAATCTTCTTGCATCCATACCCCATTTTCTTGGTAATAAAAATTATCACCATACATCATTTTAAGAGATCCATTAATTACAGGCCTTTTCAATTTAAATCTTGGATCACTCCAATATTCTTCAAAAGTCAATTTTTCTTGAACCTCCATTGCATATATTAAATGGTTTTCATTATTAAGTTTTCTGGATCCTAGTCCAAAAATCCAACTTCCTATTGTTAATTTTTTATTCTTTCTTATTTGAGATTTACAAACAGCAAGAGTGCAATATCCCCAAAAAGGATTTGGCGCTAGTCCAAAATCGTGTTCAATTTTATATGAAAAATTCATTTTAGCAGTGTACTCGTGTAATTGAATATATAGGAGATTCAGGGGTGGAGGATGGTGATTCATATATTGGTTTACCATCTAAAACATTTCCTAATTTATCAAGGGAATTCCAACCAATAATAGAATTGCTATATTTTTTTAATGCTTTAGGCAATTCAACATTGTCACTGCAGCCATGTTTATATATTCCTACTATTTTCTTTCCGAATTTATGAGCTTGATTGATTTCATAATTTACCCATGGGCGCGAATGCGTTTTTTCTCCAATAAGGCAAATAAAAGTTCCAGACCATCTTACACAACGAGATAAATGACGTTGTATAAATTTTGTACTTGGCTTAATATTTTGATATTTTGTGCTATCAACAGAGGAATTTCTCACATCATATCCTATGTTTCTCAACCTTTTTTTGAGTTGCTGAACATTCGCATCGTCTTTATGATAATGGCTTATGAAAATGTTTTTTACTTTACTTCTCCTCATAATACTATTTTTTGAGTGCAATAACAAAAGATATTGAATAATCCCGTGAATGGCTGATGCTTACCTGCCACTCTCCAACGCCTATTTCGTCAGCAAATTTTTTAGCATTTCCTGATAGTTTGATAAACGGAACACCAGATTCGGATGATAATATTTCAATTTCATGAGCAGAACATCTATCCGAAAAACCAGTTTTAAGGCATTTGGCTACCGCTTCTTTTGCCGCAAATCGGCCACATAAAAATTCAATCATTCTATTGTTGTGCGATAGAGAAAGCTCAGATTCCGAAAATATCGAGTGTTGAAGCGCAGTATCCTTATCCCAATTAAATTTTCTTGCAATATTATGTTCAGTGATATCACATCCAATGCCTAAAATCATACGATATGCTTTTGAAAAGTTACACTTCTTTCCCAACTATTGAATCTTACTGAACCTCCACTGTTCTCTACTAAAAGACGAAAGATTTCATAAGCCTTTAAAATTGCATAATTCCATTCCGCAAACGTTTTAGTTTTAACCTCAAGCCCAGATGCCATATCTTTTATGATATTTAAAGTATTTTTTGAAACTCTTTTAGATTTTCGAAAAAAATTATTCTTTTTTGCCTCTCTGAAGATCACCATAGATATTGCCTCTTCAATGATAATAGCCCTTGCTCCATCCTCTACTCTATCTATCAGAGGATTGCTTTTTCGTTTCCTTTTCATCATTGCTCTTGCACATGGAGACCAACCTAATAGCGTTGCAAATGTATAATGAAAAATATCGTGAAAACGATAGTGATCACTTTCATAAGAATTGTCGTCTATCACGTCGCCCAATTGTTTCTTTGATTTCCAAGTAACTCTTGCTGAACCATCATTTTTATTCTCCTCAGAAAAGGAAATTTCAAAAACCTTAGGTAATTGTTCAGTTATTGGAAAATCTGAATCATACAAGTTATTTTTTATTATTTGTGTCATTTTTACTTCTATTTAAATTATCAATTCTAGAGGAAATAATACTGTCAATATTTTTGTTCTCTATACTTTCATCAATTTTTCTCTGAATTATTTTTGCATTTTCTCCGTCATCATAACCTCGTTCGTAAGCTTTCCAATCCCAACCTAGCTTCATTAGAATTGCTGCGCCTAATCCTATTAGTATTTTGAAAAGCCATTCGTTATTTTCTTTTTTAGATTTTAGATTTGTTTCCACTTCATTTATTTTATCTGATAAGGCTCTGGGAGAAGTTAGCTCCCCTCTTTTTAAAAATTCTATATATTTTGATGGGATGTGATCTAATCTTTTATAATGTTCATTATTGTCGTTATATGCTTCCTCTTCAGACAATGAATTTTTTAATTCTGCAAACCAAATTGGAAAATATGGATCTTCAAAATTTAATACTATTGTAGAAGGACCTGCATTATAAACCGAAAAGAGCAAATGATCATTAAATCCTGGATCAACATGAAAACCGGACACATTTATCAACCCCTTGAGCTTTTCTCCTGCTTTTATAGAAATGAAGCCAATAAGGTGTTTCGGAACCGAAACTTTCTCCTTAGTTAACAGCAATGCAAACTGACCCGGGTTAATATCGATACCACGATTATCCGCATTAAGAACACTTACCTTTTTATCTTTGTTGTCTGTTAAATAAACTTCTTTTCCAAGCGACAGCTCATAAGCGCCATTTTTTAACCTGTCTACATTAAAATTGTCAATTACACTGTATTTCTCCTGAATTTCTTTAAATTCTTTAACCCCTAAAAAAGCCATAAAGTTATTTTATATTTTCGTTAATATTCCATTTTGGTGGAAACCAATAATCAATTTGATTTGGATTTGATTTATAAATTTGCTTGATTCGTGTTCTTTCACTGTTTCCTTTTATATTAGGATGTTTAACTCTAGCATACTTATCAACTTCACAAAAAATATTTTGACAGTCAATCAGTTGTAAATCACGCCCCCACAAGTTTTTAAAATCTAACCCTAATCTCTCAAATTCCGTACGCTGTCTGTCTGTCATTAATTTAATAATATCTACTTCATTAAGACCTCCGGTATCGCTAAAACATTTGCTAATTCCACCTTTTGCTCCCGGTCCAGCAACAACAAATTCAGATTCTGAAAAATTAATAATTTTCGAATAGTTAATATCAATTAAAAATTGGTATGCAAGAAAATCTCCTAAACCCGGAAAGCTTTTAATTACATTGAAAGCATCTTGCATTTTTTTGGTTTCTTGCAGGCGCTCAGTAATATGGTTTTCAAACATGTATTCAATCAGTTTTAAATGATTTGAATGCTTTCTCTTAAGCCCGAATTTATACACTGGTGGCATTATATAGGCAGCGGAATAAATAGCCTGCCTTTCCTCCATAGCTGTATTTAAAATTAAATCATAGGCTTTAAAGTCGTAATCTTTATAACTTATATCTCCTAAATATGAAGATAATAATTCCCATGTTTCTATTTTATTGAACAATTTGAAAAGTAAAATTCTAAATAATGTTTCAGTGGGATCTGTAGAAAATTTATTATTATATATTACATTTTTTATTAAATATTGACTTACCCTATCGGAAGCGCGATATGTATTCGTAAATCGAAAACGTTGTAATATTGGATCAGATGACCTAATTGCTGACTGTTGCTTAATTCTTTCAAAAAAAACATCTTGTCTCTTAGCAGCAAAAATCCAATAACTGTCGAAGACTTCAGTAGTTTTTGCAGGGCTTAATTTTCTATATATATTAATACTCATTGTTGAAACTTATTTTTGCAAGTAAATTTCTGGCCTCAGTTTTTTTAAGATGATCTAATTGCTCAACCCCTATAAAACAATTTAAACGCTCTAAATTAAGTCCGGATTGTTCGGCTACAAACTTTCCTAAATTAATAATCCCTAACCAGTTGCCATAAGCTCTCTTATAAAGATACTGAATAGCATAAAATGCGTTAATGACAAGGCCATTATTTTCAGATTTATAAAATGTTACATGTTGCAGACATGGAAATCCTTGAAATACAGATTCTTTATGGTCAGTCATAGGATTAAAGATTGCAATTTGTAATTTGGATCGTCTCTTCACATTTTGTTGATTTAGGGAATTAATTACAATTTCCAATTGATTTTTATTTCCTTCTCCGAATGATATCATACGTTCAAAATAAGTCCCATTTCTATTTTGTTTTTCAATTTTTTTTATACGCGGTAAAACATTAGTTAAATATTCAGAGTAAAGTTTATGTCTATCTCCCTTCAAATATCTATAAAGACTTGAAGGAAAAATTGTTTCTGACACGGTATCAATAGAGCCAAATCCAGCATCAATCAATGAATCCGAAAGAATTTTTTTTACATTATCATTTTCTTCAAAATTTGTTAAAGTTATAAGCAAAGGGGTTAGCTCTTTTCCCGAACTATCAATAATAGCTTGCATTGCCTGAATCCACGCTTCTGATAAGTTATTTGACGATATTAATATATTACTTTCCATATTATTAGTTTTCTAAATGTCGATATTTTGAACATCCATTATAATTTTTAGGTTGTATCCTTAAAAAGTTCGCTCCATCATCTGTTAATATGTTAGTTATGCCTACTCTTATCGCTTGATAGACAACATCGTCGTGACTATGTTTCAAATATTTAAAATATTTATTATCTACATCAAAATTTTCAGGAACAATTATTAAGTCACCTAATTCTAAATCCAAATTGATATTAAGGTTTAAGTAGTAATCAAATATTTTATATGGCAACTTTTTAGATATACCATAATGAGCTTCTAATATTTTTCCTGGCGTAAACTTTTCTAATTCTCTATAATGAATTTCATTGATTAGTTTGTTGTAGTAACAGTGTTTTATCAATGTAGAGTAACCCGTTCCAAATAAAGAGCTAATAAGATAAAATTGACGTTCGTTCGCCTTTTTGACATTTAAATTTCTCTTCGCGAATTCAGCAGTAATTCCTAAAATTGGCATCAGTAAATGAGCTGCAAATGCATCAGCCCGACGTTCTTGAATATTAGGAAAAATAGAATCCTTTTCTTCTAGAATATCTAATTTGAATCCATCATTAAAAATATGGTGCCCTAATTCATGTGCACAAGTAAAGACTTTCCTAGGTGCAGGTCGTAATGATGAAATCAGTATTGAAGGCTGGTTTTTATTATTCACATATAAACCTTCCATATTGACATCCAAAAACCGAACATCCACACTAAGCTTATCACAAACGTCATAGATATTCAAAGGTTCTTGCATTTTATAACCCAAAGACAACCTAATTTCTGCAGATTTTAGAATCGCTTCTTTATATATGTCTGAATTCATTATTTAGGTAATATTTTTAGTATATCAAGAAGTTTTTTTCTGTCCTCTTGCTTCATTTTAGATAATTCTCTAGCAGCTATTCTAATTTCAGCAGTTTCTACATTTTCTTCGTCCTTAAGCAGTAACCAGGAAACATCAACTTTATATACTTTGCTAAACATAATAATTTCTTCTGCACTAACCTTCCTTTTTCCAGATTCTATTTCTGAAATTGCAGGTCTAGGCAAGTTCATTAGTTTTGCTGCATTTTCTTGTGATAAGCCGGATAAAATACGAGCGTTTTTTAGACGTTCAGCAATTTTATCCCTATCGTTATTTTCACTATTTCCCATTTTCTAAAATTTTTAGTAGTTTAGTAGTTGATTCAGCTATCGTTAACTGGCATTTATATTTACTATCGTAAAATATGTATTCCTTTTCAGGAATGGTAATATTTAGTCGACACTCAATCTGTGGTGTTATTGAAATTAATATCTGACTCATTATGAAGTTTCCAGGTATAAATTCTAAATTAACCAATTCCGGAACTCCACTCAATTCACATACTTCTCGCATAACTTCTATAATCTCTTTTGAGACATTTTCAAATTCTATCATTGTCAGATATTTTTACAAATATAGTAAGATTTTCTTACAAAATGCTCTTTTTATTTTTTTCGAACAAATTATATTCTAATTAAAAATTTCGAAACAGTATGCTAAATAGGCTCCTTAACAAGCCGCCATTTTCAGTTTTTCGTCAAAAATTCAAAAATAGAAAACTTCAAAAATCGGATTTTTAAACAAAGCACAAAAAAAAGACTGTCCTTTTGAGACAGCCTCTTTTGTTATTACCAGAAAAAATTATTTTTTAACCGGCCTTTTGGGTGGTTTAAGAGACGGAGTATTACCCGGCGTGTCTTTATTATCCCGTTGACGTTTATCCGGTTTTCCGGTTGATTCTGCGATCCTTTTAGGTCCAGGTTTTAAAGCCATAATTATAAAATTTAGGGATTGATGATCATCAAAGTTAATGAAAATCAAAAAGATAAATAAAATTTGAGTAAGAGAGTTTTTGAATTTTAAAATATTGAATAGGGATCCCGACTTGGCCATGCAGTTTGACAATTCATAGGATAATATTGGGGGATGATTTATTTTTCTTTAAAGCTCCCACGAAATTTAAATCGCAGAAGCAGCATCCTGGTGTTGTGTTTAATCTTCGGAATGAAGACCGCTATTTCAAGCCATATATATAAGAGGGCGTGGCAAAAACTTCGTGAGCCGTCACCATTACACAACTAAAAAGACTTTTTCCAATGAAAATTTTTCAAAAGAAAAAAAGGAAAAAAAGAAAGTGCTCTACCCTTCGGGAGGAAAAATGACATGCAATATTTTTTGAAAAAAATATAGACGTAGCATTTTTGACGACTATATTTTTTTCAAAAAACCCGGCAGGGCTTGATATTGTCAGGGCATTTTTCCGAGGGCATACCTTTACTTTCTTTTTTTTAATTTTTTTTATCCGTGCTTGCCGGATGGTGAAACAGGAGTTTTGCTTATTATAAATTTGAGAGAATTCGAAGCGGGGTTTTTCTAACTCCCTTCAGCGGCTGGAAAGACAGCGGTATGACGGTATCCTTCGACAAACTCAGGGACCGGAAGAATTATAAACCGAACGACAAGGCATAACGTAGACGGCATACTGCTGTGCGCGGTACTGATAGTGAATGAACTGCCACTACACTATTCCGCTGAAAAAAAGCAGTTTATTGACTAGCGGTACAGGCTAAATTGTTGTAAAATGTCTTCGATTTGGGAGAATTCCGGGTCTTCGATTACGGAATCATTTGCTTATATAACCGACTTTCACGGGATGGGAAAGCGATGAAAAAATCAGCTGTATGACGGTGTGCCAGAGCCAAACTAAAATAGACAACTCCCGGTATACAGGCATACTGCTGTGCGCGGTTGCGGAAGCGTATAGCCGGCTGTAACGTAACGGCCGGGGACGTCCGTGAAGTGGAAGCCAGCTATGTGCTGGAGGAACATGGGAAGGCGTTGGCAAGAGCCCCCCGATAAACAATTACTAAAGGGGCTGGAAAGACAGCGGTATGGAGGGAGGTGCAAAAATGCTTGTACGATGGCAAGGAGGGCCTTGGCAAAGCGATGGCCCAAGCATTTTTTGTGCCGACTGGAATACTGCTGTGCGCGGTGCCGAAGTGCATATCCTGTGGATCTCCCCTTGAATTTTGGAACCTCTGTTTGTTACAGGATATGGACTGCAGGGACATGGACCTTTCAAGACTGAATTGTGGATTAGCGCACTGGAACGGTGAACAGGTCTTCTAAATGATAACTTGCCTGGCGGCTGGAAGGCGTTGGCTTGTGCGGGCTTCGCCCGACCAAAAGGAAAGCATTTAACATAATTTTCAATTATAGGTGATAATGGTGGTGGTTTGCCCGGAACGGAGCGAAGCGGAGCGGAGGGCAACGGTTTGCTTAGGCAGATTGACTATAATTGCCATTATGTTATTTGCTGTGGAAGAGCGGGGGTTTCAGCCCTACAAAATGCAATCGGTATTCGGATATGGGTCGGGGCTGAATGACATTCGCATATGTTATAACTCAATAAATAAGATATACATAATCCGCAAAGGCAACCTATCGTTAAAGGCCTAGCAATCAATGAAAATTGATTTTCAGTAATGGATATTTTGCGTATATTTGGAGTTATCTGTAATCCTATAAAAAGTCGTGTTTCAAGGGACTGGAACAAACTTAATAGAACTAAAATGAATGTGAGAATTCTTGAAATATTGCTGTATTTTCCTACTCTAATTATAATTTTTTCTGTTTTAATTCTACCATTTTTCATCAATAAAAGGATTAAATTTCTGAATCATAGCAAATTGATTAAAATCCTGTTTCTAACGCTAAGCAGTTTGATAATTTCAGGAATATTAACCTTTGCTTATACGTATTGGTCAATTGAATTATCAAATAATATTCTTCTTACAAACTTAGGTTATAATGCTAATGGAATGAATGAGTATGAATATTATCAAAATGTGAAACCTGAGTATCTCAAAAAAGCAAAAGAAATCAGAGAAAGTCAAATGGGAATTGGTTGGCCATTAAAAGCAATTTTTAGTTTTGTGTTTTTAATCTTACCCTATGAAGTAATTATGAGTATAATAATTGGAACAAGAAGTAAAAAAGGACTACAGATAATAACTAAGCTTTCGTCTTGTCCGCAGGACACGAGATGAAAGCCCGTTGAACGGAAGCTCCGGGAGCTTTTTTGGCCGTCTATGGAGTTTTCGATTTTAGGATTTAGGGTAACAAAGCAGTTTTTC
>Ga0209960_1003605_pt1 | contig 13051 bp, 15 predicted proteins | sample ThiBiot_500_plan_2_FD_183947 | JGI IMG/M metagenome (GOLD analysis project Ga0209960, IMG submission 183947) | Wastewater bioreactor microbial communities from Cape Town, South Africa - Thiocy_expt_500_plan (SPAdes) | ecosystem: Engineered > Bioreactor > Thiocyanate-remediating >... | reverse complement strand
TCTGAAATCGTCAAGTTTCGCTTCAACTCTTTGCGGCTACTCTTCGAAGGTTTAGCGTCGGTACTTCGTGTCAAGTTGACATCCGGAGTGTTTGGAGCTGACCGAGTGCCTCGTGCTGAAGTGGGAGGTCGCTCAGCTGCTTCGCGGGCTTTAATAGCTTCGACATCAATACTCAACTTGGCGACTGTCTCTTCCGGCAGTGGGGTCGAGAAGATGTTGTCGTAGTTCTCAATGATAATTGTAACCACGCCGTTAGCGACTTCCATCTCTTGCACCATGGTAACTGGCAAAAAAAAATAAGTTAGGTGCGTGTTATAGATACAATTAAACACAAATGTGACTCACTTGGATTCATATTGGTGCCGTATAACAAATTGGGACCCAATACGGTTGAAATATTATAGGCAGTCATTTTGTTCGCTTCTCGCTTCTCGTCAATCTTCACGCACAACTTGATTACGCGTTGGAATGTCAAATAATGACTCTCGGGCAAATCAGACAATAATTTCTTAATCTCAACAATGCGCTCCTCGTTATCTTGGAGCTCTGCGAGGTAGAGTTAATAAAAACACGATATGACACGAGCGACGTACTTCCCGCTTTGATGAATGCATTGTACTTGTTGATCGTCAATAAGGGGTCAGGCAACTGGCGTAAAAATAACTTGAGCACGCCTCCTACCACGTGCGGACTTTCAGCGCGCGAATAATCAGCGTCACCATCTGTTGGTGGTGCAGTGAGCAACAACTCGACAACCAAATCGAATAGTACCACTTACATCGATCAATTTCATTCTTCAAGGCCTCGACATCATCTTTAATCGCAGAGACTCGCAACAGCCCTTGGAGATCAGTGGCAGTGTCTTCGAGGAATTGGCAGCACTTGGCGACAATTCTAGGAATTTTACGCCCTTCACGCTGCGCTAATTCGACCAACGAGCACTTGAAAACTTTTGATTCGAATTGGCGACTAGCAGCAGTGGTGGGCTGGATCTTGTTTGACATCTGTTAATTGAAGGTCAGTATTCTAGTATTGGGTGTACGAAGTGCTCCAATCATTGAAGAAGAGATGTAAAAATAAGATTGTAATCGCTGCTAACCAGCTCGTACCAAGGTGTTAATGCTCTTTCTATATTTTTCAATGTTCGGCGACAAGGTCTCCAAGTATGCAATGCCGTCCTTGAAGAATTGCATGTGTGCGTCAAAATATTGCAGCAGCTGAAAATGATAATAGGTTAATACGGTTTGCAATTAGAAAATTAAATATTTACCTTGAGAGTAAAAATCAAATCAGTGTTTCGCGCATTTTGTCGTAATACATCAAGACATTCTTTTTCTGCAGCTTCGAATGCTGTTTTGGCAGATTTCTCTTCTTGTTCGGCCTAAGAAATGGTAATTAATTATCGTGGGAATTAGTATCGAATTGTTTAATTAGAAACGGTATGCAATTTCTCCGCAATAATGTCTACTATGTAAGCTAATATAATAGCACGCATGCAAATTATTATTAATAATGCTTGAATATACGATGGAGATTAATACGAAGTTTATGATACCTCTTGGATCTTTGTTATGTTAGGGTTCTTTTTCGTTTTTGCAGCTTTAGTCTTCGAAATGGCTTGGTCATAGCTAATTTGTACCTTTTCAAATCGTTTTTTCGCGTTCTATTGTTAATTAGATAAGAATAAAAACGAGGCCAATCATTTGCTAGAAAGTGATCTTAAATAATTAAATTACCTGTGCTTCCGTAATGTCGCTTTGAATGAACGTATCCATAACTTCGACAATATTCTCCTTAAGACTGCGCAGCTAATTCCAACAACAACAATTAACCTCGCAGATCGATAAATCTCAATTATAGCTTACTGTAGCCTCCCGAATTTTTTCCATTTGATTTTGAAATTTAGAAGTATCTTCTAAGCACTTAGCTGCATAATTATAATCGATTAGAGAATCACGTTGAATGGATCGATTGAATGTTCCATTTTTGGAACAAGCAAATCAACTGTAATTAAATAAGATACGTGTTATAGTATAGTAAATATAATTCGAAAACATGGTGCCGTAATAAAATATCTTGGTATTGGCCCTTACCAAACGGATGAAAGGGTTCAACGTATTGTAACAGCGATTGAGAATAAGATTGGAACGTAGTTGATAATACTCTGCCTTGTTCGATTAATCCTAGAGAAGACAATTGGTTAGCATTGCAACGTGCGAATATCCAGAGCAGGTAAATCTAGAATTGATAAGGTGACGTCTATTTTCTTATTACATTTAAACTTAATCAACAATTTATGCAGTAAATGTGACATTATTTTACCTTCTTGGAGTTTCATATTTTTCTTCAGACCCGTAACAACTTCCTTCAAATGCGTTCTATTTTCGTCTGTGAGCTGCAATTAAGTAGAATATCAATATGGTGAACATAATTAATTTGATTTGATTGAATACCGTAGAGAAGTGGGCCATTAACTTGCCATCTTCAATGTTTTGGAGTTGAGGTTTGACAAGTTCTTGAGCTTGTTGATTAATATACACTGATATTCGTGTCAACTTCTTCTTCAATGATGGTTTATCGGTCATTTTTCAGCACTCAACTCAGATTGATAATCGGGATTTGGTTCTTTACGCTCGAAAATGCTGAGATGACTACGGATCAAACAGTCATGGGGTACAGCGGTGACAGTAGTGTTGCTTGGGATGACCTAGATTCTAAATAAATTTTATTTTTTGGCCTGTGGTCCAGTTTTTTGGGCAGACACAAATGTGGGTGTTCAAAAATGGTCTCGCCAAAAACTGGAGAGAAGTCCACCCACACGCTAGTGATTTATTATCAATCCATTAAATACAACAAACGGATACACGCATAAACCACCTTTACTTTAGCGTTTTCGCATTTTTTTATTGTTCGCTGTACTTCTGGAATCAGACCGTTTTTGGAAATTAGCACCTGACAAGTACACGCAGGATCCTCCAACTAACGCTAGACAAACGTTAGGGATAGAGCTTGCAGGAGATTCTTGCAAACAGTGCTCGCATATGAGGGATGCAGATTCGCAGCGCTAGTGAACAGTTTATAAAACTTCGGCAACCAGTGGAGCTAAATAACAGCAGTTACTGGCTTCTAATATATTGCTGGGGTTCGCTGAACGTTGTTATTAGGAGAGGTGTATCATCTATTTCATTAGGATGTTCTTGACTAGACAATGACTGAGTAACGGTATCAAATTCGCGAATTCGTACAGGCAAAATCTCATCGGCGGAGTTTTGGCCAATCATGTACGCACTAACTGTTCCCACTTACAGTTGTTGACCATGTATAAGATTGTGAGGTAATAATATAGATTGATGGTATTCATTAGTTACCAAGGTTATCATTTAATCTCGTCTACTGAAAGTTGAATGGCGCACTAGTGTATTTTTAGTTTGGGTTATTTGGATTATGTGGAATCTCTTCAAGAAGAGTTGATTTAAAAGTTTATTTATCCCTCAAACAGAGCAAATAAGCCAAGATCTTAGTAGACATAGTCCTTTTGGAACAAGGAGACAGAGGCCTCGCCGGATTGATCGCCACCAGCGTACTTGCCTAATTGAGCTTCAGAGTTTGCCTTTGCTCTCTTCAACAAAGCCTCACGAGCAGCTTCAACGTTTTCATCCTAAAGATCGTACCCCCAAGTTAGCACTTGTAACGGCATGTGTTTGGTTTGTTAAAGGCTTACCAATCCCTTCCAGGTCTTGAGAGCGCTGTTTTGAAGTGCGCGAGCGTAAGAGAAAGAGACGTGCCAAGGACGAGTGGTCTTCATGACATTCATAGCGTTCAAGTTAAGTGTTGCCTCTTCTTCAGTTTGACCGCCAGACAAGAACTGTGGCGTGTAAACTCAATACGGTATTCGTGACAAAATGCGCAGAAGTACGTACTGTAATGCCCGGAACAGCAGCAGGGACAGTGCGTTGAAGAGTGCGGAGAGTGTAAGAAGCGACCTCGTGAGGAGTAGCTTTCTTGGGGCAGTCTTGACCAGGGCAGACCATAGAGGGCTTGAGCAAAGTACCCTCCAACAAGACGTGGTGGTCATTAAGAGCCTTGTATACTGCAGCCAAGACGCGTTCGGCGTGATAAGCGCAGACCTGTCAGTTGACTCGTGTCAATTTCTGTTTGTACCGTAATGGAGAGTGCTAAGTACTTACTTCGATAGTGTGATCACCGTCCATGAGAATTTCAGGCTCAACAATAGGAACCAAGCCGTTTTCCTTGGGGTAACGACATTAATTAATTACAAAGCAAAAGTAGTGTGCATAATCGCAAGATAAGATTTGATTATTAATAGGCCTTACTTGGCAGATAGAAGCATAACGAGCCAAACCACGGGCGTTTTCTTGAATAGAGAGCTCAGAAGGCTCGTTAGGTCCGATCTTCAAAACAGCACGCCTAAAAATTTGTTTAGTTATCATAAACGAAATAAAATGCCTTCTTGTAAGTATAGTAATCAATATAACGAAAATATTTACCATTTAGCGAAGCGGGCGCCTCTCTCGTAATACTTTGCGCAACGGTCACCCAAATCATCAAAACCTTGCACAACAGACTCACCATTGGTGCCTGTCAACTTCTTGATACCCTAACAATAATATTTAGAAATTAATTCACGTTCTACAAAACTTTCAATAGCCACTTCAGATTTCGAGAACCTTCTAGAGAGCCCTGCAACACTCACCTTATCTACTTTAATACCAGGAATAATGTTGTTCTCCTTCAAGAACTCAACGAAAGGCTTGCCGGCTCTGTTGTTGGTCATAAGAGTCTCCTCGAACAAGATGACACCGGAAATGTATTGATTGAGGCCTACAAATACAATATATTGGTTAATATTATTTCGTCTCTCTTTAACAGACCAAAAAACTCGTTAAAGATTGCTATCAAAAAACAAGAGCAAAATCCGTCTGAAATTCGAATAGCTTGGCTTAGACAATAAATAACATACCAGAAGCGCCGAAGAGCATATCTCTGTAGTCACGGCGAGCTTCGGGAGTGCTGGTCATGCCAATGCTCTTCAATCTGGCCTCGATCGTACCGGAGCTTTCGTCAGCGGCAAGGATACCTTTACCAGGAGTGGCAATGGCACGCTAAAGATATGTAATTAGTTCTCTCTATATCCAATTAATTTCAACTTTAATTGCAAATCTATTAACTATTTCTGGCTTCGATCCAGGCTTTTTGACTTACCGCTGTCTTGATCAACTCATCGTGGTACTTGATGGGAGTGATGGTAGTCATATTGAAGTTGCTGTGGTTGTGGTGTGATTGCGTGGCTGTAAACAAATGTTTTTTTTTTTTTTTTTTTGAAACAAAGTTCGGACAACAATTCGCGCACGTGGGAATACATAGATCTACACCAATTATTTCTGGTTGGGAATAGTATTATCCTATTTAACGAAGAGACATTGTTGAAACATACGATTACATTAGGGCCATTCCTTTAAGATTTGGCTTTTGGTTTTCGAAAGTTTTTTTTAAAAAAATGGAGTAATTTCTTGTGGTTTGGATTCCCTATTGATCCTATTTCAAGGTGTGGCCTATATACTAAAAAAACCGGTAAGGTGATTTGGATGCGGAACCTTTGGAAAGCATTTACTATTCTTCGACTTATTATTATCTCGTAGTCCACTCCTTGCCAATTTCTGTTTGAAGGTGACAAAAAAATGCAGCTTCACTTTCTCCATAAAATGAAGCAACCTGTGCATATTCAACATTTCTCGTATTTCTTTAATTCTTTGCAGATACTAGCTACAATAAGTTCTGATCGATATACACGCGTAAATCCAGCAAGTTCATTACGTCCGTCAACGAGATGATACCAACTGGTTTCTTGTCTGTGTCCACGATCCACAATCTATGCACACCAGTGGCTGCAATCTTTAGTACGACGGTTTCAAACGTTGTATCGGGAGTAACTGTAAGGGGAGGAATCTTCTTGAACATGACATGTTTGTCAATGAATTCCATCACCGGATCCAGCAGCGAAGGGAAGTTTTGTTGCGAAAGTCCCTTGAGATCTGTCACGGAGAGATTGGCCAATAGTGCACCATTTCCATCGACTACTGCAACGCCACTAACTTTATGGAACCACATCTGAATCGGGTATTAATACGAAAGTATTATTATCGGCGAAATTTTGTACCTGATAGAAAGCATGAATGGCTCGTACTTCAGGGTTGACGTAAAGAACTGTCTGAAAACTGAAATTAAGTTAGTGATTGTCAAATAAGGATAAACATTGTCTAGCGATACCCGAGACCGATCTTCTCTATTGTGGTTGTGGCGATGCGGCCAAAGTGATTAATGTGTTTGGCGAGGAATTGTATCACACTCGATTGAGTCACTACGTGGATGATTCTATCTTCTTCATCAACGACGGCCGCTCTGAGGGTAAAATGAGTTTGGTGTGATATATTATTAGGTTTAATAGCGACTCACCTGTGTATCCCCTTTTTAAATATAAATAAGAGAGGAGGCAACATAGACGTGATTTTTACTGAGCAGAATGGATCAATCTTCGACAGATCTAAGCGACAGAGTCAGACCAGTAGATCGTTGCGAAGACGATAAAGAATTTTCCTACCGATGCAATCTTTGATTGGGTAGTTAGCAAAGAGTTGACCTTTGTATTCTAGATGTCCAATGTCGTGACTCCAAGTCAACCTGATATGAATTTTAACCTGAATTCTGATCGACAAATTAACTTTTACCATTTCTGACCATCTGCAATCTCCTTTTCCTCTGTATATGTTCTAATTACATATCTGAGGATATCAAACATATCGACAAAGCCTAAGTATTTTTTCTTTAGGTCAGAAACAGATGGATCTTCCAGCAACACAGAAAGCAATTTGTTTTTCGAGAGGACCTGGGAAGAAATTATGAGATAATTATGCATTGAACAAACAGGTTACCTCAATTGTTTCGGAAATTGTGGCTGTATACGGAATAGAAACAATCGGACGAGTAGCATTTTCGCTGATCAAAGTCTTAATTGATGTCTCTACGAGCAATTGCTCGATAGATTTTGGGTGTGCGATGTTGCTCATAATAAAGCTGATGAATGAAACAAACAGGAAAGTTTGTCTGGTAACTAAACATTTTTTCACTGAAAATTCAGCCACGCCAAAAGTTAATTCGTAATCCATATTAAAATACCTTAAAATGCCAGCGTACGTTATAATAAATATTTTGTATTTATGTAGCTACAATTACGACTTTTGCGCATCTATACAAATCATGTACAATTTACCAAACCGTACCTAATTATTAGGATGAGCTCTTCTCACTTTCGCTGCTATCAGACGAGCCTTTCTTATCCTTATCCTTTTCTTTGTCAAAAACTAGCCATTGTGTTGGAGTTTGAATCATTGACCTGACATCTTCGCTCAACTCAAGCTGTTTACGCGAGTCAGGTTTCATTGAGGGACGCTCGGGGAAGAAGAAGCTCTTGCGTCTAACAGGGAGAGTTGTTTCTCGTTTGGCTGCGCTGTCTGTTCTGCTCAATGACTGGCTGTCTCTGCGCTTTGGCTTTTCAGATTTGTCCTCTGACGATTCATTTGTGCTGCTCCCCGATGAGTCACTGGACTTCTTGGCCTAGTTCGAGTTAATTTTGAAACACATGGTACATCAAGGCAGGGTTACTTACTTTGTTGTGATTGTTCACTAGCACGCTCTGGTAGAGTTTCGGGCCTTCGCGTGATGAAGGACCCATTACAAACTCAATTGATTCTGAGGTACGCAAGTTTATAGATTGTTCCTTGCCTGCTTCGGGTGTCAAGTTTTGGAGTGAACGAGATCTCTTCGGACCCTTTTTGGGTGACGAAGACGAGGCCTCAAAGCTACCACTGTCATCGAGACCAGCAGTTGATGCCGAAAGAGAAGCTTCGAGTTGTGCTGAGAGATCTTGTTCGGTGAGCGTGTATTGATATCGATAAAACAAGTAACGTGTTACGTTCAAGTCTTCTGCAAACGGATAACCTTCTTCAGGCGGTAAGTACTTGATGACTTCGCCGTAAATTCTTGAAATGCGACTCATTTTCTCATTATTCACAACTCCATCTGCAAAGGTTTCTTCTTGCTCTATTGAAAGTTTCAGACAAGAGCAAACGAAATCAACAAAGGGCGTACCTTCAACGTGAATAACATCCCTCAGCACGAGTGATACGAATGGAATGCACGGAGTTTTGACTGTTTTGAGCAGCTCTCGGTAATTTCCATAGTTGTTGCGTGGATTCATTAAGTTACTCGCTTCCTTTAACATAGCCATATGTTTGCTCGGTACAGCCTTCATATCATTTGATTAACTTCCTGTTTGTACATTTCACGTTGTACTTACTTTCCACTCATTCTGCATGGCCGACGCTGTGACAATGTGAAGGTTAAATGCGCTCAATACTTCCATAGCACCGTTAAAATTATTGAGTTTGATGAGGTGTTGCAGCACCTTAATAAAGAACACAATCATCATCACTCGTTCTTTGCGGGATTTCCTCATCATGACTTCTGACGCTACCCAATAGCTTGTCTAATATAATTTGTCAATTTTGATCGTCCATAATGATAATCGAGTAGAATACTTTGTTAAATCTTTCAGAGAACGTGTGGGCTGCCGGAGAATTAGACCAAAACGATGCCGAATAAGCTACAAGTGGTATTTGCCTGAATAAGACGCTCTATGTGGAACATTTTATTTAATGTCAATGGTATTTGATTAATGTCAAAGTGGCTCATACCTCTTGGTACGTCATTTGCTCTGCGATGTGTGCAGGTTTGGCTTTCAATATAGAATACGGCGAATTTAATTGATTGGCCGATGCTCCAGCCAAAGGCGATATCACTGGTGTCATGGTACGCGAAATTTCATCCTGGTGCGTGTTAATAATAAATTTTATGGCTTTTGTTACGCGTGTCACAAAATTTAACCCTAAATAATTGTGATGCATGCCTCATGAGTATATTATCAGCAGGTAATACTTACGAATCGCTTGACTAAGAAGGCAGACCACTGTTTTTGAACCTCGCTTTTGTTGATTGTAGTTAAAAATATATTGTATAGTTCCATCCACTCCTCGTTTATAACTAGTTCTGAATAACGAAGTTCCAACCATTTTTTAATTGAATTGACCACACTGTCCTCGATTATTACAAATTCGTAATAATATAAAAGAAATCGAGTAGATCTGCTTACCGAAGCTGAATTGTCGTTCGTTTGCAATCGTCTTCTTTCATTCCACTTGCGTTTTTAGGGACATGGAATCTGTTGGGATATTTTAGCTTAACTTTAAATTGAATTGAATCGAATAAATTAATCAAACCGAGTTTCATCAAATACCTTTCCATTAATAGTTGTAACAACTCAATATCGCTGACATAGTAATGATATATCGAGAAATAGCGTTGTACCGTGTCATTTGCTGCAAAATAACCGTTAGAAAATTCAGAATCATTTTGGATTTCGAGACGGAACAGTTTGAAGTTTGTGGAAATGGTTTATAGGTACTAAGGCAGCGAAATTGAGCATTATATTTGGTGCCTCAGTATTGCAATTTTTTTTTTGATTTTTACACGTTATTTTTAGGATGAAAACAAGCATGGGTAATATTATTCTGCAATTATCATTTTTACTTACATGGTGCAACATCCGCATTGCATAACGTTTTAATCATGCCATCGACAGAATAATCAAGCATAGAACTTGCTAAAGATCTTGCAGTATTTGGAACATCATGGCGTTGCGAACGCGGTGAATTGGTGGGTGTAGTATCAGCTGACATATTCGTGGCTTTATTACTTTAATTATTATCCTTTTCGAAATCTGACACTCGAAAGCAGTTTTTAAATCGTCGTTGCCAAAGGGACCAAAGGTTATAGTCCCTAAATTAGCATGAATACAATAGCGATATTGTCTTGTTATCTCGCGCGTTGAATGTAACGATAGCGAGTTTTTTTCGCGAGGCGGAAACAGATGTCAACCTGTCGCTATCGAGATTTTGCCCCGAAAGCACAAATGTGCATATACAACAAAAGAATAAGTACCAACAACCTTGTTTCAACGCAATTTATTTCGTTACTATAGTTTAGCCTTCATGGCAGTTTCTTTTCCTTTAAGATTCTCGCCTCTTACGTCCTCTTGCACATTGCCTACAATCCCGACAACTACTGTAATGTCATCGAGCTTGCCACCATTGTATCGATAGCCAAACTAGGGTTACGTCAGATAACTACAATGGCTAGCCTCAAACACGTACCCGACCAGCATTCTTGCCAAAGGGGGATTGTCTTCGCTTATCATTAGCAGCCTATTAAGTTATCCGTTAATACATCCGTTGTTTGACTCTACATAACTCATTCATACCTGCGAAGCGACCTTTGCAATGTTTTGTGCTAGTTTATTTGCAAAGTCTTTTGCATCCTTGTGTTCGGTTAGTGTAGTAGTGATGACTTGCGTAATGTCCGAGTCGAACAGATTATCGAAAAGACCGTCAGTACCCAAGATGACAATGTCACCTTCAGCGACTTTGACTCTGCAAATAAGATCCATTAGAATACAATTAATTGTGTAGAGTTGGTTGACCCGTACTGTTCTCTGGCAGCATTTTTCGGTTGGTCTCCACTTTGCGTGCCTAATTGATACGGGAAGTTAAATGAGTGTTGTTGTTCTTGTGATCGAAAAATGACCTAGCGACAAAAAAGGTTAACTACGTTAGTGTTGATGAGGCTACACTACTGGACTCACTTCGTTGGGAGGTCTGACAATCATCATTCCTGAATCCCCCAAATTGGCCATATATACAGTGTCATTTTTCAATACGGCAACACAAGCAGTGCTGAATGCAGAGGTTAATAGTGATCTCACACCTAATAATGATCAACGAGAGTATGCTCTCATGCATTTTAATGCGAGAAGTAGAGTGCTAGTAAGTAAAGGATTGTACCTGCTACCGACAGTCCGTTTGGCGCCCTCCCAGCCTGCTTGCATAATCTTTTGCGGGTCACGGGTATTAGTGTTGTCCGCCTCTTTTCTGCAACCTTCAGACAGTTTGACAGCATATTCACGTGGATCTACACCACTGTCAGCCCATCCACCGACACCTATTGTATATAAACGCCGTTAGTAATTGTGAGCGTATCTTTTGATGCGAGTAATGTTGTCGCCATTATCAAAATGTCTAACAACAAACTCGCTTGAAGTGAGACTATTCGTCATGTATAATAATACGTACCGTCAAATACTCCGAGTACTGTTTTGTCTTTAGAAATAAAGCACGCGTCTTCCCCTCCTTTGTGCGCTTTGTCCGGATGAGGGATCTGGACCTCAGCTGCTTGCACAAATCCGGTACTTGTGCTTTCAGATGATACATTGTCCACTTCAACGCCATCACTTGGATCTTTCGGGGACTCTGCAAATTAATAATTTAGCGCGGTATAATATTTATTTTAATTAGGAAAATTAATACTAATATTCAACTAATATGCATAAGTAAAATAACGAAATGAGCACGTGGCCCCCATCCACTAATTATTAATATTCTTACTGGAGTAATTTTGCCATGCTAGCCAAGCAAAGGCGACCGAACTTGTTACGGCAATACGATTTTTAAAAATGTTATTGCGTTGCATTGAAGAATTTTGCTTGATCCCGTTGAACAACCCAGATTTCTTGGAGCTCACTGTTCGCTTGATGACTGAATTGGCGAAGTATGTCCTATTTACCAATTGCGTATGCTTGATAAAGCTTCGCAACATTGCACCTTTATTGCGCTGTGAAGGTTAAATAGCAGAACTCGGATAAATAAAATAAAGATCTACAAGCGACACTCGTTGGGGGTTTGTGTGGTCGTGTAACCGGCGGTATCGGAAATGGACCAAATTACTTACCGGCTTTATTTATATTTTACATTGCAGCCAAAACTGGTAGGCTTTGCATTCGTTACTTACATTACTCATTCGTTATTATAATTACATTAGCGCGCCAATACAGCAATTTGTGTAAATAAATTAATACCGGACTAGTGGTTGGTGGCCAGGTGTTTTTGAAGTTTATCGGAAGCCTCTATTGGTTAACTTTAAGGCGGATGAGGTAACACCTCTCCCAGTCTTCAACAACACTGACTTTACGTCTCACAAAAAACGACTTGGATTGTTACAACTTTCAGTTAGAATTTAATAAGGTTTGGTTTTCAGTATTCTTAAGTTTGTAGCAAAATATCGCGACAAAAAAGGGGTAACGCAAGTTTGAGCATTAAATTATATCATTGACACAGTTACTACCATGGGGGACTTTTTACTCGAAGAACAACACAGGGTTCTAAAGCTCGGGCATGTTCTCAAAACCTTAGCCCTTCCTTACTCCGCCAAACATCTTCTAACGGATGAAGACACTCAACAATTTAAAAAAGTACTTTATGAAGCTCTAGAAGAAGTCAATAAGCTAAGCAAATACTTGTTGCTGGAAGAGTGTCAGATTGATGAGGAAAATATTTTCAAAACTATTCAATTATTTTTGGAACAACAACGTAAGAATTTGTCAACATATTTCAGGCTATATTTTCTGTTTCACACACTTTCCAGTGATATCAGGAAATATTAAGGAAGATCTTGACGAATTCACTCGCTTCGTTGCTTTAGGTTCGTCCGTCATGCATTCTACGGAAGTATTAAACTTTTTGCAGATTCTGCGTTCTCTCAGTTGATGACTCTTCGTTTGTGCCTGTGGCGCGATCCTTCAATAAAGCAGAGGGTAGGAAGCTTCCAATTAATGTTAAATACCAATTCTGACATTTATAAGCACGAAATTTATTCTATCGGCAAAACCCTGGGAATTGAAGAAAGTGAGCCTGTGAAAGTACTGGAGGGCGCCACCAATAAAGTATGTAAATCAAACTTTATTATTTGCCTTTTACTATAATCACGGCTAGATAAATGAAATGAAGTCTACACTGCCTCTCCACTGCCTCGAACCCATTGTCAACACACCAATTCAATTAGAACAGCACGTAAGTGTGATACTACG
>Ga0209960_1003604_pt1 | contig 13055 bp, 13 predicted proteins | sample ThiBiot_500_plan_2_FD_183947 | JGI IMG/M metagenome (GOLD analysis project Ga0209960, IMG submission 183947) | Wastewater bioreactor microbial communities from Cape Town, South Africa - Thiocy_expt_500_plan (SPAdes) | ecosystem: Engineered > Bioreactor > Thiocyanate-remediating >... | reverse complement strand
TTTTTTCTTTTTTTCTCCAAAATAAAAACAACACAAATTATTAATAATTTATTAGAAACATGTTCTGTTTTTGAATTGAAAAATTTGGCGCCAAAAAAAAATAAAAAAAAAAGCAAAAGCAAAAACTTTTTCTTTCAGTGATTCAAATTCAAGACCATTTACTTTGATTGTATCAAGAGCTTTTAATAGAGAATCACGATCTCCAACAATTGTGCTCACCTAAAGAACATTAAGAACTAAACAAAGTAAAGGTCCTAAAGAGTCTCCTTTTAGTGAGAGAGGTATTAAGAACAGTGTTTCCAAAATAAAGGAAAGATGTTTCACCATAGCACCAATATATCTAATTATAAATATCTGAAAAATGTTCTTTAACAAGTTCGTGATCAGTAACTGAAATAAGAAGTCAGCAAGAATAACTATTTCATTCATGTCTAATTTGTTCAGAAAAATTGGAAAGTGATTTTGCATTAATTAGGTTTGAATTTCAAATAATCATCACAAATTGAGAAGCAGCACCTTTTATGAATTAATTAAAGATTTTTTTTTAAAAAAAAGGAAATAAAAATAAATCATGAGTTCAAAAAATAATTCTAAATTATTTACCAGCGAATCCAAATTTAATTCTTAGTTTCGTTCTTGTTTCATTTGGAATACTTTCAAATGATTCTAATAATTTAACAATATATTCCACAATTTTAATATGGAGATTTTGACAAGCAATATAAAAAGGAGTCCATCCGTAATCATTTTCTTTATTAATATCAATAACTTTTTCATCATTTAATAATAATTTCACAATTTCAAAGTGTCCATTATTACAAGCAATCCAAAATGGTGTTTCACCAAAATCTTGTAGTTTTCCAATAAAAATTTGAGTGAGGGTTTTTTTTTTTCTTTTTTTTTCCTTTTCTCAAAGCTCAATTGTGAAAGAAATTCAAAGAAATTCAAAGAAATTCAAAGAAAAGGAAAAAAAGAAAAGAAAGAAAGAAAGAAAGATAAAGGATAAAAGACAGACTGATAAAAGATGAAACTTTCAGGCTGAATGATTCAGTGAAGTGAAATGAAAAATGAAAAAAAAAAAATGAGAAAAAAAAAAAATGAATGAAGGGAAAAAATGGCGAAAAAAAAAAAAAAAAAAAAAAAAAATTATGCAAAAAGGCAATGAAATTCCCACTGTATCTTGTTATATGGGGAGGAATTGTGATTCAAGTTTTTAGAGAAGTTTTCAGTTTTACAATAGATATTCAATCGTCAAATCAGAGTAAGTTTGTTTTTGGTGATTTATTGATTTATTTATTTGAAAAAAAAAAAAAAAAGCTGAAGTTTCTTATAGTCTATATATGTTTTATTTACTCGTTGATGTAATCTCTGAAGGTTATTATTACTACTCCATATCTATATAGTTAATGATATAAACATTTAAAATCCTTTTTTTACAAAAAAAATAGTGACAACCCTTGGACTTATTCTTATAATTTCAACAGGATGGGGAGTCATCTATGTGGATATTAAAAGATTTCATAAAATTAGCATTGCTGGTTAGTTTTTCCAAATTCTCAATTTCTAATTTCTAATTTCTAATTCTGATTTCAATTATCAATTCTAATGAATTTCATTTTTATTTTTATTTTACAAAAATAGTAAGTTTAGTTCTATTGCTCTTCTTTCAAACAACTCTTAGAATGTATCGAATTGGAAATCTTTACCGATCAATATTCGTTTAATTTCTTCTTTTTTTCATCCTCCTCCCTCTTCAATTCCTTTTTAAAAAATCTTTTTTTTGAATAAAAGGCTCTTGGTTGGATTGTAGTTACTTTTGTTGTTTGGTATTATATTTATACAATGCTTTTAAAGAATTATAGACTTCTTTCTTCAACTTCCAGAAATCAAAATATCGTACTCTCAAATTTATCATCTCCTGGAATTTTCAGATTAACTGACTCTGATTCCCAAATTCAAATTCCAAGTCAAAACCAAAACCAAAATCAAAATCAAAATCAAAATTCGACATCAAATGAAAATCAAAGTCAAAGCCAAAGCCAAGTTGATATATCAAATCCAAATCATTCCCTTGAAAAACCTCAAGAACAACAACCTTCAAATCAAGAAGATGAAGATGAAAGTGAATTTGTAGATGAGAGTGAATCTAGAGATTTAAATCAAAAAGAACCGAGAAATCTAGTTCAAAATCCAACTCAACCTGAAGATTCTTCCACTTCTTCAAACCCTGAAGATGGTTATGAAGCTGATCCTTCAAGCCCAACTTATATGAAAACTGTTTTATACAAGTAATTTCTTTTGATTTCTTCTTTCTTTTGATTCTTTCATTCTTTTTCCCCCATCAATCAAGTAATGATTCCTTTTTTTTTTTCCTACTCTCTAGACGTTTCGTGTTTCTTGTTACTTTTTACTTCTTGAGTCTTTTATTGGTACTTTTCTTTTTCCTTTTTCTTTATTTCTGAACTCTAACGAACTAATTTCTTAAATTTCATAAATCAGACGAATGTCATGACGATAGTGGCTTCACTTCTTTCAAATGATACACTTGCAATATATTGGGTCTCAGTTGTTCCAAAAGATTTGGTTGAACTTATCTTATATTCTTGTTTCTGGTACGATTTATTTTATTTATTATCTTAACTATTTTATTTATTTCTCAATGAATTCCTCTCCTTTTTTTTTTTTAGTTATCTATTTAAATTAAGAAATGATAATCCATACTTTGCAATCCCAAGTGAAGATCCTGACCCCTTTGGAGATAATGTAGATGTTCTTCTAAGTGATTCAGAATCACAACCACAACACTCCTAGAAATACTTCATTTGTGGATTGAGTAACATTGTATTTGATATTGCCTGTCTCTTTGTAAGCACTTAAATTACTTATTTCGCTTTTCAATTTCTAACCTTTTCCTTTTCTCTTTTTTCTCCCTAAAAGATGTACCCTAAAAACAAAAAATGCATTGAAGGATTTTTTTGACAAAAAAAAATAAACTTTTCAACTGCTGAATGAATTGTTCAAATCAATAATTATAATTAAATCTAAGTTCAAAATAACTCTGGTTTTCTTTTTTCTTTTTTTTTCTTTCTTGTCATTCTTTTCCTTTTTCTCTTAAAGTTTTCACAATCAAATTTACAAATTTAATTACAATTTGTATCTTGAAATTTAAGGAATCTTTTCACAATTATTGTATTGATTTTTAATTTATCCTTTGACAGAAATTGATTTGAGTTAAAAAAACTTGAAGATAATCTGTTTTTTTTTTTTTTTTTCCAAAAAGAAGAAAATCAAATTAAGATAGAGTATAATTTGAATATGAGATGGATTGTCCAACATTGTTTTAGTAATACTAACAGCTGTTATAACAGAGGTAAGATGTTGTTGAGTTAGTTATTTTTGAAAATCAAACCGATCAGACTTTGTTTTTGTTGTTTGACTTTTTTTTTGTACCGAGAAAAGGAAAAAAAAAAAAAAAAATCAAAAAATCAAAAAAAAAATTTAGAGATTTCAGTGTTTTTTTCCTCCAACACCAACTCAATAATAACAACCTCAAACCAATTCAACAACAACAACAATCTCAACAATTACAACTTCATAGCTCAAGAAGAAGCTCTTTATCATCACTTTTCTATTCCAACGTTCTTAAAAAAGAAAAACACGAGACAGGAAAAAAAAAAAAAAATTGAATTTCAAAAGAATTGATTCAGAAAAAAAAAATTATTTGATAATTTCTAATCTTATCAAACTTTTATCAAAATCTATCAACTATTTTCCACATTTTAACCAACATCATTTTATAATTATCATTTATTTAAAAAGCTAAAAACTTTTATTTTTTATTTTTTTATTTTTTCATAGATATTCTTTTGTTTTTTTGTTTATTATTTGTTTAATTTCTTATATTTTCAGAAACTTTTTAATATTTTGGAGAGAGAAGAGATAGAAGAGAGGAAAGTGAAAACAAAGGAAGAGGAAGAGGAAAGTTATATTCAAATAAGTTGTATTTAAATAATGAACGAGTCGAAGGCACTGTTTACTCATAAGACATTAGATGCGATCCTGAACTCGTTCCCTTCCTCCATTGAAATGGGTGAGGAGTCGAAGGAATGGTTTGTTCTCATGTTCGACGCTGTGGCTGAGAAGATATTAAAGACATTTGATTCTTCAAGCTTCACGTTCTCTCCTCATGGATTTGAAGAGACAGTCAAAAGTTTCATGTCTCCAGAGAGTGATATCCTTCAAACAAGTGTTCACAAAGCCAAGGTTTTATTTCTTTTTTATTGATTATTTCTTTATATTATTATTCCCATTTTATTGATGATTATTATTCTTTTATGAATCATAATTCAGAATCTTAATATTAACCCATCAATAATAATCACTCTTTTCCTTCCCTTTTTCCCCTTAATTATAGGCTACACTTGAATCTTTTGGTCAACTCCCATCAGCAGATCAATCTTATGAAGCTTTATCCTTGTCACTCCCTGAAAATCCATTAAGATTTGCTTTGTTAGAAACAATCAATAGAGATGATGATCCAGATGCTGAGTTACTTATTGATGAAACTCTTGTCTTTTTTTCAGCTCTTTTGGAATCATTATTTATTCAATTTTTAAAATGTGTGATTGAGAATACTCAAATTGGAGAGAATGGAAAAAGATTGATTACTGAAGCAGAGATTGCTCTCGGCTGGAATTCGAAAGCAAGTGAATGGGCTACTTTAATTTCAATGAAAGAAACTCAAGAAGAGGTATTTTTCATTTTTTTTTTAAAACTCCCCATTCAATCTTCTGATTTTTTTTTTTTTTCTTTTTAAAAAAAAAAAAAAAAAAAAAGATTGTACACGTTTTACTCAAAGTTTGTATGCTTCAAGAACTTGGAACAGTGACTAAATTATTAAAAGTTCATTTCTTTTCTTTAATTTTCATTTTTTTTTTTTTCTTAATCATACTTTTTTTCAATTGTGCTTATTTGACTTATTATGGAATAGGTTGCTACCAATATTCAAGTTAAGGAATTATGTGAAAAGATAAAAAAGAAAATGTTATCTCCTGCTCAATTAAATCAAGAAAAAAGATATTGTTTATTTTGCCACGATTTTGAAAGTGAAGAAGCTGAAGGCTTTTTCTTAGATGATGAAAAATTAGTTGGATTTTATCCTACAATTCGAAATGTGATTTTTTTTCTTGTTCTTACAATTTTATCTTACTTGAAGTCAAATAATATAATATGATATTTAGGATTCCACTATCGAGTTGGTAGAAGTTGAAAGAGATATTCAAGTTTATGTTTCAGAAAATGGATTAAAAACTTATCGTATCGAAGAGAGACAAACTGTAGAAAAAATTCTTAAATATATCACTATTGATCTAGGTATCTTAATAATTAAATAATTTCAATTTTGTTAGTTTTATTTAAATGATCATTTAAATCGATCAATTTTAGGTTTTCGTGAACCAAGTAGATTTGGATTAATTTTATTAGGAGATGAATGTGAAACAGGAGAAACTCCAGTAACAACCAAACTTCGAAGTTCAAAATCTTATGATGTATTAACTATCAAAAGAGAATCTCTTATGAGTAAACCCTTTCTTCTTTTTTTCTTGAAATTTTTTTTTTTTTTTTTCTGGTTCAATGAGGTCCATAATTAACTATCAAAAATTATTTCAGGTACTCCAACTAAGAAAGCTAAACGTCCTGTTTCAAATATGTTTGTAAAAGATCAAGGTGATAACATCTTCTAATTTATTTCATTTTCTAGGGAGAAATAATGAAAAAAATAAATCAAAATAGGATCATTTAGAAATAAGGCAGAGAAAAAAACCACATCTTTAGGCTCTCCCATTCAACATGGATCAATTAACTCACTTTCTAGTCTAACTTCTAATTCTCCATCTTCAAATTTATCAACTTCTCCAAATACAAGTACTCTCTCCCCAAATTTCAGTCCAAATCAATCTGGAAGACATTCTATTCAAGAACCTCAAACAATTATTCAAACAAAAGGTTTATTTTTCTTTCTTTGTTTGTTTATTTTTTTTTATTTCTGACCGAATAAATAAATAAATAAATAAATAAATAAAAAATAAAAAGATCGAAGTGAGTGGATAAAAAAAGAACTCACATTAAAAGAACAAGGCATTGAATTTGGAGATTTCTTATTACTTGTTCGTCAAGAAAAAATTCTCTCCTTTTATGACAAGTTTCTTTTTATTAAAATTTAATAATAAAAAGAATTCCTTTAAAATAACAAAAATAAAAAATAGATTGGATGAAGATCCTATTGGAGTATTCAATAAACTTACTGAAAATGCTGAAAATATTTTACAACAATTAAAATCTCTTTCATTTGAAGTTGATATGATAACTCAATCTCCATCTCCAACTAAAACTGGTTTGTTTTTTGTTTTTTTGTTTTTTTGAAAAAAAAAAAAAATGAGAAAAACATAAAAATAGAAGCGACAACTCAACCTGATCAAAAAGGACATATTGTTATTTGTACCATCGATTTTGATGGGGATGAAGGACAACTTTCTTTTAAAACAAATGATGAAATAGAAGTTTTAAGAAAGGAGGGAGATTCATGGTTTGGTAGACTTGTTAAAGATGGAAAAGAAGGATATTTCCATCATCTTGCAGTTATAGTAAATTCTTTTATTTTATTTATTTATTTTTCCAAAAATAATTAATACTTATTATTAATAATTTAGGATCCAACTAAGAAAACATCTGCTCCAAAGGAAGTAAAACAAAAACTATCAGCAACTGAAAGTGAAATCCTTGTTAAAATGGAAGGATATCTATTTAAGAAAGGAAGGAATTTTGATCATTGGAAGAAAAAGTATTACAGACTTCGAAATCATTGTATGTGGTATTATAAATCAGAAAATGTAATTTTTTTTGTTTACTTTATTTTATTGCCAATTTATTTATTTATTTATTTATTTATTTTCCATTTTTTTTTTTTAGGATGAAAAAGCAGTAGGACATTTCTCAATTTTGCAGGCCAAAGTAACAAAACTTGATCACAAGAAAAAACCAAATACATTTTCAATCAGTGTTGATGGTAATGAAAAACTTCTATCTGCTCCATCACAAGAACTAATGGAACAATGGATCACAACGATTAATCGTGAGAATACGAAATAATTTCAAAATGTAAAGGAAAAAGAAAGAAGAAGAAAAAAAAAGAGAGATGTATTTTTCACAAAATTTTTCTTAGTTTGTTTTCTTTTGTTTTGGTTGTTTCTTGACTCTTGAGTAAAGGGAGTAGTTAGGATTAGTGATAAATTCATAAATAACTTGCATCCAGGAGGTATGGAATGGAAGGTTGTCATAGAATTCTGGAGCAATTTTATTAAGAATGGGGAGTCTAGTCCAAGGAATAGTTGGGAAATCATGATGTTCATTGTGATATCCGACATTGAAGCTGAATGCATTCATTGGTCCATAATAAGAATAAGTTTCATATCTAAGAAGAAAGAAAGAAAGAAAGAAAAATTGAGTTATTTTTTTTTTTAAAAAAAAGTCTTTTTTAAAAAATAGAATTAATGAATTCAAACCCAGGAACAAAAGCATAATGTTCAGCAATGAAATGTCCAGCACAAGGATGGAAACTTCCAGCAAGGAAAGAACAAAGAAGTAAATAAGTCATAGTATGCCAACCAAAGAAGTAAATCATAACACCATCATAGACGAGTTGGATAATGAGATTTGTTAAATGCCAACCATTTGGTTTTTTTACTCGAATAAAAATTGGACGAAGGGCATAAAAGAAAATTTGAAGGAAGCTATTAATTAATTAATTAATGAATTAATGAATTTTTTTTTTTTCCAAAAATGTCATTAACGAGAGAAGAAAAAAAACCAAAATAATGCTTTTCCTAAGACATTTTGGAATAATACAGCTTCAACTTTAGTTGGAAGATCAGGATCCAAACCTTCAACTGCTAAAAATCTGTGATGATCAAAATGATATTCCTAAAGAAAAAGAAAGAAAGAAAAAAAAGAGTGAAGAAAATAAAATTAGTATCAAGATGAAAAAGTAAATAAATAAAATTGAAAATTAAAAAATTTACTTTGAAAGATACTGAATAAGGGAAAACAATTGGAAGGTTAGCAAACATGGCAAATAAACGATTAGCTGGAACAGATTTAAAAGCAAGATTATGTGTAATTTCATGAATGGCAAGGAACAATGCATGATTGCAAGTGGCTCCAATAACATAAGCAAGGACATAATACCACCATTTATCATAATGATTACCAATACAAGCTGCTAAAATTGTTTGAGTAACAACGATTGCAGTTACAAGGTAAACTGTGAATGGTTCATGGCCAAAGAGTGATTCAACCTGATTGATTTATTTGATTTATTTGATTTTATTTGATTGTTTGTAATATATTTCAATTTTCAAGACAATTTTGAAAGATAAATTATCAAATCACATATGATATGATATGATATCAAAAAATATATAATGAAATTATAAAATGAAAAAGAAAATATTAAAGAAAAAGAATTACCTCTGGGTATTTAGCAAGAATTTGTTTCCTTCTGGTAGCATGGAAATGGTCAGAGTCATCCCACATGAAATCTTGGAGGGGTTTTGTCTGTTTTTTATGGTGTTCAGAAAATACTTCTAAATGCTCATTTCCAACTAATGGGGCCATGTTCTATTAAGAATAACAAACTGGTTAGTTATATATATTGATAAGTAAGTTAATAAAGAGGTTGAATATTAATAAATTGGTTCAATGTTAATCAAGGAAAAACTCGGACAATCTCATTTTTTTTTGATTTTATAATTTCTCACATTTTAATGTGAAGAGTAGCTAATTCATATAACTATATAACTATAACTTTTCAAATATATAATGAATGGGTTATATTAAGGTTTTTTTATTGGAGCCGTAAGAGAAAAAAAAAAAAAAAAAAAAAAAAAAAAAAAAAAAAAAAAAAAAAAAAAAAAAAAAAAAAAAAAAAAAAAAAAAAAAAAAAAAAAAAAAATAACTCCTGATATTTCAATTTATAAATTCGGATCAAACTATGAAACGGTAGATATTCTAATCAACAAGTGTCAAACAATAAGATAAGATGTCTACTCTACAATTCAAGTATATAAATTATAAACTATAATCCAGAAAAATGAGAAATGAATCATTAAAACTAGGGATGTTCTGAAAAACAAAAAAAGATGATTTTTTCGATATTTCAAAAAAAGTCTAAATTTCTCTATTCAAACAATAAATATCACTGCACTCAAACTACAATAAACAACTTACAATTTTAACAAACAACTTATACAACTTAAAGGTTGAAATAAGAATTGTTAAAGATACAACATTTAACTAATAACTTGGCAGTAAGAACCAAAGAAAAGAGAAACAATAATTAAACTTCAGTATTTCAAACTAAAACACATTTCGTTTACAATGTTTAAAGCTTTTTGAGCAAATGTCAAAATGAATTGTTAGTTAAATGAGTAAGTTAAGTTATGAATTAGGTTGAGTTATAACTTCAGTTAAGAGTTAATTAGAGAGAAGAGACAGAGTTATAAGTTTTGTAAATGATATATTATAAGTTTGAAATGAAAAAAAAAAAAATTGCTTTTTAAATTTCCCTAGGATTCACGTGGGATTTTTCTAAATAGGCGTGATTAAATAATAACAACATCAACCCTAAACTCAAACCTCCTGATGAATAATAACTAAACTTCTGATAGTCACAATCATTAAAAAAAAAAAAGAAGTTATATAAAATAAAAGGTCATCAAATTTAATGGTTTTATAAGTTAGTTATTGTATTTTTGGATTTGGAGTTGTTTTTTTGTATTTTTGTATCAAAGATGTGACACTTTCAACGGACTTTCTTAATTATAAAGAGATGAAAGTGAGTGATAATAGAACTTAACTTTTTGGAATTGTTTTTTTTGATTTCTGATTTCTGATTTTTGAAAATTTTTCAGAACTTTCAAAATTTTGTAATTGTGCTTAGGTCCAATTTGTCCAACTTGAATTGATTCAATTACAAAGATTTCTCTTTCTCTTTATTCGAAACTTCAATTTCAAATACTTGATTGATTTTTTGTTTGAGAATGGTTCGAAAGTTAAGGTGTTTTCATGAACTTTCTATTTTTCTTACTTTAAGGGGTTGATTCCGATGGAAGAGATTAATTTTGCCTAAAGGAACAATAAAGTCAAAGTCAAAGTCAAACACAAATTTTAAATCAAAGCACTTGGCATTGCACTATTTGAAATCAGTTTTTAAAAACAAGAATAAAATAAAGAAAAATAAAAAATAATTTTGGTTTCATTATTTATTCACTCTCTTTTTGAAAAAAAAAAAAACTGGGTATTCAATATGTAACAATATTTTACAAATCTATCTTTTGTTTTTTAATGCTTGAGTCAAGCTCCAATGTTTTCTTCACGGGAAGTACAAGTTTCTTTGTAAGAAATCTCTTCCATGGCTCTAGGGATAGTTGAAGCTTTGTTATCTATTCCACTTCCTTCAAGTTCAAGTTGTAAGTTTCTGTGATGAATTTTTTGAAAATTTTGATTACTTTCATCCTTAACATTTTCAATTTTACTATTCAAAGTTTCATTTGCATTTGGGGAAAGGGGAGCAAAATTTTTTCCTTGAAGAGGATAAGGAAGTAAAATGGGTGGTTGTTGAGAAAAATGAGGAAGATTAACATTTTGTTGTTGGAGAGGGTAGTTATTTGCTTGAAGGAGTTGAGCAAGGTTATTTTGAGGGTAAGATGGAAGAGATTGGATTTTTCCTTGGTTGTTTGAAAAGGAATGTTGATAGTTACCATAAGGGCTACTGTAAGGATTTGCAAAGAATGTGTTTTGATAAAATTGGTCAGGGGGTAATAAAGGTTGATTTTGAAGGTGTTGTGTTTGTTGTACTTGGTTTGATGGGTTTGGTTGTTGTTGTTGTGCCAAGCTTGGCAAATGAGTAACTTGGTAACCTGGTTGAGATCCATTTTGTGATTGATTTTGAGTTTGATAAACAGGGGGAGGGAGAGTGGACTTTTGATTATCAATAGGAGTGAGTGTAGGTGAGGTATCATCATGTTTTTCTTGAATAGATAAAGGTAATTCTTTAGCACGATGTGGTTTTTTGTCATGATGGTATTGAAAGTTTTGAAGTGTATAAGAAGCAAAAAGTTCAGAAACCGTTGTTTCTTTTCTAGAATCATCACTTTGAGCTACTCTTGGTCGTTTCTGAGCTACTTGAGGCTATTATTTAAAAAAAAAAAATTAATGTCAAAAACCAATATTAAAATGATAAATAAAAAAGGCCAAAAATAAATTAAGAAATTAATAAATTGAGAAGTAAATAATAATACCTCTTCTTTTTTTTCTGGAATAGATTTACTCTAAAAGAATTCATTTTAGGAAAAAGAAGAAAAGAAAAAAAAAATTAATACATTTAATAACAACTAAAAAAAGAAGATGAAGGAGAAAAGAAAAAAAAAGAAGAAAAAGAAAATGAAAAAAATGAAATGAAAAGAAAAAAGAATTGTTACCTCTTTTGCATGTAAAGCTCTTTTGGAATTTGGTGGGGCGTGATTATGAGTTCCTCTATAAGAAAAAAGAATGGCTTCCTTTCCATCTTTCATGATTGTTTCAACAATTTTCTTTGCGGAACAGTTTTGGGTTGTACACTTATAATAAGAGCGAGGGAATGGTGAGCCTTTCATAACTTTCTGTCCATACTTTCTCCAACGATAATGGTCTTCAGTTGATTTCTCTGAGGAGACAATCACTTGAGAGTTAATGGGAGGATTCATCGAGGATGAGTCAGCTGAATGGGCTTGTGATTTTTTGGGAGAGAATTTTTCCTTCACATTCCTTGACTCTTTTTTTTGTAATTTTGATTGTTTGAGTTCAAGCAAGTCCATGATTCCGTTTTCTTCGGAAATTTCATCAAACTCTGGGAGGGAGTAGCCTTCTCTAGAGATATAGTTGATTATAGGTGGTGTGGAGAGGATGGAGGGGGTTGCTCCCATTATGAGTATATTGGTTGGAAGTATGGTTTTTGTTTTTAAAAAAGGTTATACTGTTCTTAATATAAAATAATAATAATTTTTTTTTGTTATTTTCTTCTGAGTTTGTTAAATTTGTTCAATTGGAGAGATGGTTTCCTTTCTTTCGTTGGGAGAATTCTTTCTTCTGTTATGGCTTTGTTATTGGGATTAATTAAGGTTCTTTTGTGGTGGGTGTAATATCTATTATAGTTTTTTTTATTTTGAATTTAATAATTAATGTTTGTTTGTGAAAGGAATAAAAAAATAAGAAAAATAGTATTATTAATTGAGAAAATCAAAATCGAATCAAAAAAGTATGTGATTTTTTTTTTTTTTTCTTTTGAGGGGGAAAGATGGGAACATAGTTTTGACTTTTTTAAAAAAAAATTTTTTTGATGATAACAATAATTATTATAATAAAAAAGAAAAAAATCGAATTTTTTTCTGTGGTTTTTCTCTTATTATGTGACCACAAATAGCAAGAAAAGAAAAAAGAAGAAAAAAAAGGATATAAGGAAAGGTTATAAGGGAATTGCTGTATTATGTGGTTTTTCTTTTTTTTTTTTTTAAATCAAAATGATCAAATTAAACTTTTTAATATTGTCGTTTCTTTTTGCTTTTTGCTTTTTAGGTTTGTATTATGAAATATAAGAATGTTATAATTGAATTTTGTATGAGTATTGAAAAAAAAAATTGCTTATGCGATGCAAAAAAAAAAGAAAAGTATTTTGTATTTTGTAATTCCTTTCTATTTATTTATTCGGGTTTCAAAAAAAAAATAAAAATAAAATAAAAAAATGGACAAGTTTTTTTCTTTTTTTTTCTTTCTTTCTCTTTTTATTTCCTTTTATTTCCACTATTCAAACCGCGTCATCGGATATTTTGTCATTTTTTGGCATTTTTTTTTCCGTTTCATCTTCCCTCTTTTACTTTTTGTTTTGACTTTTTTTTTTTTTTTTTTTTTTTTTTTTTTTTTTTATCTTTTTTTTTTTTTTTTTTTTTTTTTTTTTTTTTTTT
>Ga0209960_1003603_pt1 | contig 13057 bp, 9 predicted proteins | sample ThiBiot_500_plan_2_FD_183947 | JGI IMG/M metagenome (GOLD analysis project Ga0209960, IMG submission 183947) | Wastewater bioreactor microbial communities from Cape Town, South Africa - Thiocy_expt_500_plan (SPAdes) | ecosystem: Engineered > Bioreactor > Thiocyanate-remediating >... | reverse complement strand
TTTTGGTCATTTCGAAGATCTTTTTTGCATCCTACCAACAAGATAGGTAATCCTTGACAAAAATGAAGAACTTCAGAAATCCACTATTAAAATTTTATTATAATTAATTGCTTGATAAAAAAAAAAGAAAAAGAAAAAGAAAAATAGAAAATAGAGAAAATGGGTTGATTGTTTATCATATTAGACCCAGACAACAAAAAATGAATAAAATAGAAATAAAAAAAAATAGAAATGAAAATTAAAATGAAAATATTACTTTTTCTTGAACGTTATCGAGTGAATCGGGACTTTCTATGGAGAAACAAACAAGAATGACGTGTGAATCGGGGTAGGAAAGTGGTCTGAGACGATCATAATCTTCTTGTCCTGTTTTAATAATAAAAAAGAAATTTTTATTTTTTTAGTGGCTTGGAAAAAGAGAAAAATAGAAAAATAGAGAAATATAGAGTAAGGGATCTGAGGTTAAGAGGGAAAAAAAAAAAGAAATAAATAGAAAAAAAACCAGCTGTATCCCATAAAGCTAATTCAACGTGTTTACCATCAACCTCAACATCAGCAACATAATTTTCAAAAACGGTTGGAACATAAACCTGTTAGTTTTTATTGTTTTATAAATATTATTGTTATTATATTTTGTTTTTCTTTTTTTTTTCCCTCAAAAATATATGGAACATATTAAAATGAGAATAATATTTGAATATCAAGAAAGAATTAAAACCTCTGGGAACTCTCCTTTTGAAAATACAATTAACAAACAAGTCTTTCCACAAGCTCCATCACCAACGATGACAAGTTTTCTTCGAATTTCAGCCATCTAATAAATAAAGAAAAATTTAGTAAATAAGTACAACAATTAGCGCGCTTAATATCTTCCTTTTTTTTTTTCAAAGAAACAGGTTCTATTTCTTCTTTTGAAAAAATCAAACTATCAAATCAAATCAGTTTAGTGTCTTTTTTTTAAAAAAGCAAATAATAACAGTCAAACAAAAAAAAAATAATTAATAGAAAATCATCAAAAGAGATATAATCATTATCAATCAAAAATCATAATATCATTCAAATAATCAAAAATAAATCCCAAAAAAAAAGAAAAAGGAAAAGGAAAAGGAAAAGATAGAAATGAAAAATGAAAAATGAAAAAGAAAAATTTTATAATCAGAATCAGAATCAGAATCAAAATCAAAAAAAAAAAAAAAATTAATATTATTAATATAGATATAATATTGATTCGAGATAACTTTTCTTCAAAATAAAATTAATGATATGCTATAGATTGATAGATATATATATTCATTAATATGATTCAGGTTGGAAATCCTTTCAATTTTTAACTTTTTTTTTTTTCTTTTCCTGGTTTCCTTGAATCATCTCATTCTAATTAAAAATATCAAGCGAAAAATCAAAAATCAAAAATAAAAAATCAAATAAAAAAACAAAAAAAAAATCAAAAAAAATATTGAAAGATGAACATATTTATTATTAAAGAAACTTTTGTTAAAAATAAAATTCAAAGAAATAGAATAGAAAGAAAAAAAACTTTCGACTTCTCTTCTCTCTTTTTTTAAATTTTTTTATTGAAAAAAAAAATGAAAAAAAAAAAAAAACTTTTTTTGGATTTTTTGGAAATGGGCTTCTGGGTAGTCAAAAATCACCACACCCTGAAAAAAAAAAAAAAAATTTGTAATTTGGAACTCAAAAAATCATCAATCATCCAAATCCAAACTCTTATAAACTCAAGTTTAGCAGTCATTTGAAGAATTTGATTATTCTGATTATTTGATTTATATTTTTACACTTTATTATAGAGCTTTTGGTTTGGTTTGGTTTGAGGTTGCTAGATTGTTCTAAATGTCGAAAAAAGAGGGAATTTTTTCGACCTAAAGAAAATATTTGATTTGTCAAAATTATTTTTTGAAACAAATAAATAACATTTCAATGGAATGAGATGGATTGATTGATTGGAAACATTTCAGTCAAGGAAACATTTCAATGTGAATACATAAAAATTCTTCGCCATTTATTATTATTTAAACATTATTATTTGCAAAATTGAAGTTGATTTTAATATGGGTAACCTTGATTTGGTGGATAACCTTGGTTTGGTGGGTATCCAGAATATCCAGGTTGAGGCATTCCTTGAGCAGAAGGATAACCTTGGGTTGGTGGATAACCTTGAGTTGGAGAGTAACCTTGAGGCATTCCTTGACCAGGTGGGTAGCCTGAATAACCTTGGTTTGGTGGATATCCAGAATATCCAGGTTGAGGCATTCCTTGACCAGGAGGATAGTTCATGTTGGGATTTACAAAGCCGAGTGGTTGTCCCTTAATACATTTTAAGGATTTTTTTTTAAAAAAAAAGTAGGAATACATAATTCAACTTCATGTTAAATGACAAGTGTTCAGAACAACTCATTTCTTTTTGGTTGTTTTCCAAAAAATAAAAACAAATCAATAAAATAATAGAAATTTATGTCTTCTGAGATTTTCAAGAGAATAATATTATGAATTTGAATATTCAAACTTTTTCAAAAAAGTTTTCGAAATGTGAGGAAAAAAAAACAATAAAAAATTTAGCCAAGTGAACTGGATTTTTGAAACACAAAGAAAAAAACAAAAAATTATTAGAACTACAAGAATTTTTTTTTCTTATCCAAAGAGAAAAATGTAAAAATAAATAAATGAATGAATGAAATTCTAACTTGAACTTGAGGAATTCCAGGACCAGAAGGAGGATAACCAGGACCAGAAGGAGGGTATCCGTTCATTTTTCCTTTCAAAAAAATTTTTTTTTGTTTTGGTTTTTTTTTTTTTTCTAATCAAACCTTGTCATCTTTTTTTTTTCAAAAATTTTGGTTCACAAAACTTGTTTCAACATCTTCATCTTCTTTTTGTTTATTTTCAAAAATCTTGGTGAAATGAAAACATGAGTTTTTAGTTTTTTTAAAAAAAATGAATTTCTTCAAGGAACTAATATGAAAAAAAAGGACTCAAAAAGTTTTTCTTTCTTCTTTTTCACAATATTTTCAATGGTTTGAATTAGGTAAAACAAAATAATCATCATTACAAAGAACAATAAGGGAAAAGATATTCGAAGCTACAGAATCTATTGTATTTTGTTTTTTAAAAAAAATTGATGAGTTGAAAAAAAAAATAAAATAAAAGGAAATCAAAAATCAAAAATCAAAAAGAAAAAGAAAAAGAAAAAAAAAAAAAAAAAAAAAAAAAAAAAAAAAAAAAAAAAAAAAAAAAAAAAAAAAAAAAAAAAAAAAAAAAAAAGAAAAAAAAATCAAAAGAAAAAAAAACAAACCTAATGGCAATAAAGCCTTTCTTAACAAAAATGAAATTTCATTTGGATTTGATTCAAAATCTTCAAGGAGAGAAACAATTGATTGATAAATAGCTCTTCTTTTTTCAACTTCATCTTTTCTCCTAAAAAATTTTGGTTCTTGTAACATCTTCTCTCTAGCAATTCCAAGGGGACTTCGCTCTTCAACAGTTTTTAATTTCATATTAATTAATTTATGCTTGGTAAGTTCTGAGACGCCATTATAGGAACAAAGTAAATATTTAACAGTTATTAAAGAGCCTCGTTCACAAGCACTAAACAAAGGGGTACGACCATGAAAATCTGATTTATTTATATCTATCCTATCATGTTGAAGAAGGAGTTTAATCAATTGAATATTCTCTTCATCACAAACTGCATGAAAAGGAGTAGTCCCACGAATTGGATGACGAGAATTAACTTCAATTCGAGAATCTGATAATAAAATCTTTACAACATCAACACATCCATATAAACATGCAAGTAGGAAAGGGCTTTGTTCTAGATGATTAGGTTGATTGAAACTTCTTGTAATGACCTCATGATCAAGAGAGAGAAGGTATTGAACAACTTGGCTTTTTCCTGAAATACATGCAGCAGAGAATGGAGTGAAACCAGAGGGGAAAACAAACTGAGATTCTAAATCTATTCTGGGATTATTAATAAGCATTTTTACAATTTCTAAGTGTCCTTCTTCACAAGCTATATAGAGAGGTGAATATCGAGAGCGTCTATTAATATCAATTCTTTCATCATCGATTAAGAGCTTAACAATATCCAGTCTTCCATTTTGACAAGCTAAATAGAAAGGTGAACAACAAAAAATATCAATATGGTTTAAATATTTACAACTATTTGGTTTGGTTGATGTTGTTATTGATGTCGATGTTGATGTTGAGGAATTATCTTCAAAAGGATCTAAAGGATGTTTTTCAACATTTTGAGAAAGTTCTTTTGATTGAGGAAGAAGAGCATTTTTTACAGGTGATGAAGAAGAAGAAGATGGGGATGGATTAAGCGAGGAAAAAGGTAAAGACATAGGTAAAGATGAGGGTGAAGGAGTAGCAGTTGTAGTAGTAGTAGTAGTCATGGTAGAAGAAGAGGAAGATTTGATTTTCTTGATTAAAACTTTTGATGATGAAGGTGATGACTTTCTTGATGATTGAGATTTTTTTGATGGCTTTGGAACAGGTTGAATGGGTTCAGGATCCGGAATTTGAAAGAGTTGAGAAGATTCAGGAAGAGTTAAGAATAGTTTTACAATTTCAATATGACCTTTTTCACATGCAATAGAGAATGGGTTTCTTCCAGTAAGTTGTCTTTGAATCTCAATTTTCTCATTAAAAAGAAAGAACATGACAATATCTAAATGTCCCTTTTCACAAGAAATAAAGAATGGAGTTTTATCATATTGATCAGATTGAGTGATATCAATTCTTTGATTAAACATATACTTGATCTTCTCAGAAAAAGCGAAACAAAAAGATTTAATTCCTCTATTAATTGATTTCTTGAGATCAATTCCACTAGGTTCAAATTTTTGTTTATTTTTTCGGATTTCTTTTTGAACTTCTTTTTGAATCTCCTTTCTAATTTGCTTTTGAATTTTCTTTTGGATATGACCTTGAATTCCTTCATGAATAGTAATTTTGACATTTTTCTCAATTTCCATTTGAATTTCAAGATTAACTTTATTCTTCATTTCTTGATCACTACTCCGACGGCTATTAATGCTACTACTACTATTATTATTACTGCTACTACTAATATGTTCTTGATTTTCAAAAGAAGAATCCATTTCATTTGTTTCATTAATTCTATTTTCAATCTTCCTTTTTATTTGTTCATCGTTTTGATTTCCTTTCTCATTAAGAGGCTCTGAAATATTACATTCTCTCTTCTTTCTCCTTCCTTTTGATTTTTTTGATGAATGATCTTGAAATTGAATGATGGTATTGCATTTTTTTTTATGACAACGGAGACTCTCTTTATAATCATGATGACCGATACAATGACTCATACTATCTTCTTCTTCATGATGATCATTATCTTGCATCTTTAATTCAACAAGCGAAATGTTAATATCACTTTCATTAAATTTGAAGCCAACATGAAAGTTACTATTACAGAGTAATTTGACAATATCTAAATAACCTTTCTCACATGCAATAAAAAAGGGTGACTTTCTATTTCTATCTGCAATATTTACATTAACTCTCTCATCTCTCAATAATAACTTTACAATGTCTGTACTTCCATTTTCACAAGCGACATAAAATGGAGTTTTATTTTCATCCATTGGAAGATTCACATTAATTGAAGAGTCTTGAAGGAGGAGTTCCACAACTTTAACATGATTTCTTTTACAAGCTACAATTAAACTAGTAAGATGATTTGGAAGAGAAAAGTTAATTGAGAATTTCTTCATTACAGCAAAATTGAATGGATTAACTAAATTTGGTGGAAGTGTATTTACATGATTTTGATAAAACCGTAAGAGATTAGTATAAATATAAGCTGGAGGATGATTGAGTGAAGGATTATATTTAATAAACTTGAAAAGTAAATCAACAAGTTTCCAATTTCCTGATGAGCAAGCAATAAAAAAGATTTGATTCATTGGAAATAGATTTAATAAGTCCTTTAGTTCTTGGTGATCAAATTCATGAAGTTCTTGAAGGCATTCTAATACAAATTTCCCTAGAATTTTCTCATGTTCCAAAAGCTCTGATTTTCGATACTTGAAAAAAAGTTGAATAATTTTCTTATGCGAATTCCAACAGGCAATTTGAAATGGACTAAATAATATATAATGCTGATGGGAAGGAATTAAATTATCTTGTTTTGTATCTAGAGTTGGTTGAATTTTTAAGCCCTCAGTTTTTAATAATAATCTAACAATATTAACATGATTCTCTTGACAAGCATAATACAAACAAGTGAATCCAAATAAGTCCTTTTCATTTAAATGCCTGACTTCTAATTCCTTTATAAACAATTTGACAACTTCGAAGTGACCTTTTAAACATGCAATACTTAATCCATTTCTTCCAAATGAATCTCTTGTTGTTAATAACTTTGAATTTTTTAACATTTCTTGAAGAATTTCATTAGGAGTCCCTTGTTCAATTGCTTGAAAGAATTCCTCTTCTTCCATATTAATATAAATATGATTTTATTTTTTTCTCCTTTTCCTTTTCCTTAATTTCTTTATTTTCTTTAAAATATTTAAATTTGAGTTTATTAATTGTCTATTTATCTATTTCTCTCTCCCTCTGTTAGCACATTTCAATTGAGAGGGTATCCTATTATATTATTTTTTAAAAATAAAAATAAAAACAAATATAACCAAAAAAAAAGAAGAGAAAAAGAAAGAAAAAGAACAAAGAAAAAGAAGAAATAATTACCTAATGAATGAGTTGTTCCGAATCGTCGAATTGTTTAACACACCCAATGCAATTATCAATTGCAATTAGTTTAGTCTTCGAGCTAATATGAAACAAAGAAAATAAAGAAAGAAAGAAATATTGATTAGCATAAAAAACTTTAATATAAAAATTGAAATTGAAAGAGAGAGAGAGAGAGAGAAGACAAATTGAAAGTGATTGATTATAAATTCGAGCAATTACAATTGTAATTACACAAGCACACAACCCGAAATTCATCGCTCCTCCGAGCAAGCTCTAGGAGAATTTCGCAATAAATAAATTCCTTTTTTTATTTTTCTTACTCAACACCAAAAAAAAAAAAAACTCCCCACTTCCTCCTTCTTCTTCTCTTTCCCTCAAATACACAATGAACAATTAAAACAATTGAAAAATTGAAAAAAATTGAAAATTGTTTCAAGCAAACCTTATGAATTCCGTTGAGGAGTAAAGAATTAAAGAAATTAGAAGGACTTATTTTGAAAAAAAAAAAAATTTACGAAAAAAAAAAAAAACAATTTGAAACAAAATTTTTTTGACATTCATCTTTTTAAGGTTATTTTGTTTGTTATGAATGGAAAGTCAACTTTCTTTTGTTATCAAAAAAAAGAAAAATGGAAGGCGTTGACCAAAGAAACTATTGGAGATCCTTTCTTTTTCTTTTTTTTTTTCTTGTTTCTTCTTGTTTCTTTTCTTGTTTCTTTCTTTTCTTTCTTCGTTACTGTTTCTTTTGTTTCTTTTTGATCGGGTCAACTCAAAACTTGGATCAGATGGTTGTTGTTTCAAAATTTCAAAATGGATTAAATTTTCAGTAATAAAGTAAAAATAAATTAGATATTCTCCTTTTATTATCGCGATTTATTCTGTTGAGTCTTTGAACCAAACAAAAACAAAAAAAAAAAAGTTTCAAAAGAAAAAAAAACTTTGAGTGGATAGTTTTTTATTCCTATTTTATTCAATAATTGAATGTTGTCAATCAGCAATCCTGAAATAATTGTGAAACAAAAAAAAAAAACAAAAAAATCTGTTTCTTATCTGCTTATCACCAATGAATTTCATTTTTTTTTTCTATCTGAAAATTAGAAAAAATTTTCAATGAACAGGTCTCTGATGGGATACAATAACTCATTCCATTCATTAATTATGATAGTTATTGGTTCAATTTTAAATTTTTTTGGCTCGATATTGGCAAAATTCACTTACGACATAAAGCAATCATCGAAAGCAAAAGCACAAAAATTAGCATGACATCATCTTTCTCAAAGTATTTGAAAATTGATTCACTCTGCCACGAAACTCAAAAGTCAAAACCCCATTTCAATCAGATCATTTTTATATATAAAACACTCCAATTCTTACTTTCTCTACTTTAAAATATCAAATACTAACATTGTGAAAAGCTTTCAAAGAATCAAAATAACATTAATTGAATCAAAAACACCAATTTTTTTAAAAAAAACCCTTTTTTGTGTGCAGTTAATTGAGAAGAAGAAAGAAGAAATAGAAAAAAAAATAGTAATACTATTCAATATTGTATTAATGTTATGAAGAAAGAGGAACATAAGGAGAGTCGAATTAGAGTTTTTGTTAACTATTTTTTTGTAATGAGAGGGATGGAAATGGAGAAGAGAAGGAGGAGAGGATTTGAAAGTATTCCTTTATATGAGCTTATATATGAGAAGAAAGGGATAGTCGGGATGTTAGAGGATAAGGATAATACAGGAGAAGGAAAAGTTGAAGAAGTTGAAGAAGTGAAAGAAGAGAGAAGTAATGAAGGAAATATAATCGTTTGGATGAATTTAGCAGAAGAAATTTGGTTGTTAATAGCAAAATATTTGACAATTAAAGATTTGTTAAGTTTATCATCTGTTAACTATAGACTCTCAAGGTAACTTTCATCATTCATTCATTCGTTCATTCATTCATTCTTTCTTTCTTTCTTTCTTTCTTTCTTCTTTACTCATTCATTCACTCATTCATTTTCTCAAAAAAATATATTAGAATTTTACGTGATAATAGTATTTGGAAACAACATTATATGAACGAATTTGGATTTACTTCTCCATACTTTCAAAATTTAAAACAAAATTATAAAGAAATTTATCTTGAAAAATGGAATATTTCTCAGAAATGGAAAAGTCCAAAATTTTCTCATGAAAAAATTTTAAATGATCTTTGTTCAATGTCAATTAATGAAAGTTCTCTATGTATTGCAACAGAAGGATTTGATGAGACTATAGGATCAATTAATTTTTATACTATTTCAGATTTAATGGAGAATTTATCTATTAAGTTAGAATGTAATTATTCAAGGGTCACAACATTTGATTTTTCTCATGATATTTTTATTCTTGAAAATGGTCAAAAGAAAATATTTGGAATTGGAAAGATTTCAACAAGTGAATTAATATGTCAAATTGAACCACCAATTCGTCAAGTTATTGGAATCATGATTTATGATGGAAATATTATTATGTTTGGAAAACATAAAGCATTTAATGTTTGTAAAATATGTACTTATTCATTTGTTGGAGAACTTTTACAAGAGCTTCAACTTGGATATTTTGAAACTATTTTTTGTATTCAATATTATGGAAAGAATGAATTAGTTGTAGGAGCTAGTGAAGGAGTTTGGATTTGTGATGTTGTTGAAAAGAAAAAAGTTTCATATATCTGGCCAGATGTTCAAGAAAAGGTTTTTTTTTTTTTTGTTTTTTTTTCCCAAAAAATATATTAATCTGAAATATTTACTTTTAATTTGAATTCATAAAATTGTTATGATTTTTATCTATTTTTTTTTTTTTTTAATCAATCTAATCTTTTTAACTTTCTTTTTCATTTAGATTTTTGGAACTGAATTTGATGATCAAAAAATTGTTGCTGGTTATGATTGCCCATCAGGTTCAATAATTAGAGTTTGGAATCGAAAGGATAATTGTCAATTATATGAACTTGGTGTAAATGATTGTGTCATGGCTTTTGTTTTTAGTGGGACTCAATTATTTCTTGCAACTGAAAATTCTTTAAATATTAATGACATAAGGAATGGTTCCTTCGTTTCACAAATCCATTTTCATCATAAATCTTTATTATTTCATGACATTTATATTGTAAATCCAACTTTAATAGCTTTAATTGGATCATGTGGTGTAATATTTGTAAAAGTGTAAAATGATTGTTTGGAGTAAATAGTAAATAGTAAATTGGTTTATTTCTGGAATTTCTCTATAATTTTATGGTTTTTCTTTTCCTTTTCTTTTCTTTTTTTGTTACAATTTCAAACTTCAATTTTTCCGCCTGTATATCGGTCAATGAACTATGGAATGAATTCAAAATTAATTCAATTTTTGTAATAAACTTAAATTGTTTTTTTTTTTTAAAAAAAAAAATCACCTCTTTAAGATAAGGAATTTCAAAGATTCTACCAATGAAAGGAAGTCTTCTAAGAAAACGAATTACAATTGGAAAGAAATCACTAAAAGTTAAAAAGAAGAAAAGTAACATTAATATGAATATTTAGAAGAAGGAAAAACAAAAAACAAAAAACAAAAAACAAAAATAAAAAAATAAAAAATAAAAAATAAAAAAGGAAGAAAGAAAGAAAGAAAAACCCAAATAAATTGATGAATCCAAAAAGTTCTACAAGCATACCAAGCTTTGGCCATTTCAAAAACACAAGAACAATTCCAAAAAAGAATGTCGTCGTTCCTTTCCATTTCCGACTTTGAAAGAAAAAATTCCAAGCCTTTTCAACTCCAATTACAAGTACAACACCTGAAAGGAATAAAATCTAAATAAGAAAGAATCAATTAAAAATTAAAATTCAGATTCAAAATTTTTGTAAAAGAAAAAGTTAACATTTCCCATTGCAAGTAATCCTCCATCGAAAAATAATACTACTCCAAGAAATAGAAAAAAAACTCCAAATCCAGTCAAACCAACTCCAATCTCTAGAATTTTTTTTAAAAAAAAATAAGAAAATAAGAAAATAATGAGTTGAATCAAAGAGAATTGAAATAATTTAATTTTGACTAACAAACTGAAAAAAAAAAAAAAAAAAAAGGAAATAGATCTTGAAAGAAATTAAAGAAAAAAGAAAAAGAAAAAGGAAAGAAATTAAAGAACTCTTAATTAATTAATTGATAGTTCAACTAAATTTAAAAAGTTTAAAAATTGAAAGTTAAAATAATTGGAATTGAAGAGAAAAAGAAGAAGGAAGAAGAAAACGAAAAGGAACTTTGAAAATCCGATAACCAATCCGCCATTTTTTTTTTCCAAAACTTTTTTTTTTCAAACTTTTCTTTTTTTTGAGAACAACAACCTCCAAAATTTGCAAAATAATGTTTCAACAATAACAATCCAATAAAAAAATTTTAATTTCTTGATAAAAATTGAGAGTAAAGAGTATTCTTTCTTCTTCTTCTTCTTCTTTTTTTTAAAAAAAACATGACAAGTGCTCAAAATCATCACTTTTTGTTTTTTGTTGCAACGTCACCCAAGCCAAGGAAGAAAAGAAAAGAAAAGAAAAGAAAAAAGAAAAGGAAAGGAAAAAATGAAAATGGGCGAAAAGAAATAAGTGGTTACCTGAAAGAAGGAGTTTATTAGGAGTTTATAAACTGCAAGAGTTGAGTTCAAATAATTCCTGGATCCTTATTTAGAGAATCAAAACCAAAGAAAATTTCACCTCCCTTGATATTGATTTTTTTTCTTTTTTCAAAAAAAAAAAAAGACAAGTAAAGTAAAAGATTGATTCAAATAAAGAAATCAAAGTGAAGTACAAGTCTATTTATTGATTCAACCTTTTTTTCAAAGGTTTAATTTTACAAGATTAGGATTTTTTTTTTTTTTTTTATGTAACAAAATTGTTTTAGAAAAAAAAAATCACCTAGAGAATTTTTTTTAAAAAAACTACTTTGAACTTTTTGATAAAATTTGTTTTTCTTGCTGTCCTGCAAAAACTTGAGCAAAAAGTTTAGCTGGTTCAAGTTTTTCTTGTTGATTATCTTGAAAGTTGGAGCCATGGAAAAAGCAAAGTCTTTGAATGATTAAAAGTAGTCGATTATCAATTGTTGAATCATGACAGTCATTCTTTTTTGAGTATTCAAAAATTTTCGTCAGGTGAGGGAACCATTCTGTCCAATTATTCAATTTCTCTTCAGCATTTTTTTCTTCAAAGAATTTGCTTTCAAAGTAGTGTACAATGGTATGTGTGAGTACCTTGATTGCTTGAACTTTGTCTGGAATAAAGTATTCTTTGAGGATTGTTTGTAATAAACTTGGAACTCTAACTTTTTGAGTTCCTTTGTCTTGAATCAAAAAATTATGATCCTTGAGAATCTGAATGAATTGAAACTGTTCAGCTGAAGTGGTAGCAGCAAGAGAGAAAAAATCATTTGGTATTGGTTCAGAAGAAAAAAATGCAAGAAGTTGAAGGAATTGAAGACAATGAAGGTGTTGAGGACAAGAGAGTTGAAATTGTTGAATGGCTCTTTGGAAAATTGAAGTTATGGAGGGCATCTTTTCAAATTCAAATTCTAAAATGAATCTTTTGTTACTTTGAAGGAGATTCCAAAACTGATTTGGTGAGAGATCATGTTTCAAGATGAACACAGAGAGTTGATAAAGAGTTAAGGGGTAACAACCAAAAATTTCAACAACAGCTTGACCCATGGGTTGGTTTGTGAGAGAGGATAAAAGTTGACATGCTTCAGGAAAGGTTAAATCACTAAGGTGAAGGGAAATTTGATCTGAAGATTTTTGAACAACTTGAGTCTCTTCTATAATATTTAAGAGGGATCTATGTTGAGTTGAAATAAATACAGTACCATTTAGGGGGGGAATCAAATTCTGAATGATCCATTCACAATCAATATTAACATCATCATAAATAATTATCCAATTTCTAAACGAATCTTCAGATAATTTATCCTTGATTTGAGTTATTGTTTCCAGAGGATTGTTGATATTTGGTGAGATTCCAAGTTGTTGTGATATGGATAAAAATTCTTGAAAAATAGAATGCATTGAATCTGCTTTAACTACAATACCAAAGGGACACTCATCTTTTTGTCTATTTGAATATTCTAATAAAAGTTGAGTTTTTCCTGATCCTTTGAATCCGGATAGAAAGAATATTTCTCTTGAATATTTCTTTGAAGATGATTTCTTTAAATTTTTTTCAAGTAACTCTAATTCTGTATCTCTTCCAATTGTTTTGATTTTTAATTCAGGAATATTCCATATTTGTTGATATTGAACAAGTTGTTTTTGTTCTATGTTTGAAGATAAAAATGAAATGAAATGAAAT
>Ga0209960_1003602_pt1 | contig 13058 bp, 13 predicted proteins | sample ThiBiot_500_plan_2_FD_183947 | JGI IMG/M metagenome (GOLD analysis project Ga0209960, IMG submission 183947) | Wastewater bioreactor microbial communities from Cape Town, South Africa - Thiocy_expt_500_plan (SPAdes) | ecosystem: Engineered > Bioreactor > Thiocyanate-remediating >... | reverse complement strand
TTTTTTTTTCATCGTATTTTGTATAAAAACAATGACTATTAAATAAATATCATTCCAATTAACAGGTAAAGAAAGAATGGAGCAAAAAAAATCGAGAGTATGTATGTGTTTGTGTGTCTAGGTAACCGTTCGGTAACAATCAGTTATGACATTATAAGAAAAAAAAACGAGGAATAAGTGCACGAGATGTAATATGTTTCGTTCGTGCTCTTCAAGCAAATAAATATTTTTCTCATTCTGTATTTCACCACTTCTTTTTCTCTTCTTTTTTTCAGACCAAAGTTCGATCACCGAAAAAAAAAGAAGAAAAAGAAAATCTATATATAAAAATATTAAAAAAAACTAAAGTATACAGACAGGATGGCAACGACAATTTAACTATTTCTTTTCCTCTTCGATTCAAACTAATACGCATACAAAGACTCCTTTTTTTGTATTCATCCATTTCGTAGAGACGTATGTGCCTTTCATCATCGACAGTTTCTCCATCTTGTCCTTCAACAGGTATGTTAATCGTAGAAAAACAAAAAAAGAAAATTTGAATTTCTATGACGATTTTTTTTTTCGATCAAACAGCTTCGTCAACAAATCAGATGGAAACAGATATACTTGTGGATAAAAATTCAATGCCGGAAGGTGATCCAAATGGAAATACGATTCATGATGCAAGAGAAATACGTTGGGGTCCACAACATGCCGGAGCGAAACTACTTGCTAGTCAATATACAAAAGGTACAATAGAGAAAATTTATTTAGCTAAAAAAAACGTCGATTTTGTTTCGAACAATTGAGTTAGAAGAACAGCAAAGTTGTCTTGCCTCCGGGCCACTTTGCTCATATATATATATATATATATATTCTCGACTGATTTCCGTTTTGATTTTTCAACTAAGATTTATTTATTTATTTTCTTTTCTAGAGAAACGTCTCCAAGAAATTGTCTCGTTTATTCTTTGCGTTTGTTTAATGATCTATAATTTCTACTTTATTTGTCGATATTTTGACGTTAGAAACTGTTATGTAATCATTCCTGCCGCTCGTATGTTTTCCAATGAGAAAAAGATTGATTGAGCTTGTTGTTTTCTTGAATAGTATTAGGAATTCTAACGGCTGATTTAGCATCAGGTATTGTCCATTGGGGTGCTGATACATGGGGTTCAGTTGATATGCCATTTATTGGTCGAAATTTCTTACGACCATTTCGAGAACATCACATCGATCCAACATCAATAACACGTCATGATTTTATTGAAACAAATGGAGATAATTTCGCTGTTATTGTACCATATTTACTCTATATGGCATATAAATTTACGTTCTACAATGAAACTGATATTCAACAAACGTATAATTTCGAAGTCTATATGTTTCTTCTTGCCATATTTGTTTCGATGACAAATCAGGTAAATTCGATTAATAGAATCGCAAATGTTTTTACTCATCGAATGAGACACGTTCTAGTTCCATAAATGGTCACATACATATTTTGGTCTACCTCCATTTATTGTTTTTTTACAACGATATCATATAATTCTTCCTCGAAAACATCATCGACTACATCATGGTGAGATCGATTTCGTTCGAAAAATGAGATTTTTATCTATTTGTTGGTTTTTTTTCAGTTGTCCCACACGATACATATTTCTGTAGTAAGTTTTCGAACGAAAGCATGATCCTCTGATTACACGCACACGCTCTCTCTTTCTCTATTTCTTCTAGTCACAACTGGCTGGCTTAATAAACCACTTGAAATGATTAATTTCTGGTCTCAACTAGAACGAGTTGTAGAATACTATACAGGAGCTAAACCTCGCTCGGATGATTTCGCTTGGGCGCAAAAGATTGAAAAATTTCATGATGAATAGAGATAGTTTGTCGTGCCGAAGTGCGATTAACCTGTTTTTCTCTTTCTTTGTCTTCATTTCTTTCGTTTTTTGCTTTGTATTTTGTTATCTCTTTTGTTTTTGCTCCCATTCTAAATTTGCACTCTGATTTTTCTTTTCTTTATTTTTTGAATTTTGTCTGGAAAAAAACTATCTTTACGAGTTTTTTTCATCGCATCTGTGATGACTATTTTTGTGTGTTCTTTCTCTTTCTTTCTTGGGCCAAATGATCAAAAGAAAATAGAATTCAAAACATTTAGAAAACTATCGAACTCATACGATTCGTCAGATAAATCGTAGGAAAATATCACAAAAAGACATTTCAATTGACGTACCAAAAACCCGGTCGCTGACATTTTTTTTGTTACTCAAACGTCAATTTTATTTTGTTTGAAAAAAAAAGAAAAAAAAATAAATTTTAGAACAGAATCATGTCTATTAATTCTCCATGTTTAATCATACCTAGTCAACAGATTATCTCAACATCGATCGGAGCTATGTGCACGGCTCTATTTATGGTAGAGAACGCGTCATTTTTGTTTATTTATTCGACTAGAATTGCTTTTAGACACCGTTCGATGTTGTTCGAGTTCGCATGCAATGCCAATATAATACACACGGAATGCAAAATGAATGTTATGTCTTTCGATTTGGAGTTAATGATCATGTTTGCACGTGTTTCAATCAGGCAGAAAGTGTCTCTTGGTTCAATCGATCGATGAAGTATCATGGCACGATCGATACTTTTTTAAAAGTAGAACAAACCAGCATGTTGTTTTGTTTACAATCATTTAACTTTCAGATCGCACGGAACGAAGGTGTGCCAACGTTATGGTCGGGCCTTTCTCCGACATTACTCATGTCACTACCGAATACGATTATTTACTATACATGTTACGAACAATTGAAATGTTTGTTCGGTTATAAGACCGATCCATCGAACGTTTTGATACCCGGTCTAGCTGGTGGTTGTGCAAGAATCTCAGCTACGACTATTACTAATCCGTTGGAATTGATTCGAACGAAAAAAATGTCAGCCAATTTATCTTATAAAGATCTTTCGAATACATTGAGGGAATTAATCGAAACACGAGGCTTTCGGTCATTGTGGCGAGGACTTGTACCATCTCTTTGGCGAGATGTTCCTTTTAGCAGTAAGTCATCGTTGATGAAATCGATTTCAAGACTTTAATCTGATGAAATTTTAACTAAGAACACTAAAACGATTAGTGAATAGTCTTTAGAGAATTAATCTTGACTTTGTTGTTCATTTTTAGTTTTCTATTGGTCGACTTATGAACGATTAAAATGTAAAGTTAACATCAAATTTTGACCGTTTTAACACTCGATGAAATCTATTTTAGTGTTTATAATGCAAAAATTTCGATTAAAACAGATGCCAAGTACATTTTATTCAGGCGTCATAGCCGGTAAAGAATTCTGTCATTGATTGATGTTTATCATTTGTTTCTTTGCAGGTGCTTTAGCTACAATTTTTACTCATCCGTTTGACACGGTGAAATCAATTCGACAAGTTCAAATCGGTCGAAATGAAAAACATGCAAAGGAACGAACGATTCAAATTCTTCTACGCATGTCTAAAGAAATCGGTATTTCAAGTTGGTATAAAGGTAATTGTTTTGTTCGATAAAACGATTATAGTATTTTGTGCGCGTTCTAGGACTTGTACCACGTTTATTAAAAGTCTCACCTGCATGTGCGATTATGATCACGACAATTGAATTCTTCCGTGGAAATGTTTTCTAATATTTGCTCAAAAAGAAACACACAACACAACAATTCTGTTTTTTTGTTTTGTCTTAAAATAAATCATGCATTTATCTGCCCAATGATGGTTTCATCGAGCTAATCTAGTTTCTCATCTCTATATAATCTCTTAATATCTAAAAAAAAACTCAATCAATCAATTAAGTTTTTCATCTTTTAATCTCAAAGATACGAATCAACAATACTGTTCATCGATCCCATAAGTGATTATATTGATAATCTCATATTTAATAGAATATCATCGGCTATAAGAAAAAAAAAACTCATCTTTCATCATCGTTATTAATCTCCGGTCTTCGGTTGAATGCAATCTATACACATTACTAACTACTAATCTGGATTATAAAAAAAAATAGAAAGAAAAAGCGAATCGTTTCACTTTGACAACGTGCACTTACTCAGTTGCTAATCTTAACTCGGAGAAAATTCTATTTGGATTTTTTTTCCCTTCTACTCAATATATATTTTTTTGCCTCAATAATGCATTATATATCGGCTTAAGCTTATCTCAAGCCAAATACCCTTGCTTTTATAGTCGGTGAGCGAAAGCTCAATTAAATTCTTCTTCCACTCGTTCTTTTTCGTTCTGTCATCTGATTACTGCCGACATCGTTGCCGTTCTTATTTCTGTATAATCTACCTTTGTCGACAATAGTTCAGCTGCAATCATCTTTTCTTACATATATATATATATACATGGTGTATATATGTTTGTTCGTTCGCAAATCAGGATGATGATGATGATGACGACAAGGAGAGAAATCGGTAGTACCGAACTCTATCTTAGATTAACTCCCAGACAAAGAGAGAGAGAGAGAGGAAAAAAAAGAAAAGGAGACAGAGCATAAAAAAAGTAGCGAGACGAGAAACGGGTATGGCATCTTATCAAAAATGGACGATTAACATAAAGATGATGAAGGTAGGTAAGGGGAAAAACGGGTCGATAGAAACGAGCGAGAATGAATTTTTTAGTGAACACAACGCCGAACCGGCTGTTGCCTATACTTAAAGAGAGAGCGAGAGAAGAAAAAAGTGATTACCGCTCGGCTCGAGAGGGGGGCCTGCTTGCACGATGTGTATTACAATTGATTGTGATTTGTGTGTGTTTGACACAAGCGCGCCGCTGCAATCACCCGAAATCCATTTCTTCTCTTCTTCTCCTCTCTCTTCTCTCTCTCCCTCATTTTCCTTCATCACCATAGACTTAAATTGTATGTCTTACCAGAAGAGTCGATAATACACACTCTTTTCTTTTTGTTTGAGTATACGTATATATGTATGTATAATGCATCTCATTCATCAGGTCACCGAGAGGGTAGTAGCGTTAATCCAACTCTTTTGTGTAACAGGATAACGATATATAAAGCGAGGTAACAACACAAGAAGGACAGGTGTATGTATTCTTAGTCGTTCTTTCTTTCACCTGAATATTTTTTTTCTATTACTCCTTTTTTTACTCACTCTATCAAAGATTAATGATAGCTTATCACTCTAGATGTCGAACTTTGCCGTCGTTTTTCGCCATTGGCAAGACATGAATATTGTTACTTGTGTCGTTTAAGTAAGAAAATTATTTTTTTTTCTTCGTTATTATTTATTCTCACACGCGATTGCTCTATATCTATATCTATACATTTGAGTAGTCATAGTTGGACGATGATAATCAAAATTGTCATTATCCTAATTTTCATGCATACGTCTCTTGTCACGGTGAGTGTGTGTATGTAGATAGAAAAACTCAAACAAGCGAAAGAACAAATCGTTTGTTCTTTTGTCACGCTATTTAGATCGATGTATAAACAATAGTTAACCGATTGAGGTAAGCAAGAGAAAAAGAGATCATCATCATCATCATCATTATTATTATTACTATTGATTGGTAATAAGGAAGAGAGAGAGAGAGAAATAGCAAAGCTTTCGTGTAGATATATTTTTATTTTTATTTGTTATGTACACGAACGAATATTTTACAGATATCTATTGTGAAGAAGACGAAAAAAAAGCTAACCGTTATTCTGTAAACATATACATGTCAAGATTAGGATAGATAATACGCGAGTAGTTGTTGTCATTCTTTCATTTGGCGAGAGATGGTGAAGAACAAGAACAAAGAGCTTATCGAGAATACGAATGAGACAAGGATTGGCATATGTAAAGGTAGATTTTGAAGAGATTACATCACGAAGATGCGCAGTTCGTTCTTTTTTTCTTAACTCGAAACAAGAAAAAAAATGAGAGAGAAATTTCAATGATATGCACCAGTTGTTATCATTAGAAAATAGAAAACTAGTCAGTGTGTGTGTATGCAGATCATTTTTTGTCATGTCGAATAAATTAAAGCAAATCAATCAAGCGACTATCGTACGAATGACCACTTTCAACAATTTCTTTTCATTGTAACTAGTGTTGTATTGATGACAATCACACATATTTTCTTTCTTTCTTTTCGTTTGAATGACGAGCACCAGCCGTGCTTCGTCTATAAACCCATACACACATCGTACAGGCACCAGATTGTCGTCTTCAGAAAAAAAAGTCGAAGAAGAAGAAAAAAAAAAGTTAATCTCTTTCGTCTATTGATTTGCGACGTATATGTGTCTTGCGATTTTCCGTTTTCTCTTATTCTCCTATGAATGGAAATCGAAGTATCGTGATTATTTCTCCTCCTGCGTTTACATCAACTAATCCATCCATCCACGACGATAGCAAATGCGCAAGTGAGTAGAGAAGGTTAATCACCAGCTCTTCTATTCTCTCTGTCGTTTGCTCTCTTGCATTTTTTATCGTTGTTGAATATAATATTTACGAGCTTAGTGTATTGGTGTTGGTGGTACCATTTTGTTTCGTTTAGCTGTTTTTTTTTCGGTCAAGTAGTTGTCATAAAACTTTTGCAGCTAATCCTTATTCGCTACTGGCTTGCATACCAAATCGAAACGGTAAAAAAAATGACGAGAGAACGTCGTTAGTCAACTCAGAGAGAGAGAGGGTATACATTGATGTGTGCGTGCAACATATTGAATAATTAAACAGTAAGAATAAATAAGGAAAGAAAAACTAAAAGCTGTAAATGTTCATTTTTTTTCTCTTCATCTTCGTCGAAGTAGAAACTTTGCATGTTTTTAATCTTGAAAAAGTTATCGTTTCTTTTTTCTTCTCGCTTATTTAAACTACTTAGAGAATTAAATCAAGGAAACGCATTTTCCTTTTGTTAACTTGCTAATAGGTTTTTCTGTAATCAAATTTTCAAATGATGACGCGCATTAACTCGATGATTTCTTTCCTTCAACTTTTTCATTTTTAAAAAGAAAATCGACAAAGAAAAGAAAAGAAATAAGTATCTTTCAAAATAAAAATTCATTCTTTTTAATATCTTCCGACTGAAGAATATATAAATATAACTCAAATGACTGACTATCCCCCTAATTGCCAACTAGAAATGTAAGAAACAAAAGAACACATCGAGAAAATCCTTCAAACGTTTTGCATTTACCTTTTTCTCGCTCTCTCTCTCTCTCTCTTTCTTCTTACTATTGCCAATTTTCAAAGTTTTTCAAGCACATTTCCGTTCCCCCTCCCTTTCTCAACGACATTTTCTATACGATAATGTTGTTGTTGGGATAATCGTCGAGGGTTAGAATGAAACGTTCAATTTACCTCTCTCACTCGATTGCATTTTATTACTCGGACTCGCTTTCTTTCTATTCTCTTTTAAAAAAAAGTGAGAAATAATGCATCCGTATGTCAACTTAAGTTAAAATACTCTTCTCTTTCTCCCTCTTCGTTTTTTTATTGAAGATTCTAACGTTGAAAAAGAGAGAGAAAGAGAAAGAATGGCATCAGCCGGCTTCATCTTCATTTCGAAATCGGGCTTGCTATTGCTATGTATGCTTGTTGTTTGCCATTGTGATTAACACTTTAAAAAAAGTAAAATAGAGCTTAACCTCATTCCTTCTCTCAACTATCAAAATGTCACTCGGCCTGTTCAGTTCAACAAGTGAGTTGTGTCTGTTATATGCATATGTATAAAGAGACGAGAAATTCATTTCATTTTTGCTTCATAACGAGTTTTTATTGGGTGTCGACATAACGATTGAAAGCCTATTATCACTAAACAGTTGTTACTCATCATCATGGATGAAACTAAATAGGAACATTAAGGTACTGATTCGATCGAATAGCGAACGTGTTAAATACTCAAACGAGAGATCGATTTGCGATTTTATTGATTTAAGATAGAAGAAGAAGAAATAATATGTTGACAGATCAGTAGGATACTATTGAAATAAGCAAGACTTTGTAACATTTGTCAATTTGTTCTGTAATCGTCTTCTTTACTTTCTTTTCTCTATCTCTCTCTTCTCTCTCTCTCTCTCTCTCTTTCTCTCTTTCTCTTCTATGTTTTAAATGCATTCGTATGATTGGATGTTCGTTCGAACATCTACCTATTCGAATGGTTACGCATGGTTAACGTTGTGCAATAAAACGAAAGAGAGGGACAAAAAGCGGGGGGGAAATCAAGATAAAACAAATTATTCAGCAGGAGAGAGGAGAAGAGACGAGGGTGAGCGTATAGGTAATGATTGATATCTTGTTTTATTGCAATAATCACGTCGAATAAAAAAAAACGCAATTGGTACAAAATGAGATAGTTATACGTTCTTATTGATTGTTTGACAAGGTTTTTACTTCTCCCTCTTCTACTTTCGTGTCTTAACGTTTTTTTTTCTTCTGGTTGGTTGTTTCGGTTCAGTGCAGCTCGAGTGTTACGAAATATTGACTAATAAAAATGATGTTGCGAGAGGAAGAAACGAAAAACGATGAGAAAACGGTATGATTTACAAAAGTCCGATAGATTGGTTGTCAATTGATTGGTTATAATTGAAAACGAAGAGAGCATATGCGAAGAAAAAAAGAAACGAGACGACACATCTCTACTCCCGATCATTTTCGTTTATCATATCTTCATTCGAGTAGCAAGAAGATATTCGATCAAAAGAAAATTCTTTCGTGTTTTTTTTTGTCTTTTTCTTGTAAATTGAATATATTAGCAAAAAAAATGGTTTCGCGTCGGTTAGAAAAGTTCACTTCAGGTAAACCATTGCTTGAGGGAAATCAAATGTGTTCAATTAATAAGACAATTGTTTAACACATATTTGTCTTCGGTTTTTTTTGTTTTACTAAATTCAAACTCAATGTGTGAAAATTCATTTGGTTCTATTTTCGATTGGATTTTTATTTTTAGGTCTGGCGTTAAATAATAAATTCCTCCCCGTACACTGTGTGGTCACACGTGATGAGTGTCCACAACGTGTTTTACAGGATGGTTTCGTAATCATTCCAGGTCAAACAAAATTTCATGAAATTGTTCATGTTGTTCTACGAAGTATGGAAGCCGATGTGGGCAAAATCGAACAGGACGAAAGAATTGATGGTAAGAGAAGATGAAAATCGATTGACATTTGTGTTCATTGAACATTTTAGGCGAGATTTTGATTAAAAATTGGAATCCATTACCAATTGAAACAGTGACAGATAATCGGACAGTTACTGTTCAAGAGATACTAGGTGATTTGACGAATCTTGCAGTTTTACAAATACGTATATCAAAGTAAAACAATTTATTTTTGTTGTTGAAATAAAAACGAAAAGTTTTATTTAAAAGATATTCAAGCTCATCAAACGATAAACGATCAAATCATTTCTTCAAACAATCGATGTCTTTAATCAATGAAGAAAGAGATAAAAACGATTGTGAATACGATGATGAACAAAGTCCAACTGGTTATTCATCTAATTCGAATACCACTGACGGGTATGGTCGAGAGACAAATGTCGAAAATAGCACTTTTTTTATTTCATTTGTTTTTGGTAGTGATAACATTCCATTAAATCTCTCGAAAAAGCCATGTTCATCTTCATTCAAATCCACTCTTTCTTATCCAAATAATTTCGCTAGTCTTCTCTCGTTTACTCAACAACAGTACGATTCATCGTCGACAAATCGTCGACAACGTGAACGTACAACATTCGATCCACATGAAGAAACACCACGTTTATTACAAATATTCACCGATACAAAACATCCAACACGTTATCAAATCGCGTCGATCTGCGAAACACTCAACGCATTACCATGTCGAAAAGGTAAATCATCTCATCTTTTTGTTTTTTCGACTCACGAAAAAAGAAAATTCAATTCAGGTAAAAAAGCTCTCGAACCTTATAACATTCAATATTGGTTTAAAAATGCACGTGCTGCATTGAAACGTAAGAAACGTCGTATAGTACCATCGGAAACGACATCGTTACAAGATTACACGTCGAAATGTGAACTCGATTCATCGGATGAAATCGATGACGATGCTGATGATGAGCCCATGGATGATGCCGATGAATTGAAAAGCAAATCGACAAATTCAAATAATTATTATTTCAATTATTTACAAGCATTTGATATTTCATTGACTGATCAACAAAAACAAAAACTTACACATTCAGATGAAAGTAATGATGAAGATAATGGCAGTTTAATTAGTAATGAACAATCACCAAGTACGCAAATATCGCATATGAATAATAATAATCATAATCATAACAATTATCATTCAACAAAATTAACGACAACATTCGATTACAATCGTTCGCGACGTAATCGAATATTTATTGATCCAACATCGGAAGTACCGAAATTAGAGCAATGGTTCGCTATTGAGACACATCCCGATCATCTTTTAATCGAACGTATCTGTTCGGAATTAAACGAAGGTGAATATCGAACAAAATTTCCCAAATTAGAAACTAAACATATACGTTTATGGTTTAAAAATCATCGAGCCAAAGTCAAACGTATATGTCGAATTCAGACGCCTTCATCAAATGACAAATCTACAGCAGTTCCGATCGAAAATGAACATAATGAAGATTAATCTAACTGTGATCACTTGTTTCTCTCTCTCTCGTTCTCCAATAAATACTGCTGATAGACTTGAATTTTGAAAATATATTCATTTTGCATATTGTGATTCTTTTTCTTTCTTCTTCGTTCATTTTTTCTTCTTCTTTCGATAAAAAAAACACACGCCTATCTATGTCCGAATCTTAGTATTTCTCTTTAATATTCATTATGCCATGGTTTTGATTCTTTGCTTGTTGTTTCTCTCTCTCTTTGTTGTTTATTATTATTATTATTATTCGGAAAAAAGAAACGCATAAATAAATAAATATATATATGTAAAAATTTTCAACCTAGTTACTAGTAGTTGTAGTATCTTTGTATTTTCGTTTTGTTTGATGTTACCGAGATTTAATTCGCGAGAAAATGAAAGTCTATTACCGAGATTTGGTGATAATCAGTCGGTTCAAACGAAAAGTTTGTCGATGTATGAATTTGAAATTTGAGAAAATATTTAGACAATTTACTCTTAGAAAAAACCTACGATCAATCAGGAAACAATTGTTGGCCTTTAATAAACACAAATATCGTCAATTTCGATCTCGAAGTATTTTGTTTTCTCTAAAGATGAATTCTTTTGTTTTTATATCGATTTTAGCGTACGTATGAAATCGTTAGTAACAGTCTCGAATCCTATGTAAACTATCGAAAATTAAATCGATGTAAAGCCTTAGCAAATTTTATTGACTATCGAGATAAGATTTATAAACGAGAAAAACAGATTCAACTAATTCAAGCGATTCCATCACAAGAACAAGCTGTTCTTACTAAACATCGTCGTAATTCACCGGCAGATACTTCCGAAATATCTCCAATGCCGCCTTTAGAAGAATCGACTGACTCAGAACAACCATCATTAATTAATGAACAACCTTCATCAACCGAAACGACTGAAGAAGCGATTATTCCGATTCCTTCTCCGAATCTATTAGAAAAGAAATCTTCGTTAAAACAAAAACGTTCGACTGCTCCGATGAAAACGAAAATGCGTCCAGTCAACAAAGGTCAGTGAGAATGATCCATTCGACAATTTTTTTCCAAGGTATACAATAAAATCGATAGTTCTCAAATGGATTTTTCTTTTATTTAGGTCGACCAAATTCGACAAAACAAAAAACCAAACCGAATTCTTGTGTTATTCTCTAGATTTTCTTTTGTTTGTCATAAACTAAATGAAGTTTTCGTTGAGTATTTAATTTCTCATTGGATTCAATATCGAAATACGGTAGAATAACATCGTCAACGACATTGTCGAATAGTTCTTCAATTAAAATACTCAATTCATTGCCTGTTTGTTTGAAATCTGGAAAAGCATTCGCTTCGAGAAAATAAACTTGATCGTTGTCGTCGATTAGAAAATCGAATCCAAAGATTTCGAAGGCATTTCTCAACGCTTGAAATATCGTTACTTCATTATGTAATCCAGTAAAAATCTCGGCAACAACTGATTTAATCTGTTCGAAGATATTCGAACGTGTTTCATCGCTAAGATCTTCTAATCGAAAGAATTCCTTGACTAAATCACTTTCACTTAATTCCGAATTGACCTGAGCACATGTATTCGTTATATGACGAAGACGATCGTAGGATTCATCGTTATTATCATAAGATTTCGATGCAAATAGAGCTAGAATACCATCGTAAACATAAATTCGAAGATTCTTCTCTGCAACAACATAAACTCGTAGATGAAACTTTCGATTGTTATATGTTGACAGTAGTTTTGGATTGGTGATATATCGTTGAGCAATCCATTCTCTTAGATTGCAAGTTTCTTCGTCGTCTTTTTCAGTGAAATATTCTTCTAATTGACTTTGAGTTGTAAACAAAAATAATTCACTGGCTTTATCGACAATCGATGCTTTGAGAATGAATGTAACTGGTCGTTCGGTTGTATTCGTATTTTCTTCGAGAATATCACGTAATTCGAATGCTTCATTGAGTGCTTCGTCGAGATAATCGGGATGCGAAAGTTCGAGAATATGACTTTCAGGATAATGATTACGAAGAACTGAGTCAGGTTTCTATTTGAGAAAGTACGAGAAATAAATTCTATTTTCTTTCATTTCATTGTCGTTACTTTAGCGAGGTATTTTTGAAGGAATGCCGCAAAATTAGCCTTGCGCAAAAGACCTTTTCGTATGCAGAATGAATTGGCCATGACTTTGTTCGTTTGTTCTTGTTTAGCTAAACGATAGATCATATCGAAATCGATTTCTTCATATTCAAGCCAGTACAGCACATTGGTGTGTTGAGTTTCAATCGAAGTATCGATTAAATTGAAAATCTGTTCGCGTTTATTGAGAACTTTTCGAATAAGTTCATTCGTATACGGACAGTTCATATGAAGATACACGTGAATACTCATCTGAAAAAAAAACCAACCGAGTTTAGCTTCTACTAATTAACTTTCATGTGGATATATCATTAAAAAT
>Ga0209960_1003600_pt1 | contig 13072 bp, 11 predicted proteins | sample ThiBiot_500_plan_2_FD_183947 | JGI IMG/M metagenome (GOLD analysis project Ga0209960, IMG submission 183947) | Wastewater bioreactor microbial communities from Cape Town, South Africa - Thiocy_expt_500_plan (SPAdes) | ecosystem: Engineered > Bioreactor > Thiocyanate-remediating >... | reverse complement strand
AAAATTTAAAAAAAAAAAAAAAAAGAAAAAAGAAAAAAGAAAAAGAAAAAAAAAAAACATATGAAGTGAAAATTTCAGCATCCCAACAATCTGAAGCATAATGTGCCATTTCATTGTGGCCATGTTGACGGAATCTTAAAAATTCCTCTTTAATACCAATTGAGAGTAAAAATAAGTAAATTCTTCCAACATAATAACCAAGTGTTTCATTATTAATAGTTCCCTTTTTTATTTTATTGATTTGATTTATCAATTTTTTTTTTAAAAAAAAAAAAGGAAAAAAAAAAATAATACTTTGGCAACAGCATCTCCAAGGGATGCTTTGATTGGAACTCTTTGTTCTTGATCTTGTCCTTTTGGTGGTGCAGGAAGTAAATTTAAAACCAATGAAGAAACTTTTTTGAATTTTGGATGATTTTTTTCTGTTGGTTTAACGAAGTGTTCAATTTCAGCCATTGTAAATTCACTAAAAGAATGAAATAATAATGTTTAATTGATTTAAAAATTGAAAATTAAAAAATTTCAAAAATCTCACCGAACACGAAGAAGACCAGATTTAGGAGAAATTTCATTTCTAAATGATCTACCAATTTGAGCTGCAGCAAATGGCTTTTGTTTATTGGTCAATTTTTAAAAAAAACTTTCAATTCCTTAACAAATAAAAAAACAAAACCATTTTTCCATTGTTATATTCGAGCAAATATTTGAAATTAACGAACATTCCTTGTGCTGTTTCAGGTCTCAAGTAACTTTTTTTTTTTTTTTTTTTCAAAATGAAAAGAAGGAAAGAATAAATCAATCAAAATAGAAAGAAAGAAAAATTCTCAACCCTTGAATATCACCAGTTGGACCAATTGGAGTACCAAACATCAAATTGAAAGGATATGGATCTGAAATATCATTTCCTGCAGTTGATTTCACATTATATTTCTTCATTAATGAACCTAATTCAATAGAACCGCAATCATCGATCTAAATTGATATTTGAATTAAAATTGAAAGAAAAAAAAGAAGGAAAGAAAGAATACTTTCTTAATAACAAATTCATATTCATTTTTTAATTCTGGAGTAATATTCTTTTGGGCCAAAAGTTTTTTGAGATGATCTATTTATTAATTTTTTTTTTTTTATGTTTTATTTTTCAAAAAAAGAGAATGTTAAACCTTCAAGTAAATGATCTGCTCTCATGAAATCATTTGTTTTTAAATCTTTAACCATTAAATCAGTGAATCGGTCAACATGTCCAGAGGTTCTTGATAGATTGGTTGAAATAATTATAAATCAAATTTTCAAGAATGAGAAGAAAAAGAAAAAAAAAGGAATACTTGAAGACTTCATGTTTGGTGAGGGTTGTACAGTCTAATTCAAGCATTTGTTCTTCAAGAATAAAATGTCTTCTCCATTTTTGAAGGATATGACTTTGAACAGCACATCCAGGAGGACCTTTTCAAAATAATAAAAAGAATTATTACTAAATATCAAAATAAGATATTCAGATATTCATTTTTTTTTTTTCTTACCAAGATCATATAAACCAGCAACACCACCATAGATATCAAAAGAAGGTCTAACAAAGAAACGACGAGCAATTACATCTTCAATTGCAGCACGATTGAAAGGATTTTTTTCCTTTTCTTTTAATTCTGCTGTTAACTTCTCAAGTTGTTTCTTTAAAACCTTTAATTTCTCAACTTCGGCATCTATTTCTTCCTTAGGTTTATTCTCTGCTTTGAGTTGACGAATTTTTTCACCCTATTTAAATTGAAGAAGAACAGCAATTAAGCTAATTAATATTGAGATTCCAATAAATTCTCAATTTATTGAAATATGAATTAATTAGAAAGACGTCCTTAAATAATATGTATTCAACAAATATTGAATTCAGATCAAGATCAAAGACATTCATATTGCATGTATTTTTTTTAAAAAAAAAAAAAAAAAAAAAATTCATCAACTCTTCAAATAAAAAAATTTTAAAACAAAGAAAGGTTTTATAAATTTGAAATAAATAAAAAGAATGAATCAATGAATGGTTGAAGAGAATGAAATAGTAACAATATGAAAGAAGAGAGAGACCTGTAGCTTAACTTGTTCGTTGACTTGCTCCATCGTGGACTGATGCTGCCTTTCCTCAACTATTCTTCTCAAATTATTTGAATTCCTTTCTTTGACAAATTGCAAGCTTTTTAAAGCTCTTCGCTTTTGGATCAACAATATTATGAAAAAGTTTTGGTTTCAAAAAAGAAGAGATATTTATTGATTTGACTCAATTTATTTGATTGTTAGCTCAAATACAAACAACTTTTTTATTTCATGATTTTGTTATTGTGATGTAAGATTGCGCTATCTATTGATTGTTTGAAATATTCAATTAATTGCTTGAATTCTTGTAATATTTCACAACATTAAACATTTTTAAAATGTTGACATGAAATATTTGAAAGAACTCAAATAATCAAAAGGTAACAAACATCTAAACAAAGAAAAATCTCTCTAATTTGAATTCTAGTTACAAAAGGCCAAGCATCTAAAGACCTAAAACAAAGAAAAGTTCTCTTGAACTGGCAATTATTGATTTGCAAACATGGAGGAGCAGTGCCACAAAGCAACTTGAAACTCTCCAAAAGAGAATCACAGAGCTCGAAAATCAAAGAAATGGAAAGCTAAAGAAAGAGGTTAAAGTGTCCTTGCAAAAATGGCAAAAAGACTACTTGATTATGAGAATAGAAATCTATAACTAATAAAACTTGAATTCCTTCCACAACGAGATTTTTGAAACGTTTCGCCTTTTTGAAATTGAAAGATTTGAACAGGAGTGTAGTCGAATCAAATTTGCTGCTGCTGTGATAAATGGGGATTTAAATACGCCTTCCTGTAATGCAATTTTAAATTTAAAAAAAGGTAAAAAAATTTTAAATTTGAGTATGCCATATTTTGAGAAATTTTCAACGTTGAACGGGAATCAGAAGTTATAATAACTTCATTTGAAAGGGTAAACTTGTTATAAGTCTATTAGTCTCGCATATTGAAAATGAGCAAGCTAACATAATCCGCCATGTTTTTATTTCCTCCATGATTGTTTTATTATTTCAAAAACAAAACATCTTTTTTTTGTTTTTGTTTTTTTGTTTTTTGTTTGTTTGTTTTTTTGATTTTTTTTTTTTTTTTTTTTTTTTTTTTTTTTTTTTTTTTTTTTTTTTTTTTTTTTTGGAGTGCTTTCGTCACTTCCAAAGAAATTGGGCTCCTTTTCTTGTCAAAAATGTAATAACAAACAAACAAAATAACAAACAAAATAAAATAAAAAAAGCCAAAAGAATGAACCATGTGGCCAATCAAAAATTTTCTATTCTTAAGAATCACCAATCAGAAAGAAAGAAAAAAAAAGAAAAGAGAAAAAAAAGAGAAAAAAGATGACCAAATATAGGTGGAAAAAAGACAAGCTTGTTCTATACCGTCCCTACTTCCGATTCCCAAAATAAATTTCTTTGGAAAAATTAAATTTTTTTTCCTTTTATTTGAGTTCAGCTTGTTGATTGGTTGATCCAAATAAATAGATCTCATATAAATAGCTGAAATTTTTTCATTTTTGATGTTTTTTTTTTTTCTTTTTTTTTTTTTTTTTTTTTTTTTTTTTTTTTAAACTTTACTCTCTCTTGTAATTTAAGTATATCATGGTACGATTTTTTTTTTCTGAAACCTTTCTTAATCATACTTTTATTTTAAATGTCATGCGAAGATTTCTTTGAAAGATTCGTTTGTTATTATTTTTTTATGCATGATTTTTATGCATAATTTGCACTTTGATTTGATTTTTTATTTTTATTTATTAGTTCAAGGATTATTCTTGTAATTTTGTAATTTTGAAAGTTCAAAACACAATGAAATCTTGTGAAAAGACGGTTTTCAAAAGAATTGAAAATGAAAAGAAATCAATAATTCTTATCTTCTAGTTAAGAAGTTAATGAATTAGATAGCTTTTTTGTTTTGTTTTATTTTGTTTGTTATTTTTTGTCAGTTACAGTTTGTAGTTAATTATAAAAAAAAAAAGATCTTAAAACAAATTAATAAACTTTCAAATTCACTAATTATAATTTTTTCTTTTCTTTCTTTTAGGCTGACCAATTGACTGAAGAACAAATCGCTGAATTCAAAGAAGCTTTCTCTCTCTTCGACAAAGACGGAGATGGTGCCATCACCACTAAAGAACTCGGAACTGTCATGCGTTCTCTTGGTCTTAACCCCACTGAAACTGAAATTCAAGATATGATCAATGAAGTCGACACTGACAAAAATGGAACCATTGATTTCCCTGAATTTTTGACCCTTATGGCCCGTAAAATGAAAGACACTGACTCTGAAGAAGAAATCAAAGAAGCTTTCCGTGTTTTCGACAAAGATGGAAACGGTTATATTTCTGCTGCTGAATTACGTCACGTCATGACCAACTTGGGAGAAAAACTCACTGAAGAAGAAGTCGACGAAATGATTCGTGAAGCTGATGTTGACGGAGATGGTCAAATCAACTATGAAGAATTTGTAAAAATGATGTTGTCTAAATAAACAAGAAAAATTAAAATTTGTAAATCAATTCAAAAAAAAAAACAGATCTTTCATTTTCAAACTTAATTTTATTTTACTTTATTGAACTTTTTTATTTATCTTGCAAGAAAGGTTTTCATTCTAGCTTGCTACTATTGTTACTATTGCTATTCGATTTATAAATATTTTTAATAAATGAAAGAATTTGTTCAATAATTGGTCTAAATCATCACAAAATCTGTGCACCAAAAATAAAATAAAAAACAAAATAAAAAAATAGAAATTTTTGTCAAAGATTTTTTTAATTTCAGTCAGCAACTTGAATTAGAAAATAAGGGACAATTAGAAAGAAGTATTTTGAGTCTTTACTATCTATCACAACAATAAAAATTCTTGAAGACAAAATAAATAAACTACAAAATAAAGAATAAATCCGAAAAAACTTGCAGCTTTAAATTCAATAAATATTTATAATTCAAATAATAAAGGTAGTTCGTTGCTCCATTTTTCGTCTCTTGCTCTTGGGTCCCTCCTGCTTCTTAGTCCCTTTTCTTATTCAATTAGTATTCTTATTACTTGACTGATTCACTGATTCCAACCCTCTTCTTATTCCCCTTCTCCCTCTCCCAACTCATTTTTTTAAAAAAAAAGGCATAGTTGGTTTAGGTTTATTAATTAGGAAGCTTGTTGTTTGGTTGTAATAACTTTTTTTTCTGAATGGAGGAGGAGACCAAGCCGTTCTTTACACGGTTCTATATTGTTGGGATCGTTGATAAAAATGAAAGTTCAATACAAAGAGGTTCTTTTTTTTATATATTATTATTTTTGTTTTTAAAGTTAATAATTATTTATGCTTTAATATTAAATTATTGAACTTAATATCATTTTATTTTGTTTTTGTTTTTAGATGAAAGAGAAGTAGAAAACTCGGAATTAAGGACAACAGTAATAGAGAGATTTTCAACAAACCAAGTGGATGAAACTCTTGAAAAAGCGATACAACCTTTCTGTTTTCCAGAGATTCATTTAGCGAAATCTTCTCCTGAAACGTATTCTTTTTTGTAAAAAAAAAACTTTAAGTTTCAATGTTTTTCTAATGATTTAATTTCTCTTTTGATTGTTTATTCATTCAGATCAATGTTTGTTTTCGTGTTAACTGATAGTCTTGGTGTGAAACAGTATGCATTTTGTAAAAGAAGACAATTAGTTAAAAGAGATGTAAAATATTTTCCCGAGTGTATTTGTCTCCTAAGCCATCAGTATGATCTTATAATCACCAAAAAAAAAAAAAAACAAGAAAAAGTTTTCATTCAATGATAATAATTAATAATTAATAATTAAATTAGCCCATGGTTTAGCACATTTTCAATGATACTTGAAGTTCTTGAAAATCAAAGAGAAATTGTCCCCCATAGAGTCGAAGATTTTTTAACTGCATTATTAGATATCCCACTTCCTGCTCCAACAGAAAGATTTACTGTTAAAATTAACAATCCAATGAATAGTCAATCTGATACTTCCTTAAAATTTTTAGAATATAGTTTTGAAAGGCCTAATGATTTACAGGCAATTCAACATCATGTATTGTTTTTCTTTCTTTTCTTCTTCTTCTTTTTTTTCTCCCTCTTTTTCCACTTTTTTAAAAAAATGATTGAATATTGCAGATTGATTATTCGGATTTACTTCAATGTTTTAAAGAAACTAAGATTGTTAGAATATTTGCTTCTCTATTAAATGAAAGAAGAGTTTTGTTTATATCTTCAGATTTAAGTCGTTTATCTTCTGTAATTCATGCATGTGTCTCGTTAACTCACCCTTTCGCTTGGCAAGTTCGTTTTTTTCACTCTTTCTTTTTTATATTTCAATTATGAAAAAAAAAAAAAACCCATCTTCTAGCATGTTTTTATTCCAATTTTACCAAGTCGACTAATTGATTATTGTCTTGCACCAATGCCTTTTGTTATTGGAATCCATTCAACTTTAGTTGAGGTTATAAATAAATTGGCTTCTTCAATGGATGAGGTTTCTCTCTCTCTCTCTCTCCTTTTCCTTTTTCTTCTTTTCTAAATATTCTTTTATAGGTTGTAATTGTAGATATTGATGCTGGAACGATTAATACCCCTTTTCAGGATGTAGAACTTTTACCTGAAGGATATTTAAGTCGTTTAAAAACTTCAATAAAAAAATTCATTCCACAAAAAAGTGATAAAGCATTATTTAGTTCATTAGATGAAATTGGAGTTTCTAGTAATCAATATAAAGTTAGAAGGTTACATTTCTTTTTTTTTCTCTCTTTTTTTTTTCTCATAAATTCATTTTTTTAAAATTTTTTCAAATAATCTTTTTTTAGGAGGTTAGATCAACCTGCTAATTCAGAAATTTCTGAATCTTTTTTAAATTTTCTTGCCTCTATTTATGGAAATTATCATACCTTTTTTGATGCTAACAATAAATTTTTATTTCAAGATTTTAAAAATGCACAACCTAAGCACATTCAACCTGTAAGTTTTTTTTCTTTGCATTTTTTTTTGAAAAAAAAAATAATAAAAAATTGTTAATTTTTTTTTAGTTCTTGGAAATGTTTTCTTCAAGTCAAATGTTTGAACAAGTAAATTTAAACTTTTCAAATTTTTTTTTGGATTAATCATTTAATACTTTCTTCTTTTTTTTTTTTTTTTTTTTTTTTTTTTTTTTTTTTTTTTTTTTTAAAAAAAAAGTTTATCTCCGATCGGTCAAAGAGAAAAGCTGATGGTTTAGATATTGGATTTCAAACTGTTGGTAGAACGGAATCAAATTTCCAAAAATGGGCAATTTCAAGTCGTAAAGTTGGAAAAAGATTTAAGAATAAAGCAGGAAAAACTTTCGAAAGTTTTGTTTCATCGAGTAAGAATGTCACTCAGAAAAGCATGCAAAGTATGCAAAAAATTAAAAGGTTCTCTTTTCTTTCTTTCTTTCTTTCTCTTTTCTTCTTTTTGAAAATTTAATTTCTCTTTTTTCTTTAGTGACATGGCTAAAACAAACTTTAAAGCTGAAACCTTCAAACTTTTTTCTCCAACAAAATGTACTTTTTTTTTTCAATCAAACATTTCTTTTTCAAATTAAAAATGATTAATCAAATAAATCAATAAAATAGTATCAGAAGCAAAAAGCAAAGAAGATATTAGAATTGGTTTTTCTTCTTCTTCTTTTTTTCTTTTTCAAAAATTTTTTACTTTCCTTTTTAAATTAAATCAAAATCTTATCAGATACAACTAAAGTACCAGATGCTTCAGACTCCCATTCTCTTGGATCTGAAGGTTTCTTTCTTTTTCTTTTTTTATATCTTCTTTTTTTTCATCATCCTTTTTCTTTCTTATATGCTCAAATTAATTTTACAATTTCCATTCACTTAGATAATGATTCAGATAGTCATCTCTCAAGATCTTCTTCTTTTGCTCAAATTGAGGAACAAATTGATTCCATTATAGAACAAGTTGAAGACATGATCAATAAAGAATCTCGTCCTTCCTTTTCTCAAGAAGGTGCGAAGGAAAGAGCAACTGAAGAAATTAAAGAAGAAGAAAAGAATTTAATTAATTTAAATTCGCCGACAGAACCTGTTAATTTTTTTTTTTTTTTTTTCTTCAAAAAAGGATCTAAATTTTTTTTTTCTTTCTTTCTTTCTTGTGAATAGAGTTTTCTCTTCTCTCAACCACAAAGAAAGGATTCAGATGTTCAAAAGAATTCAGATCTTAGTGATATAGACTTTAATATTCCAATTCCAGAGAATGAAAATAACTTTTCTAAAGTTCCCCCTCTCAATCAAAATCAATATCCACAAAGAATTCCTGGAGGATCTTTTCGAGCAAGTACAGGGTCAAGTACACCAAATCAACATAAAATGTCTAAAGCAACTACTTTTATGACCAAAATGACAGAAAAGAGCTCTCCATCTCATGTTTCTTCAGCATTTTTCTCTCCTTCAACTTCACAAGCTACCTCCAAACCTCGGAGTTCAACTGTTGTTTCAACTCAAGACTCACCTCAAACCACTTCAAAAACTAACTCATCACTTTTCGCTGATCTAGTTTCAAAATCACTTCAATCATAATTTTATTTTTTTTCTTCTCCCTTTCCTTCTCTCTTTTTTTTTTATATACTCCTCTATTAGTTGTTGCTACTGTACAATTTTGGAATACAAATAATAAATATGATGTGAACAACAATAGAATTCAATCAAAGGAATATAAATTTTTTTTTTTTTGAGTGTGTGGACAATGTAATGGAAATTCAATTCAAAAATTCAAATAATGAAGAGAAAACAACAATTTCGCCCAAAATTATTTTTTTTCCTTGTGATTCTTAAGAAGTGAATCAAACAAAGACTTTAAATTAAACATATATTATTTGGATATTAGAAATTCATTATTTTGTGAATATCCAAGAGATAGTCTTGATTATTGGAGGTGTCAGTGACAAAGTTGAATTGTTTGTAACCTAACCTTTAATTGAGGATTGTGTTTGTTTGTTGGTTCTGATTTATTTTTGGTCTGTTCTCCTTTGCCCCTGCCCTTTTCAAGCCAAGTCCATTAATTGATTTAATTGATTCAATTAATTATCAATTATCAAGGACATTCTTTACAACTACAATTACAATCACTCTATGAACTACGAACTCGAACAATAACTACAGTTTTAAACTCATTTTCGATTACATTCTTATCTCTTTTTTTTTTTCAATTCCAATTCCTATAATATCATCATTATTTCGTTATTTTTTCAATTATTTTAGTAATCAATTGAATTTCAATTATTAAATTTCAGGGTTGAAAATCTATTGAACTTTGACCCTTCAATACCATCTTATAAATTTTATATTTCAATCAACTCTAATAAATACAATTGATTCTTTATTCAATTATCAATCTAATTCATTCAATATTTGTTTTATTTATAATCAATAGCACTTCAAATTCAAGTTCAATTATTCAAGTTCAATAACCGTTGAACAAATTACTTATTGGAGATTTATATTCCTATTGACCTGTTCTTAGTTTATTTCAACATCTATAACAACAACACAACTGCGCATCAAGTTATAAGATATCAAGATATATATTAGAATCTTTAGAGTCTTTTATAACTGATTCATAGTCTGACTCTTTCAATAAAGAAATGTCAGTAAGATGGTTCAACAAATACACTTATACTTCAAAAGAGATTGAGCAGATAGAGTTCCTTCAGACATCTTATACTCAAACCTTTGGAGGTGAGCTTCCTTTAGAGTTAGGTTTTGAGAGAGAGAAGAAACTTCCTAGTTATTCTCCTCAACGAGCTAATTTTCAAAAGACATTCTGGCTTGAGAAGTTAGGTAAAGGACCTTTGAAATATTGTGCTGATCAAATCCTTGGATTAATATGTACATATCAACAGAGAAGATCAGAGAGGATGAATTTTGTAAATAGTGGATATCCTAATGATCCTACCAATTTATTCTGTGAGGAGTTTAAAGGTTGGTTAGTTCACACTCTTTCTAAAGTTGAAACTTGGACAGGTGGAGAGACTGGGAATATGAAACAAGTGAAGCAGAGAATGCAGTTCTTGAATCTGGTTCTAAGATCTAGGATGTTTCCACCAGAGAAGTATTGTGATATGACTTTGAACTCTTTGATTGTTGAAACAAGAATGGTACTTGAAGAGAAAGTGATGCCAAAAATTATAGCAGAGATTGCAAGTCATTCAGCAAGAGAACACTTGAGAGTATTAACAAGTAATGCAACAGATATATTGATGAATGGTGTTCAGGTGTTAATTTCAATATTTAGAGGTACTCATTTAGTTGATCAAAGTTATTCACTTGGATCTTTAGTTGAACCATGTCGAAAAGAATTTCTTGAGATTTTAAACACCGACTCTGGGAAACTTTTACAAAGACTTGAATCATCTGAATTATTCTCTGAGATCTTCTCTTTAAAACCTCAAAATACAATCCAAACTGAAACCACTTTGAATTACTCTTATTTATTTTCAAATCCATTTTTAGAAAAACCTGAATCACTTGAAACTTCTCTTCCTACTTCCCCCACTTCTCCTACTTCTCCAAATAAGCTTTTAACATCAACATCATCAGCAACAACTCGAGGAGGTCTAAATCATCCTTCAAACCCTTTTTCAAATGAATTTAATGAATCCTCAACTCAACAACCAGAAAGTGATTCTCTCCTTGCACTTTCAAGTAATCTCTTGAAATTTAGTAGTTCCGCAATGTTAGGTCCAAAACCAGTTCTTTCATCACACGATCAAATTGTTGCAATGCTCTCTCAACAACGATCTGGAATTGAAGCATTATTTCGAAATAGAGTTGAAGTTTTGAAAGAATTTGTTAATTTACATGGATGGTTATATGAAATTGCCTCTTTAATTCTTGTATTTGAACAATCAAGAAAATTAGCAGGAGTTGGAGGAAATTTATTGGTTTATGGACTCGCAAATTCTACCCTCAATAATTTATTAAATTTTTTGGAACAAATTCTTCAAAAAACCAAAAAATGTGTTGAGAAATTATTTGAATATGGAAATGTTCAACATTTAAGTTTGGTTCGTTTAAATAATGGAAAAGGATCTTGGATAAAAAACTTTAATCATGCAGTTTCTTATAAAGATGGTTTAATAATGAGTATTAATGGTTGTTCAGAGTCTTCAGGAGAAGTTAGACATCAAGTATTTTTTTTTTTCTGTTTGTTTATTTATTTGTTTGTTAGCTAAAACTTTAAAATAATATAGGCAAATAAAGTTTCTCCCGGCGGAAGATTGGAAAAAGCTAAAAAAGAGACAGAAAGTTTTCTTGAAATCGCTCAAGGAGTCATGCAACATCAAGCATCTCTTTTAAATATTCAAGGTTTTGATCTTCCATTAGAAAAAGAAAAGTCCAAATTACAAGAAAGAAATGGTAAGCTCTTTTAAAATAAATTGATGAACTGATAAATAAATATAAAAAAATCAATGATAGATCTTCAAGAAATTGAATATCATGAAGTTGTCCAAATATCTCAACCACAGAACCAACAATCACAATCGCAACCAAAATTACAACAGTTAGGAACTAAAGATGAATCAATTATTGAGGAAATTTCATCTCATAGTATTCCCATGCCGGATGTAAGATTCTTTTCGTTTTCTTTCTTTTTACTTTTTTTTTCTTTTGAGGATTGATTTTTTTTTTAAAAAAAAAATAATAATAAAGTCAGGAAAAGATGAACAATCAACCAAAGTAGAAGAAGAAAAGTTGATGTGGTTCTTGGAACAAATTCAAGGAGATGCATCTTTTGGAGGAAGTAGCTATCAATTTGATGAAGAAGAGCTTGAACAAATTCAACATTCAAATACTGAAACTTTTGAAACAGAGAAAGAAAAATTAATGAAAGAAAGAGAACAAGAGAGAAGAGAAAAGGAGAGAATATTAAAAGAAAAAAACGAAGAAAAGAAAGGATTGAAGAATAAGTTGAAAATTAGAAGAAGGAAAAAACAACCTTCAACTCAAGAACCAAAACCAAAACAACCTACTCCAAAAATCGAAAAAGTTTTATCAAAAAAATTTAAGAAATTTCAAAAACCTAGTTCACATTCCTCTCCTTTCCCTCCAATTTGTGAAAAAGATGACTTGGAAACAAATCAAATGTTACAAGAGAATGCAAGAAAAAAACAAGAAGCAGCTATTCAAGAAAAATTACAATTGTTAATGTCTTCTCAAGGGGAATCTAGTACTTATCAATTTGAAGAAAATGAAAAAGTCCTTCTTGATCAAAAAGATTTAGAAAAAAGGACAATTGATCAAGCTCAAAAGGTTTCTTCAATTATTCACTTTTTTAGAAAAAGAAATTTTAAATTCATGTTTCTTCTATTGAACAATTTTTTAGAATTTGGAAATATCTCAACAATCAGAAGAATCACTCTTTCAACAAAAACTTAAGAGTTTTCTTCAAGATATTGGAAATCATCCATATGAGTATAGTACATACGAAACAGTAATATTTTTTTTTCAACTCTTTTATTTTTCAAATCGTAATTTATTTGTTTTCTCAAAAAATAAAAATAATAGGAAGAACCAGAGTTTATTGAAGAAGAAGCAACCACTCAAGCTCTATTCCAACAAAAATTGGCCTTATTTAATCAAAAAAGAAGTCATAAACAAGAGTTTAGCACTTACAGTGACGATTCTATGGTTTTTTTTCTTTTTTTTTTTTCAGCACTTATTTCTATTTTGAAACTTTTTTTTTTTAAAAACCTTTAGAATGAAAACCTTGAGCAAGAGAAAGATGGTATATCTTCAATTTCTTGATTTCTTCAATTCTTTTCTTGATTTCTGATTTTTTTTTTTTCAAATTAGATTTTTATATGAAACAAGCGCCAGTTTATGATGAAGCGACAGCAATGGAAATTTTTAACCAAAAACTTGCACTCTTTTCACAAAAAATTGAACTATCTCCAGATTCAGATATTAGTAGCTATGAAAAAGCTCCTGTTAATTTTTTTTTCAAAAAAAAAAAAAAAAAAA
>Ga0209960_1003597_pt1 | contig 13085 bp, 12 predicted proteins | sample ThiBiot_500_plan_2_FD_183947 | JGI IMG/M metagenome (GOLD analysis project Ga0209960, IMG submission 183947) | Wastewater bioreactor microbial communities from Cape Town, South Africa - Thiocy_expt_500_plan (SPAdes) | ecosystem: Engineered > Bioreactor > Thiocyanate-remediating >... | reverse complement strand
GCATTAGCGTTGTTAAAAGTCCTTTTGATTGGTGATGCTTTATGCAATTTTGAATCTGTTTTGCAAGAAATCGCGGCCAATGGCAATCAATTGCTTCGAGGCCTTCCGTTGGTAGAGCATGCACTTCGCGAATCAGTTTCCCTAATTCACGAAGAATGATGATTTTATTATGGTGAGACATGGCTTGCCATAGAGTTTCCAGATTTGTTCCTTGAAGTTTACTCATGATGAGGTAGGGCCAACCAAATAGTATTCCTTCGTGCTCAAGGGATGGTGTCTTTACCGAGAGTTTCCCATCCAAATGCTTTAACACTAATCGTTCACTTTCAAATTGGCTTTGGTGAAAGGGCGGAAAAATCTTAATAACTCTCTCTCCATAGGCAAAAACGATATTGGTGCCATCTGCGAATAAGTTTAATGTTGCTGGGGGCAGTTGGTGTTTCTGAATAATCGCTCTCGCTAAGTCCTCTTCAATATGTAGTTTAAGCTTTTCATAATCTTCAAAAGTATGAATTGTAGAGAGTGTTTGATTTAAATTTATCTGATCCACTGATTACTCCTAACAAATTTTTTTTAGCCAATTATAACATCTTTGGCTTACAGCCATTACAACCGGATTATTTGTTGGCGCTTCGACTTATCTAAGTGGAATATTATATGGGGTTGTAAATGATCTTTTTGCAACGCATGCCAATTTACCCTACTTTTTATTAGGGCATCAACCACAGCAAACGAGTTTATTAAGAACAAATGACAAAGTAGCGCAGGGGATTGCATGGGGTGTAGCTGCTACATTCGGCCCTGTGGTCATTGCCACAATATTGTTTACAGTAACAGCGACCATCGCCGTTTTTTTTGTGCCAATGGCTACTTTTATAATGCCAATTATGATGATCGCGATGCCGTTGATTGCTGTAGGCGCAGAATTTTATGCACGCAAAAAAGCACGTAGTTATATAGAGGAAGGTACCGGATTTTATTGGATGGGCGGGAACGACTATCAACAGAGAGGTCTCAATTACATGAGTCCTACTCCAACGGAACGTGCCGCTTGGTATGCAAATTCTGATAGAAATGTGTTTGGGTTCACCAAGGTACCCTTCATTGGCATTGGAGTGTTGGTAGGGCTAGTCATATTAAGTGCTGTTCACATGTTGTTACCGCCCCTACTTTTTGCTTCTCCTATTATAGCCATGGCAATCCCCGCAGGTTTTGCTGCCCTTGCTAGTGTGTCTTTGCTGGTTTCGGGTATCTATATGTATGTAAATCGGAATAAACAAATCGATGATTGTTATCGTTTAGAATTTAATCGTGCTCAAATTGAACCTAATTTATATCTCGATGAAGATATGGCTTATGTACAAGAGCTAATAAAAAATTATACGCAACAAGGGTCAGATGTAATTTTAGATTCCTCTGTAGATACCGCGATTGATAGAGCATCAACTGATCCTAATCAAACTGTAGTGAATATACCCAAGGATTCGCATCAGGAAGAAGGAATTGATATAGCTAATGAATCCGTTCTCTTCAAAATTTAATTAACAAATACGTATGTGGACTTCTGGCCAACCTGTTGATAGGTTGGCACGATCTATCTGAGAAATTTTCTCAAACCAAATAAAGCTATAAACACGCATAAGTAACAACATTAATTAGAGAAAAATTCCCCAAAAAACGAACCGGATTTACTTATTTCATCTTTTAAATTCACCACATAATAATGCTTCATTTTTACTAATACGATTGCCTCATAAAGCCAATCATTAATTCGATTAAATTAAACAGAAAAAGAAGTCGTGTTGTCTTGTTCGAAAGGAGGCTCCCAAGCATCGACTCCCGTGTTAATAACGTCGTTTATAACCTCTTCTTGTAAAACTCCAGACTCTAGTAGAGGTTTAAAAGACTTGCTCCATAATATCTTTATACCCTTTTTTTGTTCGTCCTTGTAGGATTGTGAGTTTAGGTCATACTTTTGTCTAGCAGCTTTATTTATCATCTCATAGGAAGAGGTAAATGGGTGATCTAAAGCAGTTTTTAAAGCAAGGGTTAGATTCGCAGGGCTTGGGTCAGCTGCCTCATATTCGGAATCGGGCATCTTTTCTTGTTCATCGCAAATAACTCTTACGAGCAAGCCTATTGCACCAGTAGGACATTCAGGCATATCTGATCCTATTCCACCATTAACAATATTAATCCCTCTTTGTATTTGAAAAAGAGTCAAAATTATTTTTTCCTTCAAGACAACATTATCTTGCTCATTTGGACATTCAGTACTTATGGCCAGCAAAATTTGATTACCACTAAAATAGGTTTACATCGTTTTGATATGGTTTTGATTGTCGAGGAATAGGGGCTCATTTGCAGTGGTAAGAGCCTTTCATTTTAGGCTCATTTTGAATTGAGAGAGACTTCTTCTTGCGAGCAATCGATTCCTATGGTATGTTATTGCCCCTTTGGTCTAACGGTTTAGACCAACGACTAAGTGAGAAGTCCGTATTACCTTAGCGCATTTCGATTAAGGAAAGTTATGAATTTAGTCCCAGTAATTCTCTGTGGTGGTGCAGGCTCAAGATTATGGCCTGTATCTCGTGAGCATCATCCCAAAATTTTTATTCGTCTTAACGATGGTCAGAGCTTATTGCAGAAATCCTACCTTCGGGGTGAGGTTATTCCTGGGATTAAAGAATCGTTAATTGTTACCAATAAAGAATTTTTTTTTAAAGCCGTCGAAGAAATTAACGAAGCTAAAAATACCCAAAGCAAAGTATCGTATATTGCGGAGCCGTTTGGGCGCAATACAGCGGCTGCTATTGCATCTGCACTGTTACATGTGATGACAGCTTACGGTGGAGATGCCTATTTGTTAATTCTAACAGCGGATCACCTGGTTCAAGATTTAGACGCTTTTCAAGAAGCCGTGGGTAGAGCCATCCTCCTTGCAGATGAGCAACAGTTGGTAACGTTTGGAATATCGCCAACCTCACCGCATACCGGATATAGTTATATCGAAGCCGAGGATAGTAAGGTCCTACGGTTTGTTGAAAAACCAATCTTAAGTCAAGCTGAAGAATATTTAGCTTCAGGGCGCTTTTATTGGAATTCCGGCATGTTCTTGTCAACCGCTAAAAGCATGCATGCCGCCATGGTTGAGCATTGTCCCGATATTCTGGAGACGGTTAGATTATGTTTGCAACAATCACCAACTAGCGAGTTCCGTGGTTCAACTTGTTTAGAATTAGATTCAGAAGCTTTCGCACGTGTTCCTGAAAACTCCATTGATCATGCGGTTATGGAAAAATGCGTCAATATTGCGATGGTGCCTTGTGATATGAATTGGAGTGATATTGGTTCATGGAATGCCCTGAATGAATTAACCGAAACCGACCCAAATGGTAATCGGATTGAGGGAGAAGCTTTTCTACATGATGTGACCAACTGTTACATCAAAAGTGAAAATCGGGTGGTGGGTGCCGTTGGGATTGATAATTTATTAATCGTTGACACGCCCGATGCATTGTTGGTAGCGAATAAGTCCCAAGCTCAAGACGTGAAACACATTTACAGTAAGCTTAAACATAACCAACATGATAGCTATAAACTACATCGTACAGTGCACCGTCCCTGGGGAACCTACACTGTATTAGAACAAAGCGATCGTTTTAAAATAAAGCGCATTGAAGTGAAATCTGGTGCCAGCTTGAGTCTGCAAATGCACCACCACCGCAGTGAGCATTGGATTGTGGTCAGCGGTATGGCCAAGGTCACCAATGGTGAAAAAGAATTTTTTGTTAGGGTAAATGAGTCAACCTATATCCCCGCCGGTTTCAAACATAGGTTAGAAAATCCAGGTGTGTTACCTTTGGTGATGATCGAAGTGCAAAGCGGTGATTATTTAGGCGAAGACGATATTGTACGCTTTGAAGATAATTACGGCCGTGTCAAAATAATGGATTCAGAGCAATCTAGCCTAGCAACGAATTTTACTGTTAAACCATTAAGACCTGAGCATCAGATTCCTCTGAGTGCTTTATTTGCGGATATTGCAACAGATGATACTGCGAGACGTTTTCATCCGCATGCATTTACGGATGAATATGCCACTAAAATTACCCAATATAACGGTAAAGATTTGTACTTAGGTGCATTTCAGGGAGCAGATCTGGTCGGTTATGGTTTACTCCGTGGATGGGATGAGGATTATACTACTCCATCGTTAGGAATTTATTTGCATCCCGCCGCCAGAGGAAAGGGCTTGGCTGTTAAATTCATGCACGAAATGCATCAATTTGCAGCCACCAAAGGTGCGCCATTTGTGAGGTTAAAAGTTTATCCGGATAACCTCATAGCATTGAAACTTTATAGACAGTTAGGGTATAAATTTAGCTCAGAAGAGAAAGGACAACTGGTGGGTTTAATTACTTTAAGATAATACTGGTTTGAGTAAGGGATAACTCGTGAAAACAGCATTAATAACAGGCATTACAGGTCAAGATGGCGCTTGCTTGGCGGAGTTCCTATTAGCCAAGGGTTATAATGTTCATGGTATAAAAAGACGTTCATCCATATTCAATACCGGCCGTATCGAGCATCTTTGTCATGACCCGCACGCTAATGCGTATAACTTAACTCTACATCATGGGGATTTGACCGACTCTTCCAGTTTGATTCGCATTGTACAGCAAGTGCAGCCCGATGAGATTTATAACCTGGCTGCTCAAAGCCACGTAGCCGTTTCATTTGAAGAGCCAGAGTATACGGCCAATTCGGACGCCCTGGGTGCTCTAAAATTATTAGAAGCCATTAGCATCTTGAAATTAGAGGACAAAACGCGCTTCTATCAAGCTAGCACGTGTGAGTTGTATGGCTTAGTGCAAGAGACTCCACAAAAAGAAACCACACCGTTCTACCCACGCAGTCCCCTTATGCGGTGGCAAAATTATATGCCTATTGGATTGCGGTCAATTACCACGAGGCTTATGGTATCTATGCCTGCAATGGTATACTATTCAATCACGAATCGCCGCTTAGTGGAGAAACGTTCGTTACGCGTAAAATTACGCGTGCCTTGGCGCGGATTAAATTAGGCATGCAGGAGCGCTTATACCTTGGTAATTTAAATGCTACACGCGATTGGGGACAGCCAAAGATTATGTGGAAATGCAATGGCTAATGTTGCAGCAAATCGTAGCGGAAGACTATGTGATAGCGACCGGAAAACAGCATTCTATTCGTGAGTTTGTAGAGCTTGCTGCCAAAGAAATTGGCATTACTATTGAATGGCGAGGTCAAGATGAGCAAGAAAAAGGCTTCAATGCTACCACCGGCCAGTGCATTGTAGAAGTTAGCCCGCGTTATTTTCGACCAACGGAAGTGGATACCTTATTAGGGGATGCTACCAAAGCTAAGACTAAGCTAGATTGGACACCCAAAATATCGTTTGAAGAGTTAGTCGCTGAAATGATTCATGAAGATTTAAAAGAGGCGCAACGAGAGCAACTGGATACAATGACTAAAAATCATCAAACCCAGAAGTGGGATCCCCAAGGTTGCTTTAAACAAATGTTAAGTGAAATCGCTGAAAACAAATTAATCACCGTTGAGGAGTAGTTACAAGATGATTCCAGTATATCAGCCCTATTTTAATGGTCGGGAAAAAGAGTATGTTAATCAATGTCTGGATTCCACCTGGATCTCATCTAAGGGAGAGTTTATTGGTCGATTTGAGCAGGGGTTTGCTGAATATATCGGAGCATCAAACGCCACAGCGGTTTGCAATGGCACGGTAGCCATCCATCTAGCTTTAGAAGCATTAGGGATAGGAGCTGGCGATGAAGTGATTGTTCCTACTTTAACCTATATTGCTTCGGTTAACACGATCTTGCAAACAGGTGCCAAGCCGGTTTTTGTTGATTCGTTAGTGTCAACCTGGCAAATAGACCCTCAAGATGTGGTTAAAAAAATAACCCCCAAAACCAAAGCCATCATGGTAGTACATTTATACGGGTTACCTTGTGATATGGATGCATTAGTTGCTATTTGTAAAGCACATAATTTATTGCTAATTGAAGACTGTGCAGAGGCGTTCGGCTCATATTACAAAGGTCAGCATGTTGGTACTTTTGGTGATGCGGCGACCTTTAGTTTTTTTGGTAATAAAACCATCACCACCGGCGAGGGGGGCATGGTCGTTGCAAAAAACGCTTCGATTATTGCTAAAGCCCGGCATTTGAAAAATCAAGGCGTATCCTTAACACAAGAATATTGGCACGATGTGTTAGGTTATAATTATCGAATGACCAATATATGTGCGGCAATTGGCTTAGCCCAACTAGAGCAAGTTGTCGAGATTCTTGCCAAGAAGCGCCAGGTTGCACAGTGGTACCAACAGGAGTTATCGGGATTACCGCTGGTGATACACCAAGAGATTGCAGAGACCACCCATTCCTTCTGGATGTTTTCTATCCTGGTAAGTGATAACCAGGTAAGGCAGGGGTTAAGAGAGCACCTGAAACAATCAAAAATTGAAACACGCCCCATTTTTCATCCGGCGCATACATTACCGCATACGAAAGATGAGGGTGCCTTTCCAGTGGCCATCAGCATCAGTGGGAGAGGCATTAACTTACCAAGCTCTCCAGGTCTTAGTCATGAGGAGGTTTTACTAATCTCCCAAGCAATTCGCACATTTTTTAATTAGAGGTTTAGGTTGAAGGCATATAGTCAAGGTATCTGGGATGCTCGCTATTTTTGGATACATTTAGCACTGGCTGATTTACGGGCTAGGTGGAGACGTTCATTTATAGGTGCGTTTTGGTCTATTCTGCAACCGTTAGGATTAACCTTGCTGCTGGCAGTTGTTTTTAGTAAATTATTTCATTCTGATGTCATGTCATATGTTCCTTATATCCTGTCGGGCATCATTACCTGGGATTTCATTTCCTCCTCGTTAACTGGCGGCTCGCTTGCTTTTGTTCAAGCGGATGCTTATATCAAACAATGCAAGCATCCCTTGGCAATCTACACCTTAAGACTAATGATTAGTAACTTAGCGGTTTTGATGATGGCATCAACGGTATTATGGGTGTGGAGCGGGTTAGTATTTCCCCAACATATCAATGTCACTTGGTTAGCTATTTTGAGCTTTTTTCCACTGTTGCTACTCATGACTTGGCCATTAGCGAACTTATTAGCTTATTTTGGTGCCCGATTTCGTGATTTACCACACGCAATGGGCCTTATTCTACAAGCATGTTGGTTCATTTCACCCGTTTATTTCCAGACCGATTTATTTAGGAATGGCGGTCTTAATGGCTTGGTAGATTACAATCCAATATACCACTTATTACAAATTGTCAGAGCACCATTATTAAGCGGAGAATGGCCTACCTCGCAAAACTATGAGTTTTGCATTGGTACCGCATTAATTTGTACTTTTCTTGCAATACTAGTCGGTAGAAAGCAAGAGTCACGGATAATTTTTTATATATGAACACACAACAAGTTGTATTAACCGGTGTAAATTTACATTATGCATCGGCGGCTTTTAAGGAAAGATCACTGAAGTCTTTGCTTAACAATGCTATAAAATTTTCTAAGCCAAAAATTGCCTTGGGCGATATTCACGCGCTGAAAGATGTGTCTATGAGTATTAATCAAGGAGAGCGAATAGGTCTCCTTGGCCACAACGGAGCTGGCAAGTCTACCTTCCTTAAGGTAGTTGCTGGTCTATATCCCATTTCTTCAGGCGAGCTTAAAGTTTCGGGAAATGTTCGCTCTTTATTGGATTTAAGTCTAGGCTTCGAGCCGGATGCAACGGGTAAAGAAAATATTTTATACCGTGGATTGTTATTAGGACTTACACCAAAGTATATTCGCGAAAGAGAAGCCGAGATTATTGAGTTTGCCGATTTAGGCGAATTTATAAATTATCCAGTTAAAACGTATTCAGCCGGTATGCAAGTGAGATTAGCATTTGCAATCTCCACAGCGGTAGGTGGTGATATTTTATTGATTGACGAAGTCATTGGCGCGGGTGATGCCAATTTTATGAGTAAAGCAAAAAAAAGAATCATGGGCTTAATCGAGCAGTCAAAAATATTAATTTTGGCCTCACATGATTTTAGTGCTTTGCAAAATCTGTGTGAGAGAGGATTAGTTTTTCAAAAAGGACAGGTTGTTTTTGATGGCCCTATTAAGGCTGCGATAGAACATTATAGGATAAGTACGGAACGCCTATGAAAGAGCTATCATCCATCAGAGTATTATGGCTTCTAAATCATACAACACTGCGTGCATTTGAAATGGAGCAGTTCCGTCGATTAGGGATTAAGGAAATTTTTTTACCGAAGTTTTTCCCTCATGATGAGGGAAATTTATCAGCCAGTGTCGATTTTACTTATGATGAAAATTTAACCATTCCTGCAGATGAATTAAGAATTCTGAATGAGCAGTGTTGGTATGAAAATTGTACATCAGAAGCATGGGAAATTGTTAATAAATACTTCCATATTGCGGTCATCGGATTTTTTCCAGAGCAAATAAAGTCAGCTGTAAAGTATTTTGAAGGGGCAATCGTCATGAGAGCCTTTGGACTTGCAAAAAATTATACTTATGGCCAATTACTTCTGGATACTCTGGGCCATCAAGGTGTAGAAAAAATCAAAAAAATAAAATCGCGGTTTTGGTTTGGCGCAGGATACGAGCACTTACACCTGATCGAACCGGACTGGTTGGCTAAACGGAATTGTTACTTACCGGTAGGACTTAAAAGTATTGAATCAAACAACTATTGGAAAGGGGATGATAAACGGATACTTTTTGTTTGTCCTAGAATCAACACCTCGCCCTACTTTAAACATATTTACGATGAATTTATCACTGAGTTTAGTGATTTTGATTTTACCATTGCTGGCGCACAACCCATTGAGGTCAAAGACACGCGAGTTATTGGTTATGTGACTGATGATGAACATCATCGCAATATGGCAAGACATCGAGTAATGTTTTATCACTCTACAGAACCTAATCATATTCACTTTCATCCATTTGAGGCCGTTAAGGTAGGCATGCCACTGGTGTTTATGGCAGGAGGAATGTTAGATAAAATGGGGGGTGCTCATCTGTGGGGTAGATGCCAAAGTATCGAAGAAGCAAAAGCAAAAATTAATAAAATTTACCATGATGAAAATAGACTATTAATCAAAAAAATTCAAAATGAACAAACCAGTCTGCTCAAATATTTAGATCCTGAGTATTGTTTCCCGCACTTCCTTCATTCTTTTCAGACAATCGCTGCAAAATTAGCTGATGATAATTTGTTAACTAAAAAACAAATAAAAATCGCGGTCATACTTCCTCTAGGTTATCGCGGGGGTTCGTTGCGTGGATGTATTTCTATGATTAATAGTATTATTCGTGGTGCTAATTTTTATGGTGACTCTATTGAGTTGGTATTTGCGTATTTAGAAAATCATTATGATGACTACATTTTAGCTGATCTGAACCCTAAGGCAAAACAACGTTCGTTTAATTGGAAAACACTAACCGCAGAAGAAGCAAGATGCGCGATGTATTTCGAAGGTCACTCCGATTGGGTTCCGACTCAGAAGGAGTACTGGATCCCAGATGATGGGATAAATTATCTATTAGATAATGATTTGTGGTTTGTAATCTCCGATCGTTTAGACAAGCCACTGTTGCCTATTCGTCCACATATTATAAAGATTTATGACTACATCCAACGCTATGTTAATTTTTTACCAAAAGACTATATCCAATCATTAATTGCGCATGCTCACCATGCCAATTTTGTGTTCACAACCACCCAATTTACTGCAAATGATGTGAGCCAATATGCGGGGCTGGATACAAAAAAAATTTATAAAATGCCGATGTTGGTTCCTGATTTTAAAATTAGCGCGGGCTCAGATATCGATGATCTGGAAAGCAAATATTTCATCTGGACAACCAACTTAGCTTACCATAAAGCACATACAGAGGTTTTCGAAGCGTTAGAACTCTATTACGAAACCTATAATGGACAGTTAAAATGCTTAGTAACCGGGGTAGGTTCACTGCTTCTGCTTGAACACTATCCCCATCTAAACGAAATATTAAAGCGATCTCCGCTCACAAAAAAGAATATCAGATTAATGGGCGAATTATCTGAGCATAACTACAAAAATACGCTAAGTAAGGCAGCTTTTCTGTTGCATAACGCCACGGTTGATAATGGTACTTTTTCAGTCATTGAGGCTGCTCAAGTTGGTATCCCGTCGCTTTCCAGTGATTATCCTGCAATGCGCGAAATTAATCAGAGGTTTAAATTAGAACTCACTTGGGTTGATAATAAAAATAGAAAAGGTTACGCAGAAAGTATAAAAAAAATGGAAAATGAATATCGTCAAATGAAGAAAAGTCTGGCTGTTAAAGACCCTCGTACATTCAAACATACCATTGAAGAAGAAGCCTATTATTGGAAGGTAATTAAAAAATGTCTGTAAGCTATTATGGTATTTATATTGGCTATCATCCCGGGGTTGATCTTCGCTACGAAGGTTTAGGGCGTCAGCTCGCCGCTTTCATAAAAGGTGCTGAAGAAAATAAACGAGTTCGCTTTGTCATTGTTTGTCCAAGCTGGAGTCAAAAAGCAATATTAGAGCTTTTTATTAGTGAGGGTGTGAATGCCAATACAGTTGATATCGTAAGACCAAAAGGTCAAAGTGTGATTCTGTCCCTTTATGCTAAATATAACAATTATGTAGGCCAAAAAAAATTAACCAAGAAATCGTGGCACCCTATATTAAAATTAAATGAATGGATAAATTTTGGCGAAGTACAGCTATTAGAAAAACTGATGACAGTTAGGAATTTATTTTCTTTTTCAATGTATGGACTATTATGGCTTTTTTTTATTCCTATCCGTTTATCGATGCAGAGTATATCAATTTTAAGTCGTGCTGTAAGACGAATTGTACGGATCCCCGAGAAGTTAAACCCATATGTTAAAAGAATTCAAAAAATTTTATTAAACCCTAAGAAGAGTATTATTTTATCCAATTGTTATCAATTGATCGAGCAAAAAGAAAATCAGCTCATGATAGAATTGATAAATAAGATGACATACGTTAAAGCGTGGTATTCTCCGACAGCTTTCTGGCCCTACTTCAATCAAATTCGCGCTCCAAAACTGATGTGTGTCCCCGATGTGGTGCTGACCGAGTTTCCTGTTGAGTTTGCAATCCTAGGCGGAGAGCCTCTAGTCCAGATGTTTAAAAAAGTTGAGACATCCATTAAGCAAGGTGAGTATTTTGTAACTTATAGTCAACATATCAAAGATTCAATTTTGATAGAAAAATATGGAATTAATTCTGAAAAGATCAAAGTGATCCCCCATTCAGCCAACAAATTGGATCACCTCATCACTATTCAAGGATATGGTGCTGCGGTCGATCGGACAAGACGATATTCTCAGCAATTATTACTGTCAGCGCTAAAGAAATCAACATACGTGGAGTATACAAAAAACTTTAATAATACAGAGGTTAAATATTTATTTTATGCCAGCCAATTTAGACCCTCTAAAAATATCATTACCTTACTGAGGGCTTACAAATACCTACTGAGAAACCATTTTTTAGGTCATAAATTAATACTAACCGGGCGTCCTGATATTCTTAAAGAAATTGATGAATATATTGATGATAACCTGTTGAATTACGATGTGATATTAATTCCCCAACTGACGGTTAAAGAGCTTGCTGCTACTTATCACTTGGCTGATTTAGCTATAAATCCGAGTTTAAGTGAAGGGGGCTGTCCTTTTACATTTACCGAAGCATTGTCAGTCGATACCCCCGCAATCATGGCAGACATTTCAGTTACTAGAGAAGTTATACAGGATACAGCGCTTCAAAAATTGATGTTATTTGATCCCTATAACTGGCGAGATCTTGCCAAAAAAATATTATGGGCGCTAGAAAACAAAGAAAGCTTATTGTCACAACAAAAAACTTTGTACAATCAACTCAAAGAGCGGACCTGGACCACCGTAGTAGATGAGCATATACAAATGTTAGATTCAATTTCCCTATCTGAAACGGAAGATTATTCTCAAATGGCCTGAACAAGCATTATCAGCATTCATCGAACTTATTAGACCCGATTACTGTAAAAAAAGCCTCTGTTGATATTAATAAAATGATGTTAGGAAAGGCTTCTGGTGGCGCGCTGTACGGTTAAGTCGCTTATCTGAACAACAACTGATTGTCGCAGAAGAAATTGAAAGTTGCTTAAAGCGAATTAGGTCTAAACTAATTTAGATAAAACAGCTCGAAATTTTCTGGGGGAAATTTATCTCGCAGCCTCAGTTATATGGCTTAATTCATGACAAGCCCTAAGGCGTTTTTTTAAAGTTTCAACCACAATATAATACTTACTAAAGATAGTGAACCTAAGAACATGATTGCTATTTTATCATAGCGTGTAGCAATTCGTCTAAAAAACTTTTAATGCGATTAAAAAACCGTTCAATGTAACTACGCTCTTTATATATATGGGTGTCATGCTCTTTAGGGGGTGATGCGATTTTAGATGTTCTTAAGGATGAGAAATGACTATTGATAAAGCAAAAAAGAAGGTTGGTAGGCCAACAGATTATAACCTAAAATTAGCAGATTTAATTTGCGAACGTATTGCCACTCATGGAGAAGCGATTGATAAGCATTACTTGCAATATTGAGATCCTCTGTCAGAGTGATGACTGACGCCATTAGGTGGGTTATTGCGGTGAATCGCCATGATAAGAGCATCCTCAATAAGACTTGTAACCAACCGAGTTCCCATACTCCAACCGACTATCTTTCGATTGAATAAATCGATGACCGTAGTGAGATAAAGCCAGCCCTCATCCGTGTGAATGTAGATTATATCAGACGCCCAAGCGGTGTTCATAGCAACAGGATTAAATTGTCTTCCCAAAATATTTTCGGCCACAGGCTTTGAGTGGCAACTATCTGTTGTCACTTTAAAACGTCTTGCCGCTTTAGGTTTGAGTCCTTCCTGCTGCATTAAGCGTTTGATCC